>FUFK010043861.1_pt1 | contig 21036 bp, 17 predicted proteins | sample 1021851 | NCBI WGS metagenome assembly FUFK01 (sample SAMEA51879418, study PRJEB19060) | metagenome
TTGTAAACATCTGTATGTGTTTCAGGATCCATTTTTCTATAAGCTTCTATTACAATAAATTCGCCTACTGCTAAATCATTTTTCCAATCCATATCAATATATAATTTATTTTCGTGTTGATTAAATCTCATAGGTTTTTCACCTACTAAAATATGGTCTAAAAAATCTAAATGTCTTAACACCACATCATAGTTTATAACAGAGGTTGATGAAAAGTCATAAAGGTCATTTAATCTTAATTGATATCTTACGTCAAATAGATTTAAATTACCTTTGTTTGAAAACGGAAATATATTGATTATAGAAATAATTGAATTTGGTATTGCAAGAAAATTTTGACCCTCTTTCCAGCTATTGGTAACAGAACCGACCGTAGCAGATTCAGTTGAATCACCTGTCATTCTATCTTTGTCTGCTTGTGTATATTGATATTTTAAATATGTTCTTTTAACACCATCATAATGGTATTGAGTGAAATATTGCATTGCCTCATCAATTCTATCTTCAAGTTGGTCATCATCTACGTTAATCTCAATTACAGGCTTACCTAACGCTCTTAAAGCATATTGTTTTAAATTTTCTCTTGTTGCTGGTTCTGCCATTTGTTATACCCTTTTCTGGTATATTTATAATAGTTATTACAAGTAGGGTTGGTTTTCTGAAACAAACGGAAATAGGTTGTCCGAGCAGAATAATTTAATATCTTCTTCAGGTAAACCAAGAGATTGCATAACTCTAGGCGTGTGTGGATTCTTTTGTTGATGTTCAGAATAGTAATTTTGTGCTTTAATTACTTCTTTAATATCTGCCTCGCCTTCGTGATTTCTAATTTTATCTATGTAATTATTTAAATTAGAAACTGCCATAGTACAGATTTTATTTAATTCATCTTCTTCTCTTACGTTACCAGCGGCTATCATACCTCCCGAGAAGATAGCCTTTGCCCAATCTGGTAACTCTCTCTCTTTGCTCGGTTTAAACCATTTATTTTCTTCTATAAACCATTTTGTTAATGGGTGGTCTTTTTGTAATAAAGGACTAAAATCGTGAAAGGCGCCGGTGACTTTCTTTTCACCTGCTATAATATCAAAACCATAAATTGGTCCACCATTAGTCAACATAGGCATAAGGCATAAATGAGCCATCCAGAGACCTTTTGATTCTCTTACATCAACAACATCTAAATGTGCTCTTCTAATATATCTGTTGTTCCAGGTTCTATTGACCCAACCTAATTTTTCATTGTTGAATCTTTCCATACCTGGTTCTTTGTATTCAACCAGATTTTTATTTAAGACTTCAATAGTCTCATTTTGCCACTTGATTAGTCTTTCCCAAATCATACATTTCCTTAAATAGTTTTGTTGCACTTTCAAAACAAAATATTGCTTCTGGCAACACGTTTACCTCATATAAATTTAAATAACTTTCAACTCTTTCCTTTACAATTCTTTTATATTCTTTTGCCTCACCGTGTTTAAATATATAGTATCTATTAGGTCCAGGAGTTTTTTGTTTAATCATTTGACCTCCTGATAAATCACCTAAATGTCTAACATATACGTGAGCATATAGTTTTTCGTTTTCACCTCTGATAGTATCTAAATGTTCAACATATGCTTTTGTACTTTCAGTTTCTATTGGCGGACTACCTATATCTCCCCATAATGCTCTGTAATCATAAAATATATGTTCAGCTCTCGGTAGATTTAAAGTATCTAAAAACAAAGAACTTTCTAAACAATATTGTTCTAATTTAGAATAACACTTTAATTGATTATATAAGTAAGTTGCATATAGTTTTTCATCAATAGTGCCTGATAATAAAAGTCTAACAAAGTCTTGTCTCTCGGCGTTCTTATGATATTCCCAAGTTAACTCTTTTATTCTATATTTTTTCTCTTGCTCCATTAATCGTACTCATTTTCTAAAAAAGGTTTTTCTCTTTTCCATCTATCATTTAATTTTCGTGTATCTAATATTTTTGTTCTATCTAAAGGATAATCTTCAGGTATTTCATCTGAAACTTCGCCATATTTTTTAAATTGTTCTATTTTTCTTAAATTATCTTTTTCTCNCCANTCNCCAAACTCTTTTGTTTGTATCCACATATCTTTTGTTTTCATAAAGTAATCAGCTAATGATACAAATCCACTTATAACACGTATTCTTGGTAATATAAAATCTTTTGGTTTATAATCTGCTAAAGGTTTTAAAAATGCTTTTATATCTTCATCACTAACTTTTAACACTTGTTTAAACAAATCAACGGTTGTACCATATATAACTTGATAAGAAAACCAATCTTTTTTATAAAATGTTCTATTAAGCAACATTGCTGGNGTGTTAAAATTATAATCTTCACCTAATTTATGAATTAAATCTGTTGTGTGAGGTGTTTTAGGCATACCAGGTGCNTTACCTATTTTAAAATTTCTAATTTGAAATGGCCATAATTTTTCCCACTTTTCTAATATAATTTTACTTTGATTGTGGTGTTCAAAATCAACACCATTCATCATTGTTTCAAAATGATTAATAATCCACCATACTTGATACCAGTATGTTGCCTGCATTTCTTTTGGATATGATTGAAATTTATCGCCGAATATATCGTGAGATTGAAATTTTAAATAGTTTTGTTTCGTTTTGTACATTTTAACTCCATAATAAAAATAGTCAAAAACTATTTATTAATCACCTGGCGATGAAGCCATATGAGCACGATAGTTATTACTTCCCCAAGATGAACCAGTTGCTGACTGATATCTGTANGGCATTANNGAGAACATATANGTTTGGTTATTTGGTTGATAACCTGTTGTATATAATTTACCATTTTGGTCTCTAAAGTAATAATTCATTGCTGTCGGGTAACCGTATGAACCAAAGTCCACAATTTTACTATTACAAGGTTGTGTTGCTCTTCTTTTTCTATGTCTGTTTTCAGTATTAGATTCAAAACCTTGAGCAGCATCCATTTGATAACCGTTATAGTTGNTATCAGGATTATCATTTGACATTGAAGGNAANTATCTATAACCATAGNTATTACCGTACCAGATTGAACCATCTTCNTCTAATATACCTGGTGAGTCATAAATGTATGAACCATCACCTCTGCTAGAGTTTTGACCTTGAATATATCTTACGTATTTTGGTCCTCTTAAATGAGAAAACATTCCGTGAATTCCGCCTGATTGATACCAGTAACCTTGTTGTACTCTTGAACCTCTAGTACCATATGTTCCGTAGTTACCATCATTTACCCATAACATACCTGTTGATTTTTGTCTAATGTACATCCATTTGTTTTCATCACCACCACACCAGAACTCATCAACATCACCGTTTAAGTGAAAATCACCTCTTTGAAACTGAGCTTGATAATAAGTTGTGTTATCACCTATACCAAAGAAACCTGGAACTTGTCCGTTTGTTAAGTAACCTGTGTACCACATATAGCCTTCGCCATCTAGTACCCAAGTACCTGCGTGACCTTGTCCGTCATAAGACCAATGTTGTAATAATTTCATACCACCATACATATTCCAATTAATTTCAACTCTTCTTGGTACCGTGTAGTAATATGTTCCTTGAGAAGTATGAGAATTCATACCAACTCCTAGGCAACCATAAACGTCTTGTCCCCAAGCCCATAAGTAACCGTCTTCATCAAGGGCGTGCCAATACATTTCTTCGTTACCTGAACCCCACAAATCAATAATTCTTTTGTTGTTAAAGAATTGTTGAGGAATTTTAATTGGTCTTCGTATATTGGAAGAATAGAATGAGAATGAATAAGGCGAACCACCGTTAGTATCTGTTGAGTTGTTAATACTAGGATTACCAAAACCAGCTTGACCTTGGTTGTTATAACCCCAAATCCAAACTGAACCATCTTCACCTAATGCCCAAATTTGCTTACCGTTTGAATTGTGTCCTTGAGAAGTTGTACCAACTTTTACCATTTTTGTATCGTTAAAAGAACGTATTGTATCTCCTAACCAATCAACCGTATCACTCGCTGATACTCTATTAGTATAACTTCTATTTGATGTGTTTGTGTTACCACCTTCGTTGTAACCTAATTGATAATGACCATTGTAACCTGAAGTATAAACTTCACCGTTATTCATTAACCAAATACTAAAGTTATGACCTGTACACCATTGAATACATTTCGGAGCTTTAGCGTCTGGTGTTACCATATGACCTGTAAATTCGTGGCCTTTTGCAATATCTTTATTATCTGTTGATGTTCGCCAATCAATGTTTGTGAAACCTGTCATATGTGGTCTACCTTGTCTACCATCACCACTCATTTGGTCACCTGTCCCCATCATTCCTGTGTCGTCATTACCACCCCAACGCATTGCGTCACCGTTAGACATAATAACACCTAATGAATAGTGTTGAGACATTTCATTATTGTTTCTGCCCATATTGTACTTCCACCCTAAAGGAGCTCTGTTGGTGTAAGATACCATTCTGTTTCTGTCTGCGTATGCAAATGGCGATTCGTAAATCATTACCCAATATTCACTAGTCTCACCTCTGTGTTCTTCAACCCAAGTATTATAACGTCTTGTTCTTTTTATACATTGATAAATTTTTCTACCAACTGAACACATTTCGCCTGGCTCATATTGTCTCCAAAATTCCCATTCACCAATATCATCTGTTGAACGTAAAAATAGTTGCCAGTATTTTGGATTGTCAGGTCTAAAAGACTTTTGGACTAATCTCATAGGGTCCATAGAATAGTTTGATGTGTTAACTAGGAAATCACCTGACAATGTATATGCAATAGGACAATCTCTTATACATCTATAAGATTTTCCTTTCCACATAACAATGTCATTCTTGGAGTAAGCTGTTCTATCTCTCCAAGGACCTTGCCATTTAAGTTTAAATTCGTTTAATTCAAAAGCCATCTTTGTTTAACCTTTTATTTTATTATGCAATTGCTGGCAAACCATAGTTTGCGTATATAGCATTTACATCTGTTTTTAGAGTTTCAATTGCTGTTTTAACTGCTGAAACATCATTAATTATTGCGTCATATATCACAACTTTTGGATATTGTGCTTCAAATTCTTCTACTTTTCTTGCGACTTCCATTGCAATTGATACCGTGTTTCTTAATGCTTTTAAATCTGCTAAGTCATCAGCGTCTGAAGCGTCAAGAACTTTAACACCATATTTACTTGCATTAGTGCCACTAGCGTCAACGGTTACTTCCGAATCGTCATAAGAGAAGAAAGCGAAACCATCCATTGTCTGAAGTGAAATCGGACCAGTACCACTTGATACTACTGGCTGAACGTAATCACCTTCTTGAGCAATTTCTTTTAGTTTAAAAACTTTCTTTGCCATTTTATTTTTCTCCTTTAGTATTAATACTATTTATATTATCTTCCGTGTCCTTGGTTATATGCGTAACCATCTGTTGAAGTCCAACCGTGTGTCCACCAGTTATGACCTGTACACCAGTTATTTCTACCCCAGAACCAAATTTTTCCGTGTTCATCTGTATATCTATAACCACCTGCATATGAACTTGAACCTTGGTCATCTGTTGTTATATGCATATTTCTAACTCTCGCACCAGCAGGTGTCCACCATCTAAATGGATAATAGTTAGTACCATCTTGTTGATAATTACCTCCTGCCGGACCGTGTAGCATAGCATTTCTGGAGTTTTGACCATAACACCAAGCCTGTCCATTATCTTCAACCCAAAAACTTCTACCNTAATCTGAATAACTACAAGATATAGAAATTTCTTTACAATTTTTTACATTTTGAACTTGCGTTGGTGATGTTTGGTTACCAGTTTGACCTGTACCAAGATTGTAATAACNACCTGAATNACCCCAACCGTACATTGTTCCGTCTTTGTGTCTACCAAAACAAGACTTATAACCATTCCAATACATAGTCCATATGTCAACAAAGTCACCATTAGGTGCTGTTTCAATTTTAGTTAATTGACTTAAATTTGATGTGTTACCTGCACCTGAATTACCATAGTCATTATGACCTGTAAACCAAGTATAACCATTTCCGTCTAGTAAAGTAACCCAAACGTTATTTCCTTGACCAGATATTTGCCATACTGCGATACCATTGTTAGCACTTGGATCCCAATTTGCCATTTTAACAGGTCTGTATTTGTCTGTTGTAGTATTATCACCTAATTGTCCATTACCGTTTCTACCCCAAGCATAAATNNTATCACTAGCTGTTCTTGCATAAGAACTTTGGTCAGTACAAGCAATGTCTATAATTTTTTCGTTGTCAAAATATTTTGATGGTATTCTGTAAGGTGCTGGTTTATTTTGTGTTCTACCATCACCAATTTCACCATAACCATTATAACCCCAAACCCATACACAACCTGAATCATCTAGTGCCATTTTGTGGTGGGTATTGTTTGACCATTGTCTTTCTGCCATTTTAATAACTTTAACATCTTCTAAACCTAAAACTCTCATAAATCCGTANTNNTCACCTTGNTCGTGACCTACTCCCATTTCACCATTTGAGTTTTCACCATTTGTGTAAACTTCTCCGTTATCAAATAGTATTGAAGCGCCTTGTCTACCTTCTTGAATTTGAACACATCTAGGTGTTGTTAAAGGTTTTCTAACCGTACTTCTATGTCTGCCTCTATTTTCATTGTAACCTGTATAGTTTAAATCTTCACTTCTCCACCAATCTCTCCATCTAAAGTTTAACTCTTGATAATAAGAAGCATAATAAGAACCATCTTGTTGCCAACCGTTTTGAGGATAGTTAATACCCCAAACGACACCGTTTTTATCAATGTGTCTGTAAACGCTATCATCATTCATAGATGTTGATGTATAGTGTTTATATGGCCAATGAATAGGACCTTTGTTACCATACCAAGCATTTGCCTCTTCAGCTTGGTTAACTTGTCTACCAAAAGATTCCCAATCGTTCCAGTATGACTGAATGTGTGCTGGGTATTCTTGATATTCTTTTCTAATTAATTTACCACTTGTTGTTGTAGATTTTGTTCTTAAAGGCGACACGGTAACATCTTGAGGACCATAGTGAGGAGGTCTGCCGTGTGAGTCTCTAATACATCTGTAAAGTCCTGTTGGACCTTGAGGTGATATTTCACCATCTGATAATCTTTTTTCTGGTCTGTAAACTACAACATCATTGTAGCTGTAGTGGTGGTCTGGATTATATTTACCACAAAATTTAATACCTGTTTGTAATCTGTCCCAATGTTTGTAACCTCTCCAAGACTCTTCTACGTCCCAACCTAAATCAGAATACATATCTGCTTTTGTTGCCGCTCCGTCTAAACAGAAAGGATAAATTTTTTGACTTCTTTTTTTATAGAAACCTACAGGAATATAAATTTCAACTATTCTATCTTGATTTTTCTTCCAAGAATATTGTTGACCACCTCTTGTTTCACCACTTTCAGTTGTGTATGCTGGCATATCTCCTGTGTAAGAATTGCCTTCATTTGGTATAGTATCAGCAAAAGTTTCTATATATTGTGTTTCAGTTACCTGTTTATTATTTAAGAAGTATCTTACTAAACCGTTTTTGTTAGCACCTTTGTACATTGGTGTATTTGAAGGTATATAACTTCTTGCTCTTGAACTCGGTGTAATTGTGTCTGCTGACCAACCCATACCAGAGTGTTGTGAGCAATAGTAGTATAATTTAGCAATACCTTTTCTAACTTTAATTTCTGTAAATGCACCTTTTTTACCTGGTGTTCCTACCGTTCTAACACCTGTTGTGTACTCTGAACCTGAATTATGTGTACCATTTTCAGTTGTAGAAAATCTTAAAGGGTGATTTAAGTTTGAAGCGTCTGATTGGTCAAATCTATAAGTTTTACCCTCTACTAAATTTAAGGTTACATCTGCTGTAGCAGTTGAACCATTGATAGAATATTTGTTTGTAGAACCTGTATTGTAGTATGGGTGATTACTAGGATTACCACTTACTACTGCAACCTCAAATATTCTTTCGTCAACAGCAGTTGAGTCAATCATATCTGGTAAATAAAAGTTTGTAGAACTTTCATTTGAAACCGTTTCGTTGTTAGGTCCTCTTGTAATTTCTGTAAAGTTTAAAACAGCACTTGAACCTGCACCACCTAATCTTGTATCTTCAGCATTTGCACCTGCAGCTGATAGATATAAAGGATAGAAAACTCCTGTATCTCCAGTTGAAGTTGTACCTACTACAAAGTATGGTCCATCTTCATCAGCAGCTAATGAAGTACCTGGTGTTGAGTTATGAATACCATCAGCAGTTGTTGAAAATCCTAATGGAAATGTTTTATTAGAGTCGTCTCTTTGATGAAATCTGTATTTGTATCCTTCTTTAAAGTGTGTAAATGTTCTCCAACCACCGCCNTCGCCACCAAAAGAATTTCTACCAATTGATGAACTCGCAACTCTATTATCCATTCTAAATTTATTTGAAGGAGATGTTTGTATATCTACAAAAAAGTTATTTTCTACCGGTACATAATTTTGGTAGAATTGAATTTTGTTTGTGTTTAACTCACCATAACCAAAGAAATTACCAGGGTCACCCATTGCGTAAGTTTCTTTATCTTCTAATAAGTGTGATTGATAATCTAAAAAGTAACCACCATTGCTTGAGTTATTATTAAAATAATCTGCTTGACCAAATCTTTGACCGTTTCTAGTTGACTCTTGCGTATTTTCATCACTACCGTATCTTGATGTATTGATTACTGGATTACCTGTTTCATTACTTCTTTGGAAGTCATCTTCCATAACGTGGTAACCTCTACGTCTATCCGGGTCATTTGAGAATGTTCTTGTCCAGTAATAACCTGTGTTCTTATCACCTGGCGCCATATTGTCAAAACCATTTGATAAGTAAGGGTTAGTACAAATCCATAAAGAGTTGTTAAACCAACAAACATCATCTTTACGATAGTTTGTATTTGCGTTCCAATCTCCTTGGAATGCGAATTTTACTCTTCCTAAATTAATTTTTGCCATAGTTTTTAAACTCTCTTATTATTTATCCTAAAATTGGTGGACTAGGAATATCTTTACCTTGTCCGTTAGTATTTCCTTGAATATAACTTCCGCCATAACCGTTTATATAATATCTATTGTCATAAGTTTTGTATTCCCAGAAACCATAAACGTTGTCAGAGTTGTTTCCGTAACCACAACCTCTAACATCTTCAACGTTACCTTGCATTGAAGAAGGCAATCTCATTGGTAAGAAATAACCATTACTAAAATGTTCTTTTTGGTTTTCTGCGTTTCTATCTGCTGTTCCGTTAGTTGAAGTCCAACCAAANCCACATTGGCCGTATCTATTATCGCCAGTAGCATATAAATGACCGTCCCAAGTTAATATCTTCGTACTTAAATCGTTATAGTGAGGATAGAAAGAAACCATTTTAACATTTTTAAAATCTCTTGTTGTGCTTGAACCTAATTGAAATTTAGGGGTCACAAATCCACTTCTATCTGTATTTGAACCATCACCTAATGAATAATGGTTATTGTAACCAGCACATTGAATATTACCTAATGAATCTTCTACCCACATTTGAGTATATGAACCGTTACCTCCCATCCAGAAATTTTCACAATCTGCATTTGAAGCATTACCAGCACCATTTGAACAAATTGTCCAAGTGTTTAAGTTTGTTGTATTACCATTTCCCATCCAACCGTGGTCATTTTTACCAGTTGTGTAAATTGTTCCTCTTTCAGTTAAGATAGCACAATTACCATCTGAAGAACGAGCAGTACCTTGAACTTTTTTAATTTCTCCTACACCTGAACCATCAAAAGTTTGAGTTGTTACCTCTTGAGGAGAACTTTGATTTGAAGTATTACCGATACCTAATTGTCCGTTACCGTTATAACCCCAAACATATAATTTTTTCTCTTTTGTGTATGCCATTGCCCAAGTATATGACTCACCAAAAGTCCAAAATGCTTCTATTTCACTATTGTTAAAGTTAGTTGCTTTATCAATTTTTACAGGAACACTTTGGTTAGATGTATTACCATTTCCTAACTGACCATATCCGTTATAACCCCAAGACCATAATTCGCCATCTTCATCTATTGCATAACAAGAGTGAGTATTGTCGTTATAACCTTGCCAGTTTGATATGAAACATCTTTTAATTCTTACACTTCTAAATACGTGGTTTGAATCGTTAGCAGCTAAGTAAACATTTGTATCTGAACCACCAACTCTTGTTGCATAACTTCGGTTTGAAGTTGAAGCGTCACCTGTTTGACCGTGACCACCATAACCCCAATGATATAATTCACCAGAATTCATAAGAGCCATACCTGACTCATAACCACCTTCTATTTGAATAATTTTAGGAACTTCTCCATCTGGTGTTGTGTGAACACCTGTACCACCATTGTCTGTACTTCTCCACCAATCATAGTGAGAGAATGACATTTGAGTAGCAGTCATAAATGTTTGGTCCATTCCGTTTCCACCTGTTGAAGAACTACCCCAAGACCACATATTACCTGTGCCACCGTGGAATGCTGCCCAATCTACGCAATGTCTTGATGTTCTTTGACCTGATAGTCTGTAATATTTGTTATCATCACCTAAAGGACCATTGTTCATTAATGATACACATTCGTGAGGATTACCTGTATAGATTGTTGCCATACCTCTAGTTTGTTTTCTAGTTGTAGCAACTTGACAAGTTAAATCTGCACCACCACCAAATATATCTCCGTCAAAAGTTAGAGTATCACCAACAACATTGTTTTCACCACCTGAAATCATACCTGTGTCATTGAAATATCTTCTATGTCTTTGTGAATCTCTGTTTTCTCTTTCTACTTCAATTGTAGCCGCACCTGCTGTACCTACTCCGTTTACAGAGAAAGTAAAGTCAGCACCACCACCGCCACCTAATGAAGCGTCAGCGATTGTTAATTGTTCATCATCAACATATCCTGAACCACCTGTTGGTGTTGTTGATTTATTTCTTGTTNTAATAATTTCTATTTTGGTTACTGCACCACCTGTGCCAACCGTAATATCAAAAGTAGCACCTGTTCCAGCACCAGTTGTTGCTGATTGGGTTACGTTTGTATATTTACCTGCTGTTCTTGAAGCGTCAGCAGCTGAAAAACCATCAACGTCTAAAATGTTACCATCACCTTGAACGGTAATTTTAAACATACCTGGATGCACATTAGTAGCTGAGTTTGATGTAGATTTAGGAGATACGTTTCTAAATATTCCGTGTTTTCTATTTGAATCAGCAGCTGAAATATTATTTACGGTTTCAATTACACCGTTATTTTCATATCTTTCATCATCTGATTCATATTCAGCACCCATTTTCATCCAATACATATTTGCATTAGTGTCAACATTTCTGTTGTAAGGTAAAAATCTTTCTGTACCATCTGTTGTGTGTTGTCTTAAACAGATGTAAGTTGATAAAGTTTCTTTCTTTGATTGACCCTCGTAATCTGTACCTTGGTCATTATTAATTCCGTGTCTAACTTTTACAATATCATTTTCATAGTAAACCGTACCACTTGTATTTACGTGATTGTCTCTCCATTTAAATGAGTTTCTTAAAGGTCTCCAAGTATCCCAATCTGCAACTACAATTTTAGCACCATAACTTGCACCACCTGTACCAGCAGAAAAGTAATAAATTTCATCTGGTGTATCTTTTGTAAACTCTACAACTACTTTTCTAGCAGTTTTAGGATTAAATTTTGCTGTGGTTACATAGTCTGATTGAGAAACTTGTTCCTCATTATGATAATAAGAAACACCTTCAGTTAAATAATTTGAAGTTTGACTTGTAGCAGTTGTTGATAACGCTAAAGGTTGGTCATCATTATTGTTATTNTTTTGGTAAAAAGTAATTTTATCACCTCTTCTTACATATAAAGGGGTTGCCCACTCAATAGTAGAGGTTTCATCAGCGTCTATTTGAAATTTTGTTGTTGAATCATTAGGGTCAGTTGTTACCTGAATGTTATAATGATATTGAGTATTTTGTTGTGGTCTTTTACCAGTTGTATCAGACTCTCTTATCATTAAGTAGTCAGTATTATTCCATAATACAATATCATCTTTTTTATAAGCGACAGAATTATCGTATTCGCCACGATAATTAAACCATAAATTTCCGATTTTTGTTCTAGTTATTGCCATTTTATATCCTATTTATACCTATAATTACTCGTTGCTAGGAGTTTCTACACCTTGCTCAGCGTCTCCTGTTGTTCTATAAATTAAATTTCCTGCTTTGTCAATTTCAATTCTAACAGAGCCGTTAATTACATCAAAGCCTGCATTTTGTTCAGCAGCATTAAATAATGTATCTTCATATTGATTTACAACGTTAAAGTTAGTTATTACTTTTCTGTTTAATTGTCCTGTATCTCTATCAAAAGATAATGTTTGTAAATTAGGAGTTACCGAACTATCAACATAATTTTTGTTAACAATGTGTGTCGCTGCTGTCGGGTCAATACTTGTTGTTGGTATTGTTGTAAAGTTTACCGTATTTCCTGTTGAAGCAGATATATCCGATCCTGATATTGTGATTTCACCAATTACAGCAGAGTTAACGGTCAAGTTGTTTTGACCACCACCAAGTTGGTTTTCAACGAATGTTCTAATTGCCTTCTCGGTAACGAGAGCATTATCAGAATTATCGCCTAAAGTACCATCTGTTGAAAATTCATTTACGGTTGCACCAAAATTTCCTAATGCAACAGAACCTAGAGATAATTGTCTTAATCCAGAAAGGTCAAAAGCTTCTGCGTTCAATGTTGCCTTACCTGTTGATTGTTCTACTCTAAACAATTCACCAACTCTAAAGTTACCATCTTGGTCGGTTGAAGTATAGAATACTCTACCTCTATCTAAATCATCAACTTCATCTGCTTGGTCAGGTTGTTGTGTATAACCATTTAAGTCAGGATAATTTGTTGTTGCAATACCACCTGTACCTACATCTAGGAAATCGTGACCTGTTAATCTTATATTAGAATAATTTTGTCTAATTGTAGCAGTTGTTCCGTGTGTTGGAGCATTTGCCTTTGAAATATTTGGTGACACTTCTAAATTTGTAATACCACCGTTTGCGTGTGATAACACGGTTACAATAATATAACTTACACTTGAAGCATTTGAAAATACAATACTTGAACCTGGTTTTGGTTGAGCAGAAAGACCTGAAGTCTTAACCGTTGCACCTACTGGTAAAATATCTGCATAACCATCACCGCTTACGGTAGCTGCTGTATTTTCTTGTTTGTATCCTGAACCTGCAGCTACATAAGTCCATCTTGAAATTACACCATCACCAATTGACGCTGTTCCTGTTCCTATTGTTGTTGCGTTAGGGTCAGTTACCGTTACCGAAGGAGCAGATGAATAACCTGCACCACCATCAAGTATTAAGAATTTTTTAATTTTTTGATTTTCAATTACAACTCTTGCTAATGCGTTTCTTGTTGGAGAACCACCGCCTGTGATGGTTACTCTTGGTTCAATTTCGTAATTTGTTGTTGCGTTAGGAGCAACTGCAACACTTGTTGGACCAAACACATCAAAACCTGCTGTGCCATCTTCTTTAAACATAGTAGCAGTTTTTGTTGCTGAAGTATAAGAACCGACATAACCAGTTTGTCCTGAACCTGTACCACTTGTAATTGTAATTCTCATTCCGTTATAGAAGTTATCTGCTTGCGTATCAGCGGCTGCCAGTCTGATAGATGTAGTTGTACCACCTTGAGCAACACCAATTGTAGTGAAGTGACCATCACCGTTTGTTGTTGGGTCAATGTGTTTAACTGCACCATCAGCAAAGTCAGCTGTGAAGTTAGCATTTGCGCCTGAACCTGTAATCGTTTCTGTAGCAGACGTATAAGTTTCACCTGCGTATTCTTGTTCTAATCTGTAAACACCAGCGTTTGATACTAATGCTCTACCAATGACTGCCTCATTGTCTCTTGTAGTTACCGTTGTTGTTACCGGTGTTTCGTTAGGGTCAACACCTGAAGCAACAGAACCTTTTTCACCATATGAGTTGTTAGAGTTTAGTGAACGCATTACACCACCTGAATCTGCAAGATAACCAACGTGGCAGTAATATGTAAATACAGATACTAATTCTGATTTAGAACCGTTTAGTACCCAAACACCGATACCATTGTCAAGTACCTGTGTGAAATCGTTTGCAAGTATAGATTTGAAACCTGCATTGTGTAAAGAACCATCAATTTTAATACCAACTGCTCTTGTACCAATTGATGAGCAGTTTTGTACAAAAGGCGACCTTGAAACAATATGAGTTGATGTATCAGTAGGACCTGTTCCTGGGTCAAGAGCACAAACAACACCAGTTGCTGTTGCACCTGTACCAGTTGTTGGTCTTGTAATACCATCTGCACTTGGCGAACCTTGTAATTGACCTGTCATACCACTAAATGTCATACCAGATAATGTACAAGAGTCATTTAATCTCCACATTGTCTGTCTGTTATTTGGTGTTGAACCATCACTTGAAATACCTGCACCAGAACCATTGTCTGTTGTAGTATCAGGTGAAACGGTAACACTTCGTAAGTTGTCACCAATAATAGCAGTTTTTCTTGGCACCGTAATTGGTAATTGTTCAGTATATGTTCCTGTTGAAACTTTAATTGTTTTGAAATTTGTAGTATCTGAAGCTAATTGTGTACAAGCATATTTTAATGTTCTCCAAGGTAATTCTGGAGAAGTACCTCTGCCTGTATCTGTATTATCAACACCTGAAGTTGATACGTAATAAACTTTGTTTGCTACATTTGGTAATGCCCATACAATATCAGTACCATCTGATTTTAGGAAAGTACCAGCAGCGCCGATTGGTAATCTAACTCGTTGAGTTGCGTCTCTNGTTAAAATATCACCTCTTGTAGTTAGAGTTGCGTTTGAATCTCCTTCTGCAAGTAAGTCCCAATCAGTTTGACCTGAAACATCTGGTCTGTTTGAAGCAGATGATGTGTGATTTGTTTTTGCTCTGTATGAAGATGAGCCGTGTGATACTGCGTCACCAATTTTGTAATCTGTACCTGAACTCCAGTTATTTCTCCAATATAAACCTTCAACAACTAAATCCCAATATGAGTTAGTTGTACCTGTTGGTTCTTGACCTGTGTTATCAATTTTAGCCACGTAATAATGACCACCGTGATTGACGGTATCTCCAGTTTTATATGCTGTAGAGTTTGACCAATTACCTGTGTTATTAAATCCTGTTGTTAATAATTTCCAATCTGAAGAGTTGTTATAAGGTATAACGTTGTTGTTTGCTCTTTCAGCAACATAGTTATAACCGCCGTAGGTTACTATGTCACCTAATTGGTATAAAGTTGATGAAGACCAAGAGTCTTCAAATTCTAATCCTGATACGAATAAAGTAAATTTAGTTTCATCTAAAGTTGTACCTGAAGATGTATGTTGTGTTGTACATAGATATGTGTTTGCACCATATTTAACTATGTCATCATTTCTGTAAGATGTTGAAGTTGCCCAATCACCTCTCCAAGCTAAACCAGCGGCAAATGTTTGCCACTTAGCATTGTCATCATATAAGTCTGCTTGTGAAGTATGTCCTGTTAAACATCTGTATGTTGAACCACCAAAGGTTACAATGTCGTCAACTTTGTAAAGAGTTGTTGCCGCCCAATTTCCTTTGTATTCAAAACCGCCGGCCATTTTTGCCCATTTAGGCGTTGCGTGGTTTAAGTCTGTGTAAAAATCTGCTGAAGCTGTATGGTTTACTTTACATACAAACGCATTACCACCATATGTAAGTACGTCATCTTTGATATAAGCGGTTCCGGTAGTCCAAGCACCTTTAAAGTGAAACTTTAGTCTACCTAGTACAAAATCTGCCATTGTTCTTTCCTATATTTTAATTACGGTGTCCAGTTTGCTGTTGCACCGTCTTTTGAGTTATACGTATATTCACTTCCAATTCTTAACACCAAGTAACCATCATCATTTATAAAGTATGTCGCCTTATTTTCATCAAATACGTGTTGCTCATAGTTTCTAAATTTAGTATTTGCTTTTCGTGGGTCATCTGTTGAATTATATTCAATAGGAATATCATTAATATTATGACCTACTCCATATACACCACTTGCATACTCCATTTCATTCGTTTGAAATGAACCAACAGAGTTGTAAGCAGTACCCTCACCATTGTCCATATTAATAGTATCACCACTATACCAATTTACTTTAGTATAAGTTAAAAGACCATCATCATCACGCTTCATAGCGTGGAGAGCATATTCACTAGTAATAGTTTTACCATTTGCGTCTTTAGCATTGTAAACTTTATTAACTACTAGTGCCATTCTGGTCTTCTCCTAACTTAAATTCTATCTATATTTATAAAAGTTTTTATGTTAATTCTAATATAGATAAAAAACATTCCATATTAGACACATCACCATATATTCTGATTATATCGCCAGCCTCTAAATTTAGAGGTTTATCCATCTGCAAAGTGTCATTTGGTGGTACTTCACCATCTTTTAAAACGTGTCTAAAAGTAGTGCCACCGTCTGTCGTGATTTTTATAGTACCTTTTGAAGTACCTGAAGGATTTAAATTTGATATCATACAAGCGTGGATAACTGCTTTTGTGCCTGCCGGACAAGTATAAACGTTAGCACTTGCCGAATCACCAACATTTAGAGCTGCACCTGCATTTATAAACGAACTTGCCATATTATCCTCCTAATGCGATAGCAAATGCTACTGCGTCACCTTCAGCTGCTAAAGGGTCACCTGTAGCAGTACCATCTTTTGTTAAATTTCCTGTTGTGATTACATCACCAGATACGTTAGGTAATCTAACAATATTATCTGCTGTTGGCTCTACAACTCTTAATGTAGTTTCATAAGCGTTAGCAAGATATCCCTCAAATACAAGGTCTGAACCATTTAAGACAATATTATTTGTAGTAATATTACCGTTTGTGGTTACGTCTTGCAAGATAACTGAACCAGCACCACCTAATTCTTTAACGGTACCGTTTTGCATTTTAGTATAAAACTTACCGTCAGCGGCGTTCATAGATAACTCACCAACTTCAAGAGCTGAAGCTGCTGGTATCTGTAATGGTGTAAATGAACGTTTTGGTTTAATTACGGTTGACATTATCTTCTATTCTTTGCTTTAAATTTAATTTTGTTGATTAACTTTTGTTTTGTGTATCTTCTATCTAATTCTATACCGATTTTTCTACCGATAATTTCTAATTCTTTTTTAGTTTTGTATTGCAAATCACCAACTCTTACAACAACACTTTTCTTTTTAGGTTTATCATAAGATTTTAAAACACTATCAAACCATTTCTTAACAATATTAAACACTAGAAAGACCCTCCGTCAATAGTAGAAACTTCAACCTCGCCTGAAGTTACCGTGAAATTATCTGAAGTAAATTTAGCAACACCTATATTTGTTGTACTTGCTAATTCACCTGTTATTGTTAAAGTGTTACCTGAAGCAGTTGTATTCATACCTTCGCCTGCTAAAAATTCTAAAGTACCACCTAGTTGTACTGAACCTTGCGTTGAAGATTCATCTGTAAAAAATAATGGGTCAGCTAATTTAGAACTTGCAATATTACCTGCTAACATTGAGTTAGTGATACCTAATGCTTTAACTCTTAATGCGTCAACGTTAACCTCTATTGAAGAGTTATCTACTTCTACATCAAGTCTATTACCTGTTTTACTTAAAGCTGCACCGGCGTCAATCTGACCTGCGCCAGAGAATTGTGCCACATCTAAAGCAGTTGTTCCAAAAGTTGGAGCACCTGTGTGTGTAAATACATAACCGTTATCTGCGTTAGCAGTACCTTCTTCTACGAATACGAAAGCACCACCTGATAATTCTGATGGTTGGTCTTCAGGAGTTGCTCTTGTTAATACAAAGGCAGTTGAACCATCACCTTGCGTTGAAACAACATAGATACCGTTTTCAGCAGCTGTTGTTTGATTTTTAACTAGAACTCTGTCATTAACTGAAAGTGAAACACCATCAATAACGATAGCACCATTTGAACTTGCTGTTAAAGTTGCACCAACACCTGAACTACCATTGTTATAAGTTGCTGATAAGTCAGCAGTAGTACCTGCTCTACAAGATGGTTTAGTATCTAAACCTTGAGCAACTTGGTCAACGTATGCTTTGTTTGCTAATGATTGACTATCAAAACCACTTCTATCTTCATAACCACTAGGAACTTTTACCGTACCTGTGCCGTGTGGATTGATATTAATATCTTTGTTTGCTGAAGTTGTTGATAATGTTTGACCATTAATTGTAATGTCATCAACAACTAGTGAAGTTAATCCGTCAATATCTGTTGTAGTTGCACCTAAAGTTAATGTAGATGAACCTAAAGTAATTGTAGGATTTGCTAAATTAGCATTTGATATTCCTGCACTACCTGATAAATTTGAATCTGTTAATGCTGTTGCGTTTATTGTTACCGTATTATCAGTAACCGCCGCCTGCATACCAGCACCACCGGCAAAAGTCAAAGTCTCATTTGTATTGTAAGTATCTGTACCAGTATCACCTGCTAAATCAATATTAGAAAAGATAGTTTCAAAAGATAAATTACCTGCACCATCAGTTTTCATAAATTGACCGGCAGAACCGTCACCATTAGGTAGTGTAAATGTTGTTGTAGCACCAACACTATTTGGTGATTTCAAACCTATAAAGTTTGAACCATTGTTTGTGCCTTCATTGAATTTTATTTGTCCGCCATTTGTTGCCGAGTTACCGACAATCATTTCATCTATGGCTTTGTTTGAGTCAACAATTATAGTTGAACTAGCAGTTAAAGTACCGTGAGCGTGGTCATTTAAATCTGCAAAATATTTACCGCCGATAACGTCAATACTAGTTGCGTTACCATTTGAATCTACTGAACCTGTTCCTATGAATAGTCTATCACCTAAATTTGCTTGAGTACCTGCACCAAACGTAAGACCCATTTCTCCTTGTTTAAGTGTAGCTGGTGATGATGACCCGGAACTTCTTTTTATCTGAATTATAGTTGCCATTTTTTATCCTTAAAAGTTACCACAATTAAACAAGAGCGTTCCGGTTGTGGTTACTATCTCCGTTCTGGTTACAAATTTACCGTCTGAAGCTCTATATTGTAATAATGCACCATCATTTAATTCTGTTGTATCAACATCACTTAAAAGTTTTAATTGCATAGTGGCGTTCCCAGCTGCCTGAGCCGAAGGTAAGGTTACTGAAACTTTTTGTGGACCGGCACTAGTATTTACATTAATTTTAGCTGTTATATCAGGCATTATTCTCCCTCTTCTTACTATATTTATAACAAAAAGTAGTTAGAATTATGTGGTTACTTGAGGACGAACAGAGATAATACCTTCAATAACTCTGGTAACTACAGCGCCGCTGACTATCTCTAAATCATATACGTATCTAGTGTCTTCTAGGGCTGTTGTCTGGTCTGCTGTTAATGATAAGGTAACTTTCCCTTCAGTTGCTGAAGCGATTGTTGTTGTAATATCTTGTCTTGTTTTTGTTGATTGATAGCCTTTTGCTAATTTAGCCCTAGCAGTATAACCTGTTAAGTCAAAGGCATTTCCGTTTGCGTCTTTGACGGTTACATCCGAGGTAAATGTAGCACCTTGGTCTATCTGTAAATTAGCTATAGCAGCCATCTATTTCTTCTCTGATTCTGTCTCTTTTTTTAATAATTCTACTATCTTGGCATTATAATGTTTTGTCAAAACGTCAATTTTCTCAAGCTCAAGTTTATGTCTTGTAGCATTGACCTGAATTTCTTGTCTTACCACTAGATAATTCTGTAAATCAGGACTAAATTTAGTTTCATCATACTCTTTACCATCTATTGTAATCATATCAATTTCTCCTTGTACTATACTATTTATATGATAAATACTAGTATGAATTGGAGAAAATATAATGAATATAGAATATTTAAATGATTGGGCTGTTGAAATTAAAGATATAGATATATCCGAAGCTGACGAAACTACTGCTCATAAAATAGCAGACCTAGTTTTAAGTCAGATGGTCGTAGTAATTAGAAATCAAAATTTATCACCAGAACAACAATTACGATTCTGTAATTTTATTGGAGAATATCAGTCCACAAATACTGATAGAGCAAAAGATATATCACTAATAGATGGTGTGTTAAGAGTTACCGGTCAAAAAAATGATAGAGGTGAAGAAGGATTATTTGGTCATACTTCAGCTTTAGATTGGCACGCCAACCAGGCCAGTAATTATGAAAGAAAACCATTGATATGGTTATATGGTGTTGAAGGCACCAAAGGCAGTATTACAAGTTGGATTAACAATATAGAATCTTATAACAATTTATCTGAAGATATTAAANAAAAAATTAAGAATACTAAAATAACATTAGGTTATAAAGTTGACTCATATAGTCCTAGTAAATTTTTTAAAGAACATCACGCTACAGATAGACCGTTTAATTTAGTACATACTAATGACGCTAAGAAAACAGGATTATACTTTCCTTTCTTACAAGTATTTGGTGGTTTAGATGATGAAACATTTAACACTTTAAAAAATCATATACTAAAAGATGAGTTTAGATATGACCATTATTGGCAAGATGGTGATATTGTATTAAGTGAACAATGGTTAAGTATTCACAAAAGACATTACTTTGAAAAAATGGAAGATAGAGTGCTACATAGAATAGCATTTGATTATTCAAAATTAAAATGAACTATTTTTATATACCAGAATTAAAATTTAATAGAGAAGAATTGTATCATTGTTTTTTAAGGAATGAAAATGAATGGGCATTTTATGGTCCTACTAAACTAACAAGTTTACATACAAAATATGTTGACTTAAAAGAAGTAGATTATATTGTAAATCAATTTAAGAAACCAG
>FUFK010041913.1_pt1 | contig 21023 bp, 33 predicted proteins | sample 1021851 | NCBI WGS metagenome assembly FUFK01 (sample SAMEA51879418, study PRJEB19060) | metagenome
GAGAAAGCAGATTTCTTAGAAAATGCCGAAGAGCAAATCTGGTCTTTGTTTGCTAGATGGCAAAACAAAGAATGGGACGGCTCAGTGGATTATCCTGATACCTTTGATGTAAGAGACTGGGCTAATGATTTACAATTCTTACAAATGGCAAAAGCTAGTGGAATAAAATCAGAGACATTCAACAAAGAATTAGATAAACAAATTGCTGAGGCAGTGATTGACGACAATGAGACTATTAAAACGATTAATGATGAGATTGATAGCACCAGAACTACTAGAGGACAATTTACGACAACTGAAATCGAGGGACAGACTCCAGATGGCCAAGAAGAAGAAGAAAGTTAGAAGAGTTCCAAAAGATAAGGACTCAGGTTTACCAAAGAAATATCTTAGCGGTCTCAAAGGCTCAAAGAGAACCCGTAGAGCCAGNTTAATNAAAAGNGTTTCATCAATCTACAAATCAGGTGGTTTTATACCNANAGNATTANTACGGAGTNGAACTAAATCATAATGGCNAGTAAATNTAGAAAACCACTATCNGCNNCNNNAAAAGCAACACTTAGACGGAAAGCCAAAGCATCTAAAAGATATACTTATGCAACACTAGCTAAGGTTTATCGTAGGGGACAAGGGGCGTTCTTATCAGCTGGTAGTCGTAGAGTATCCATGCAAGCATGGAGTTTTGGACGAGTCAACTCGTTTCTTCGTGGCTCTAGAAAGCACGATTTAGATTTAAGAAAAAAAAGAAGAAAAAAATAATGCCTTTAATCAAAGGTTATAGTAAAAAATCAATAAGCAAAAATATAAAAACTGAAATGCGATCTGGCAAATCTAGAAAGCAAGCAACAGCGATAGCCTTGTCAGTAGCAAGGAAAGCAAGAAAGAGAAAAAGATAATGGCAAAGTATCAAGGTCGTACAGTAAAACTTGGTAAACCTTTTAGAACACCCGGTCAGAGCAAAAAGTTTGCTGTTTATGTAAGAGATCGTAAAAATCAAAGAGTAAAAAAAGTTCGATTTGGAGACCCCCGAATGTCAATTAAAAAAAGCATACCCTCACGCCAGAGGTCGTTTCTTGCGAGAATGGGCGGAGTATTGAGGAAAGTAAAAGGGCAAAAGTCGTTGTCGCCGGCATTTTGGTCGATTAGGGCATGGAAAAAAAACTTTCCATTATAATGAATGTCAAAGATATTAGACAAACTTGCAGATCAACACGAAGAGAGAATAGTAAATGTTCTTTATAAATTAGAGGACGATGTAATAAATGCAGTCAGAAAATCTACTGGCGGAGAGTTAGTATCGACTAGAATAGCAATACAATTACAACCGCAACTTAGAACCATTATAGAAAACAACTTTCTAAACGAGGCAGATTTATTAATAAACTCAGAATACAATCTAATAGCTAAAGAGGTTTTAGATACATTTGGTAAAATGCCTATACCCGCAAAATTTAAAAATTTAACACAAGTTGATCTACAAACTATAAATGCTTTAAAATACCAATCTTTCAGTGGGTTCGAGGATATTGCTGAGAGATTCCTTAAAGTAATTAATGATGAAGTTTACCAAAGCACAATAGCTGGCAGACCTTTTGCAGATGTAGAAAAAAACATTAGATCACATATTAACGGCGTTTATCAAAAGTCAAATCAGAGAGAAATAAACGAACTTGTTGATTATATTAATGAAAATAAATATATAGCAAAAAATAAAGCAAAAGTTGAAAGTGCTATAACAAAACTTAGAACTGAATATGCCGCTGACAGGGCTGGAGAAAATTTGCGTAAATATGCTGGACAGTTAGCACATGACTCAATTATGCAGTTTCATGGTCAGTTCACTATAAAAAAAGCAAAAGATAGTGGCTTAAATCATTTTACCTATACAGGAACGCTAGTAAGAGATTCTAGACCTTTTTGCCGAGATATGGTAAATAAAACTTTAACCGAAAAACAAATTCGGGATAGATGGAACTCTCAGTCATGGGCTGGCAAAAGTTCTGGAGACCCCTTTATAGTTAGAGGGGGATATCGTTGCCGCCATACTTGGATTCCAACAAATCCTGATTGGAACATATAAGGAGATATAAATGGCTGACGAACAACCAAAAGTAGAACAAACTACTAACGAGACTGTTTCACATGAAACAACAGAAAAAGAACAACAAAAACAAGAGACTGAGACCCCAGTAAATAAATTTTCTGAGGAACAAGTAAACGAAATCGTAAAAGCACGATTAGCTAAAGACAGAGCATCTATGTATAACAAATTAGGTGTTGAAGATTTAGACACAGCAATAAACGCTGTAAAATTACAAAAAGAGGCAGAGGAAAAAACTAAAATTCAAAAAGGCGAATTTGAAAAAATTTTAAAAGAAAAATCTGANGAGTCTGAAAAAAGAATNAATAGTTTNCAGTCAGAACTTAGAGACATNAAAGTTAATAAAGCGTTACTGTCATCAGCATCAAAGAACAGAGCTATCAACCCAGATCAAGTTGTAGAGTTGTTGAATAAAAATATTAAAATAAACGAATCAGGTAATGTTGAAATTCTAGATAAAAATGGTATAGCTAGATATAACAGTAAGGGNGAACTTTTNACTACTGACGAGTTAGTTNAAGAGTTTTTGAACACAGAACCCGCACTTTGTTNCTGCNNCTCCNAGTGGNAGTGGCTCAGTGTCAAATGTGGATAGGTCAGAACTCAGTAAACCTTTCAATCTGAGTGATTTAAATATGAACAATCCAGCGGACAAGAAAAGGTATGCTGAGTATAGGAAGCAGAGAGATTCTCAACCGACTAAGATTGTTTTAAACAAACAATAACCATTAAGGAGAAATAAATGGCTAATGAAACGACAAGTAGCACGATATCAGAACTATATACTGAGATCGTAGCAGAGGCATTGTTCGTAGCTAGCGAACAATCAATCATGAGAGGTCTTGTCAGAAACTACGCTATATCTGGCGGTGGCAAATCAGTAGAAGTACCGATTTATGCAAACGTATCAGCGGCGGCAGTAAATGAGGCAACTGATCTTTCTAATACGGCAGTCAATCCATCATCTGTGACTATTACAGCATCAGAGGTTGGTATTATGACAACACTAACTGACCTAGCAAGAAACTCAGCATCAAGAAATGTTGCGGCTGACATCGGCAGACTATTTGGCGAGGCGATTGCAACTAAAATTGATTCTGACCTTGCGGCTTTGTTTTCAGGCTTTTCAACAGAAAAAGGGCCTGGTGCTGGTTCTGAATTAACAGTTCAAGATTTATTTGAGTGTGCGGCAGAACTAAAAACTAACAAAGCACCCGGCCCATACTACGGCGTGTTCCACCCTAAACAAATATTCAATGTTAAAAAATCTTTAACAAATACTTTTGTTGGTAGAGACACAGACCTATCTAATGAGGCTATGAGATCAGGATTTGTAGGTAGCGTGGCTGGAATACAAATCTTTGAAACTTCTAACATCTCAGTTGATGGTTCAGACGACTCTATCGGTGGCGTGTTCTCACAAGACGCTTTAGGACTAGCGATGATGCAAGACTTGAAAATTGAGTCTCAGCGTGACGCAAGTTTAAGAGCAGATGAGATAGTGGCAACGGCAGTATTTGGTGTCGGAGAGTTACATGACTCTTACGGCGTTAAATTAACAGCTGACACACTAGCTAACTAATCAATTATAATTAAGGGGTGGTTAATCCACCCCTTATTTGATATAAAAAATTATGACTATAGAAACTGTAAAACTTATTAATAGCAAAGGCGATGTTATTGAAAGATACAAGCACGACTATGAAAACAACAAAGAAAGATTCAATATGCGTGGTTGGAGTTTAAAAGATGACAAAGTTGTAAAAGCTAAGACTGAAACACCAGTCAAAGCGGTAAAAAAAGTTGTTAAGAAAGTTACGAAAAAAAAGAAAACTAAAAAATAATGTCATCGACAGTATTTAGTGTGCAAAATACACATTTGCAAAAGATACAACCAGACATTCTAGGGTTTGGTATCACCACTTTTGTCGATCAAATACAATTTGCTGAAAACGATGTATTAAGACGTATCAGAGAGGAATGGTGGGAAAGATACAGACACCAAGTTAGATACAAAGATATTACAAAAGTTACATCTGTTGAAATGGAAAATAGCAAACTCACGCCATCACAATGGGAGTTATCTGTTGTTTATTTGGCACTATGGAAATATATTTATCCTCAACTTACNAAATGGAGAGACCCNGACACTGGNGAGGGTAAAGATACATTCCAAGTACAAATAGATTTTTACAGGGACAGATACGAAGAAGAGTTCCAAGCTATATTGCGGGACGGGGTCGAATACGATGAGGACGGCGGGGGGACTGTATCTGATAGTGAGAAAGAGCCTCTACATTCATTAAGATTAGTTAGATAATGGTTGCCGACATAAAGGTAAATATTAANACCATAGAAGTAAAAAATTTTTTAACATCATTACAACAAAAACAAAAGTCAGCAGTAAATTCAGCACTTAGTAGAGTTTCAAATATGGCTATCTTGATGATAACCAAAAGAACACAATCAGGAAGATTACCTGATGGTGGTACAATGTTGCCTTATGCAAAATCAACAAAAGTAAATAGACGAAAAAGAGGCAGACAAGTGGGTTTTGTAGATTTAACCGATTCGGGTAAAATGTTTAGAAGTTTAGATTTTAGAACTGGTGCTTTTAAAAGCACATTATTTTTTGCAAATAAAGAAAGAGAAAAAATAGCTAGTTTCCATGATACCTTTGGTGTTGGTAAGAAAAAAGTAAAAAGACCTTTTTTTGCTATTGGAAATAAAGAAGAAAATAAAATACAAGAAGAGTTTAGTAAATTTTATTTTAGTAAGTTGGGATTATGAGTAAAAGAGAGGATATAGCTAACGACATAATTACAAAACTTGATGCTGTTACAAGCCCTATCGAGTTTAAAAAATTAACAAGAGAACCATTTGAGGTAGAAGAATTATCAGATGCACAGTTCCCAGCCGCATTTATTCAAGCTGGGGACGAATCAAGAGAACCATCTGCTATAGGTTCAACTGGCTCTGGTAAATACACAGGAACAATAGATTTTCTTATAGTTGCCTTTGGTAAAGGCACAGACTCAAATATTGATACGGTAAGAAACCAGATTATCGAAGTTGTTGAAGAAACTCTTGATAATGATATAACTAGGAATGGAAATGCTTTAGATACACAGATAGTCGAGGCATCATCAGACGAGGGAACAATTTATCCTTATGGTGGAGTTAGAATAACTGTGCGTGTAATGTATCAATTTACAAGGGGGACTGCATAATGGCTTTGGATATAGTAATGGTTAAAGGAGAAACCAAAATAAAAATCTCGCCTGACTTTCAAGAGTATTACGAAAAAAAAGGTTTTACTGTTGAGGGTAAAAGTAAAAAAATTTCAGTTGAAAAAGAAACTGAAAAAGTTATAAAAGAATTAAAGAAAACAAAGGAGTAATAAATTATGGCTACTCATCATGGCAAAGATGCAGTTGTTCACATCGGTGGAACTAATATCGGTCAAGCAACTGGATTTACTATTGATACGACTCACGATGTTGTCGAGGACACAGCATTAGGTTCATCTATGAAATCATTTGTTACTGGCAGAGGAACATTCACTGCCTCTATCGATATGAATTTTGATGATGACGATACGGCTCAAAACACATTAACACAAGGTACTACTGTAAGTGTAGAGTTCATGCCAGAGGGTTCAGGTTCAGGCGAGCAAAAATTGTCTGGTTCAGGAATCGTTACTGGAATGAGTGTTGGTGTAACTTTAGATGGAGTGACTACAAGAACAGTATCTTTACAAGGCACAGGCGGTTTAACTATCGGCACAGTATAATTTAATTTATGCCAGACGATAAAAAACCTGATTTTTTTGAAGGAATCCGAGATCATTTTACAGCCTTAGAAGTACAAATTATTGAAGTTCCTGAGTGGGGTCTTGTTGGCGAAAAAGCCATACACTGTAAACCTTTCAATATGCAAGAAAAGGCAAAAATATTTAAAGGTGCTACAAATACTGATCTTAATGTTTTAATTGATGTCATAATTGAAAAGGCGTGTACAAAAGACGGAGACAAAATGTTCAACGCTACTCATATTCTAGGTTTCAAAACAAAAGCTGATACAAATATCATAGCTGATGTTGCCAGTAGAATTATGGGAACTCAAAATGTCGATATAAACGACAATAAAAAAAACTAAAAAATAATCCTGAACTTCACAATATATTTGCGTTAGCTGAAAAACTCAGTAAGACTGCATCTGAAATCTTGCAAATGCCAGTCGTAGAGTTTAATATGTGGCTTGCATACTTTGATCTTCAAAGAGAAGAAAAAGAAAGGCAAGAACGAATTGCAAGAATGAAAAAATAAATGGCAACAAAAAAAGTTAATATTGATTTAATCGCTAAAGATAAAACACGACAAGCGATGCAATCAGCAACTAAAGGTGTTGATGGTGTTAAAAGTTCAGTATTAAATTTAAAAAATGCACTTATCGGTTTAGGTGCTGGTGTTGCTATAAAAGGTTTCGTTGATGTAGGGAAATCAGTCGAATCATTACAAGTTAGATTAAAGTTTTTATTTGGTAGCGTAGAAGAGGGTGCAAAAGCCTTTGATGCTATGGCTAAATTTGCTGGTAAAGTTCCTTTTTCACTTGGAGAAATTCAATCAGGTGCGGGAGTTCTTGCAGTAGTAAGTAAAGATGCTAATGAACTTTCAAAAATATTAGAACTTACTGGTAATGTAGCGGCAGTTACAGGATTGGATTTTAGAACTACAGCAGAGCAAATCCAAAGGTCATTATCTGCTGGAATTTCAAGTGCAGATTTATTTAGAGAAAAAGGTGTTAAATCCATGTTAGGATTTAGTGCTGGTGCAACAGTTTCAGTAGAACAAACCAGAGAGGCTTTATTTAGAGTTTTTGGTAAAGATGGAGAGTTTGCTGGTGCTACTGATGATCTTGCAAATACTTTAGAGGGAACTTTATCAATGATTGGAGATAAGTTCTTTAATTTCCAAAAAACAGTTGCAGAAGAATTTTTTGTGGCCCTAAAAAAAGAGTTTGGTTCATTAGATGAGGCACTTGCCGCAAATGAGGCAACAATATTAGAGATAGCAGAAACAGTAGGAAAAGGTTTAGCTGGTGCAGTAACTTTAGGTGCAGATGCGTTTAGATTTATGCACGAAAATATAGAATTAATTAAAAAAGCCGCTTTAGCCGCCGTTGTCTTTGGTATGACAAAAGCATTCATTTCATTAAGTATAGGAATTAAAAAAGCGTCACTTGCTATGATTGCATTTACAAAAGTATCAATGAAAAACCTTGCTGGTTTACTAGCCGCTGGTGCTGTTCTTTTGGCAGACTACACAGGATTTTTAGACAAACTTTTAGATAGTTTTAAAGCAGAAAAAACTATTGAAGATTTTGCAAGTGAGGTTGAAATCCTTAATGAACAAATAGGATTATTAGAGGTAGCTGATTATGCGGCTGGTAGTGCTTTTAGAAAATTACAAGATGAGGCTTATGAAACTATTGATGCTTTGAAAGCTATGCAACATGAAGTTGGAGAGGATAGTGCAGAATTTTTAAGATTAGAGGGAATGATTGATAGTGTTAGACAGGCATTACATGATGTACCTTTAAAAGAAATAAAAATTGGCTTTGATGATTTAGATGAGTCTGTAGGTTTTATTACAGAAAGTTTTGGAAAATTCAAAGAGGGATTTATGGAGGCTATGAACAAAGATGTTATAGATGGATTTGCAAAAGCTGGTAAAACTTCATTTGAGTCATTAAAACAAACATTAACTGATTTTGTGATGACANGCGAACTTAACATGAAAAAGTTTGCAAATGTTGTCAAAAGAGCAATCATTGAGGCTTTAATAGGAAAAGCTGTTCAGGCGGCAGTAAACAAGGCTTTGAGTATGTTTAAAATGAAAGCAATTAAAGAGGCTTTAATTAGTGTTTATCAAGGTGCTTTAAAAACTTTTGCATCAATTCCTTTCCCTTTCAATATTGCGGCTGTTGGCGGTGCAATAGCTTTTGGTATGGGAATGGTAAATAAAATAAAAGGATTTGAAAAAGGTGGACGACCACCAGTAGGGCAACCATCAATAGTCGGAGAAAANGGTGCTGAGTTATTTGTGCCTGACCAAGCTGGAACTATTATTCCAAATAATCAACTTGGTATGAGTCAACCAGTGACAGTAAACTTTAACATAAGCACAGTTGATGCAAGAGGATTCAATGAATTGTTAGTCAATAGCAGAGGTGTAATTGTAAACATGATTAATATGGCTGTTAATGAAAAAGGTAAGGCGGCATTGATATGAGTGGTTCTTTACCTAACACAGCGTTCAACGCAATCAATTTAAAATCTAATCAAAGAACTTTATTTAGTGACACTGATAGTGGAAAAACATTTAGGAGACAAATACAAGGACAAAGGTTTAGTTTTACAGTTTCATATCCTCCTATGACTCGTGCAGATTTCGCCCCGATCATGGCTTTTATTATTAAACAAAGAAGTCGTAAAGAAAACTTTACTATTACTTTGCCTACTACATTTGATAGTCAAGGTAATGAAACAGGAACTTTATTAGTGAACGGGTCGCATTCTGCGGGAGATACAACCATAAATATTGATGCTTTTGCGGCTGATGGTTCTGGTCGTCTGAAAGCGGGAGACCTTATAAAGTTTGCACATGATAAATTATACATGGTAGTTGCAGATGTTACATCTTCAAGTAACGCCGCAACAGTAACAATCGAGCCACCACTTAGAACTGCTTTAGCCGATAACAGTTCTGTAACTTATAAATCTGTTCCAGCAACAGTGCATCTTACAAGCGATATGCAAGAATTTAAAACTAATGCAAACGACAAAGATGGTAATTTACTTTTTAATTTTGAGTTTGATGTTATCGAGAGTTTATAATGGCAAGAGGATTATCAAGTTCTGTAAAAACACAGTTAGCAACTGGTATAATCGACCCTGTTCTTTTAATTGAAATAGAATTTGGAACTCCAGTTTATTTAACAAATGCAAGTTTTGATATAACGTCAAGTGTATCAGGTTCATCAAGAACTTATCAATCTAATGGACATCTAAAAAGCATAACTGCTGTAAGTGAAACAAATAAACCAACCAAAAATTCTTTATCAATTAGTTTATCAGCCGTAGATCAAACTTATGTTTCTATTGCATTGAGTGAAAATATTATAAATGCTGATGCTTATGTTTATAAAGGATATTTAGACAGTAATAATGCTTTGATAAACGACCCATTTTTATTATTTTTTGGGACTATTGATGAGTATTCTATTAGCGATAATACTACATCTGCAAGTTTAATTTTAACTGTAACCTCTCACTGGGGTAACTTCGGCAAAACGACTGGAAGAACTACAACCGATAATTCTCAAAAAAGATTTTTTAGTAGTGATAAAGGTATGGAATTTGCGGCACAGACAGTAAGAGATATTAAATGGGGTAGAGAATGACAAGTGTTCATTTTTATCAAGCACAAAAACAAGATATATCTGAACTGCACGATTTACTTAAAGATTATAAAGAAAAACATTTAGCCCACTGTAATTTCCCAGAAGTTGATGGCGTAAAATTAAATAAATATTTAGATACTTTTTTAAAAGTAGGTAAAATCATTTGTATTAAAAATTTAGATAAAGATAAAATGGTAGGTTGTCTTATATTCCATAAATCTGAATATTGGTTCAGTAAACAAAAAATTATGATAATTGAAATGATTTATATTCAACCACAATTTAGAAATTACAAGTTACTAAAACAATTAATAGATATGGTTAAAAAAGTTTCTGACAACAACCCCATAGTTTTTTCTATAACCTCAAAATTAGATATAGACCCTGTGTTAGAAAGATTAGGTTTTGAAAACATGGGCGGCAACTGGAGATTGGCGTAATGGGTGGTTTTAATCCTTTTGATACAGTCAAAGATTTTGTTGAAGATACTATTGATTTTATTGAAGATGTTGTAGATGTAATTGTTGATATTGTTGAAGAGGCGATTGGCTGGCTTGTAGATATACCCGAAGTTCCTGATTTTGGAGACAATTTATCAGATCAAAATGCTAAAGGTGTTTTACTTAATAAATTCAGTGCTAATGCACACATTCCTATAGTTTATGGAACAAGAAAAGTTGGCGGAAATGTGGTCTTTGTAGAGACTTCGGGGACTGACAACGAGTTCTTGTATATGGCTATAATTCTCTCTGAGGGAGAAATAGATGACATAACTAAAATATTTGTAAATGACAATGAGGTTACATTCAGTGGAGACTTGGCAGACAACACTCAAAGAACTGTTGCGAGTTCAGATGCAAACTTTTTCAAAGCACCTGATGATGACTCAAGTGCTGAAAGTTTGATAACTGTTGAGCCTCATTATGGAACTGATTCTCAAACTGCATCTAGCTTATTATCTACTCTATCATCATGGACATCGAACCACCGCTTGCGTGGGCTTGCGTACCTTGCACTAAAATTTAAATGGAACTCAGACGCTTTTGGTTCTTTACCCACTGTCCATACAATAGTCAAAGGGAGAAAAGTATATAATCCAAATTTAGATAGCACTGTTACTGGAGGCTCTGGTTCACATAGAAAAGATGATTCAACAACTTGGGAATATTCAGACAATGGTATTTATCAATTATTAGATTATTTAAGAAATGAAAGATTTGGTATGGGAATACCAAATAGCTATTTTGATTCAAATTACTCCGATTGGCAAACGGCTGGCGATGTTTGCGATACAAACATAACACCTTTTAGTGGTGCAAGTCAGATTGATTTGATGGATAGCCACCCTGTTGTTGATACATCTAAAAAAGCCATAGATAATGTTAAAGACTTTGTTAGAGGCACAAGATCGTTTCTAAATTTTACCGCTGGTAAATATAAAATATTAGTTGAGGGTTCTGGTTCAGCATCAATAACCTTAACGGAAGATAATATTATAGGTGGTATTCAAATAAAAAGTAAAAACAAAAATTCTCGTTACAATCGAGTTATTGTGAACTTTACAAACCCTGATAAAAATTTTCAAAGTGATACAGCACAGTTTCCACCAGTAGATGAAACAGGATTAGCAAGTGCAGATACACACGCAAATATGAAAACAGCAGATGGAGGTTTGTTGCTAGAATCTCGTTTTGATTTTGCCATGCTTACAAATCCTCATCAAGCACAAGAAATGGCTGAGATTATTTTGCGAAGATCGAGAACTAGCTTAGATATAAGTCTNAAAGCAGATGCAACCGCTTTAGATTTGAGTATTGGAGATATCGTAAATGTGACCCACGCAACGCCTAGTTTTTCTGCTAAACCATTCAGAGTGCAAGGAATGACATTAAATTCTGACCATACAGTTAGCTTACAATGCACTGAACACCAAGACAGCTATTACGTTTTTGGAACTCAGGTTGCACCAGCCACTATACCAGATACAAATTTACCAAATCCTTTTAGCGTTCAACCACCAGCTAGTGTTACTCTTGATGATGAAATGATTGAATATTCTGACGGAACTGTTCTTACAAGATTATTGATAACAGTAGGAGTTTCTCCGGATAAATTTGTAGATAAATACGAAGTTCAAATTAAACAAACTTTAGATGCTGACGGAAATTCAGTGACTGATTCGTTTAGAGAAATAGCAACAGGAAAAATACTTACCTATCAACATTTGAACGTAATAGATGAGGCTACTTATGAGGTAAGGGTAAGGGCGGTCAATACTATTGACGCAAAATCAACATTTGTCTCTGCTACTAGAAAAATAATTGGTGCTACTGATACGCCATCTGATGTTTCTGATTTTAATATTTCAATGATAGGCTCAAATCAAATGTCTTTAAATTGGACACCAGTTACAGACCTTGATATTGAGTTTTATGAGATCAGATATTCAATGGGTTCTGGGACTACTGCATGGTTTAACACATCGCCTTTAGTGCAAGTTCCTAGAAGAAAATCAAATAGTGTAGTTGTAAATGCACTAAAACCACCATTTAATTTGTATATAAAAGCTGTTGATAAATTAGGAAACGAATCATCAGAACCCGCAATCATAACTTCTAGTGTTGTTGCCTTACAATCATTTAAAGATATTTCATCAATACAAGAAGAAACAGCATTCTCAGGCACATTTTCTAATACATTTAAAGGTTCAGATAGCACAGGCAACCCAGCAGTTACTTTAGATACAATCACACTTTTTGACAGTCGGTCTGGTTTGTTTGATGCGGCTGATTCTAGTGGTTTTCCCTTTGATACAGGGGGATTAGCAAGCAATATTACTGGAACGGGAAATTATGTATTTGCAAACAATTTTTCTCTTGATGCTAGTTATGATGCAACATTTCAAATAGAATTAACGATGGAATCAGATGACCCTTATGATTTATTCGATTCGGGTCGTGGTGCTAGTTTGTTTGATAATGCTAAAGCACCTTTTGACGGAAATGCACCAACAAACAATAATGCTATTATTCAAATAGGTGCAGATGATACATCTTTATCAAATATATCAAGTTTTACGACAATCGCACAACAAGGAACATTTAAAGGTAGATTTTTTAAATTTAGATGTGTTTTGACATCAGCTAATAACAATGCAAGACCTTTTGTTACAGGCTTAAAAGCTAGATTAGTATTAGAAAAAAGGTCAGAAACAGGGGACGACATTTCATCAGGCACAAGCACTAAGTCTGTTACATTTACAAATGGATTTTTTCAAATTCCNAACATCACAGTTACAGGGCAAGANTTATCTTCNGGAGATTTTTTTGTCATTANCAATAAATCGAAACTAGGCTTTGACATTGTTTTTAAAAATAGTAGTAATAATATTATTAACAAAACTTTCGATTTTAATGCCTCTGGCGTAGGATTGAAAAATTAATAAAAAAAGGATATAAGAATTTATGTCACAAGTTTCACAATTAACACTCGACAATACAGCATTCGGGACGTTCAGATCAAATCTAAATTCTAGTTTGAACGCACTTAATTCTATGCACATTGGTTCTTCCGCACCATCAACTGTTACCACTGGTACTATATGGGTGGACAATGGAACATCAGGCGTTTTAAAAGTAAAAATAAATGATGGTTCAGATAATGTAGAGTTATTTCAAATAAATATTTCAACTAACGCAATTACGAGTACAATGTCAGTGACAGGGACTATTTCAGAGACTGACCCACAGGCGGCGGCTCTAAGTATTGCTCTAGGATAAGGGGGGAAAATTGGCTAATACATTTAAAGTAAAAACAAACGGGGCTATGCCAGCTAGTGCGGGAACGCCTTTGACCCTATATACTTGCCCTAGTGCAACTCAAACAATCGTGATTGGATTAACACTTTGTAATATTCACACAACTGCGGTTACAGCCGATGTTCAATTAGTTTCAGATACATCAGACACAGAAACAAACGAAACAGTTTTATTAATAAAAGATGTAGATATACCCGCAAAATCCTCATTAGAGGTACTTTCGGGTGGTAAATATGTTTTGCAAGCAACTGATATTTTAAAAGTAGATTGTTCTGTCGCCGCAAAGATAGACGCAACATTAAGCATATTAGAGATAACATAGGAGTAAAGCATGGGATATATTGGCAAGACTCCTACTCCAGCACCATTAACAGCATCAGATATTACAGATGGTATTATCACATCTGCAAAAATTTCTGACGGAACTATTGCTACTGCCGATATTGCAGATTCAGCAGTCACTAAAGCAAAAACAACAGGGGTTGTTTCCGACCCATTTAGAAACATCATCATCAATGGTGATATGAGCATAGCACAAAGAGATGTTACGGCTACTGGAATTTCATCTACAAGCTATAACACTGTAGATAGATTTCAGACTAATATTTCAAGCATGGGTACATGGACACAATCACAATCAACAACAGTACCTAGTGGTCAAGGATTTGCTTATAGCTTGAAAATGGATTGTACAACTGCTGACGCTTCACCATCTGCCGGTGACCAAGTTGTTATTGAACAAAAAGTTGAAGGTCAAAATTTACAATATTTAAACTTTGGTACATCATCTGCAAAAAGTATAACTTTTAGTTTTTGGGTTAGAAGTAATAAAACAGGAACTTATTGTGCATCATTATTTAATAATGACCAAAGCAAATGGTTTTCAAAACAATATACAATTTCATCTGCTGANACNTGGGAGAAAAAAACTTTAACNTATGCTGGTGANACATCAAACGCNTTTAACAATGACAATGGTACAAGTTTAAGATGTAGATTTTGGTTGGGTGCTGGTTCAACATATACATCTGGTACTATAACATCTACTTGGACAACAGAAAGTGGTAATGAGGGAAGTTTAGCAAGTGGTCAAGTCAACCTTGCCGACAGCACAAGTAATGAATGGTATGTTACAGGGGTTCAGGTGGAGGCTGGAACATCAGCATCTGATTTTGAGTTCTTGCCTGTTGATGTAAATATAGCAAGATGTCAAAGATATTATTATGTGTTTGCAGATAAAAGAGGAACTGCTAATCCAGCAACTGAACAAAGAGGGGTAGGTGTTGGAGTTACACATTATGCTAATCAAGTAATTTGTGAAATAACAACACCAACTATAATGAGAACACACCCTAGTTATGACCAAATTACAGGATCAAATTATTTTACATATTATCACGACCAAACTACTGATGATTTTGATAGTTTTGTAGGTTTTGCTCAACTAGGAAATAGAAAAATTATGGTAAGAAATACAAATCAAATTTCAGCTAGTTTAGGAACTTGTGGTCAAGTTTATATTAATGATTCCAATGCTTTTGCGGCTTTGGACGCGGAGTTATAATTATGATTATTGATACAGTAGAAAAAATATATACTAATGTGCCAGTTGTTGAACACGAGTGTTATAAAATAACTTATGTAAATTCTAATAGAGTTAAACTTGTACCATTAAACGAAGAAAACACAGATTACCAAGCAATCCAAGAATGGATAGCAAATGGTGGAACTGTTATAGATAACGGAGGGGGCGAGTAGTGGCTTACATTGGAAAATCCCCATCAGTGGGCGGATATAATATGCTGGATAACTTGACTGCAAGTGCAACAGCAAGTTATTCTTTAACACTAGATTCAACTGCTTTTGTTCCNGANTCNNCNAATCATTTAATAGTCAGTTTGAACGGNGTNATTCAGAAAGCTGGGTCATCTTTTACAGTATCGGGTTCTACTCTTACGTTCAGTTCGGCTTTGACNAGTTCAGANTCTATNGATTTTGTTTTAGCACTNGGTAATGTTTTAGATATNGGTACACCAAGCGATGCAACAGTNACAAATGCAAAAACTAATTTTGTATCAACATCATCTGCGGCTGGATTACAGATNAAAGGCGATGGTACTACTGACGGAACTCTACAACTTAATTGNTCACAAAACAGTCATGGTATTAAATTAAAANNNCCAGCCCACAGTGCTAGTCAATCTTATACTTTAACTTTCCCAACGACTTCGCCTAGTGCAGATAAATTTTTAAAAACTGATGGTTCAGGTAATTTATCTTTTGCTGATGCTGGAGACAACACTCCAGCTTTTTTAGCTTATGTTAATACGCAACAAGCTATTGCTAACACAACTAATACTAAAATTGGATATGATACAGAACTCAAAGATACAGATAGTGCTTACAACGCATCAAATTCTACTTTCACTGTCCCAAGTGGTAAAGCGGGAATCTATGCTTTTTTTATAAATGTCAGTTTACATGATTTTTCAACTACGACCTCAGCCAGAGTTATGGTTAGATTATATAAAAATGGAGGCACTCAGATTGCATTTTTTGGAGAACATCAAAAATCAAGTAGTGGTTCAGCTGGACATAGAACAAGTGCATTTACAATGTTAGATTTAGCCGCTGGGGATACTATCGAACCTTACATTTATCAAAACTCAGGTTCATCATATAATATTAATGCAGAACTAATGTCTAACACATTTGGTGGATATAAAGTAACAACATAGGAAGAAAAATATGGCTACATTATATACAAAGGTTAAATTACATTTGGAGGCTAACTCAAAGACTTGGGAATCCGAAGAAGATAATATAGTTTTACAAAATGATGGCTCAGGCGATTATATTAAAACTTGGTCAGTAGATGGTTTATCTAAACCAACTGATAGTCAATTAGCAAGTTATGAAACTGCTGGTAATACTGCTGAAACAAATTTTGAAATAGACGAAACTAGACGATCACAGTATGGGACATGGCAACAGCAAATGGAGATGATTTATAAAGATCAAAAAAATGGAACAACAACTTTTAAAGATCACTGCGATAAGGTAAGATCGGATAACCCAAAGGAATGATAAATGGCATTAATTAAAGCAAGATCACGAGGAATTAATTTAGCGGACAACTTTGCATTTACAGGGACAGTTTCAGGAGATACAGGAGGAACAGTTTTGCAATATGCGAATGCTACAAATGGAACACAAACAGGAGTGACAACTAGCGGTGTTGAAACAGCAAATGTACAAGCAACACTTACTCCAACAAATGCAACTACAAAAATTATAGCTATTTATACAGTAGGAGGAGTAGCGTCAGAAAATTTTAACAGATTAGAATGTATTTTAAGATGGGGTACTTCATCAAGTTCAACTGCTGGAACAATAATAGCAAATCAATATATGGCGAATGATGCGTATGCAGTAAATGATATGGGTACTTGTGCTATGACTGCTTTAATTGACCATGACACGACTTCACAAATTTATGTTAATGGCACAGTTAAAACACATGACACTAATGGTCAAAGATATTTCAATACTTATGGTTCTGACAGTGCAATCACATTATTGGAGGTAACAGCATAGTGAACATTTTTTTAACTGGAACTACTGCGGCTTTAAATTCTTTAAATTTAGAAAACGATAATACTCATAAATTTGTAGTTAAAGGCGACCCAACAAACGAAACTGAATATAAAGAAAATGTTGAATGGATTGATTTAGAAACTGCACCTTACACATGGTCAGAGGTAGAAACAAAAAAAACAGAATTAGAAAATAATTATAATGCTGAACAATGGAAAAGAAATAGAAAAGCAGAATATCCATCACATGAAGAATGTATTCATGCACTTTTAGATGGTGGCGATACACTTACAGATTTACAAGCAAAAAGAACAGCAACAAAAAACAAATATCCAAAGCCAGAATGATAAATGAGAACAGGATTAATAATTGGAACTATACTAGCTGGATTATTTATTTGGTTTCTTAACGGTTTAATGAGTTCTGCTCTTGGGGCAGATACAAATACAGTTTCATCAACAGTCGTCACAAACAATACACCACCAACAGCTAACGCACCATCAGTAGTCGTAAATAATTCAGATGTTTGTAAAACAGCGGCATCGGCTGGTGTTCAAACACAGATTTTAGGAATTGCATCAGGAATAACAGTCACAGATGAAAATTGTGAACGTATTAAACTCTCTCGATCTCTCTATGCTATGGGTATGAAAGTAGCCGCTATTTCTACATTGTGTGCTGATGCAAGAGTATTTGATGCGATGTGGAATGCNGGAACTTACTGCCCCTACAATGCTAGTATTGGAGAGGACGCTAAAAAGGGTTGGGAAGAAAACAAAGATAAGATTCCAAAAGGTAGTTTAATTTTTGCCAGTATGGAAGAGGCAGAAAAACTTAAAATCAAAGAAGAAAGAGAAAAAGATGGTAAACCGAATGGTTGGAGGGTGTTTTTTACTTTGGCTACTTTTATGCTTATACCCCTCTTATAGCAAAGCCGTAGATTGCGATACTGATACAGTTGGTCTTTGCACACCTACTATTGAGCAGATTATAGAAGAATCAAGCATTGAGACTATTGAGTTTGAAGATGGTGGTATTTTAACAACAACAGAAACTACTACAACAACAACGACAACCACAGTCACAAATGAAGACTCAGGCGATATTTTAGACGGAAATAATGATTATGTTGTTTCGTCAAAAGAGGGTGATATGGATATTGATTGGGGAGGTCAGGGTTCGGCATCTATGCCATCAGGCTCTACTTGTGGTCAATTAGGCACTGATAAATGTGCGATGATAACTGGTAGTGGAAACTCAACCTCTATTATGGGTGTCCCAAACATGGGAACAACATTTATAAATACTATTGATATCTCAGATTTAAATTTTACTCATGGAGGCAGAACTAATTACGAAATCAAAGTTTATAAGCCTGATGCACAAGACTCCATTTATATGCACATCACAGGAAAAAACGGAACAACAAATGTATTTAGTGGCACTGATATTTTAAGTGCTAGCGGTACAAATAGTCAGTATGGCCAATATTCAGGCGGGTTTAATTTTTCTGGTAGTCTTACATCAATTATTATTGAGGTGGGTGGAAGAGACATAAACATGGCCGTTGGCCCGATGTTCGATGATGTTCAAGTCAATGTTTTGTATAATGTCGTAAATACTATTGTTGAGCAAACTATTACAAGCGTTGAAATGTTTGTTGCTTTGAACTCTGATGCACCCGAAGAGGTACTCGATGTTGTTGAGGATATATTTGAGGTAAACACGCCTATTGAAACCGATGTTGGTTTAGATTTTGAGCCTATTGAAACCGAAGATATTACTTATGAAACAGTTGAAATCGAGATAGCTGAAATACAAATAGAAGAGATACAAGTTGCAAGTTTTACGGAAATAGAGCCAGAAAATGTTGAAATAAATGTTGTAAGTGTTGAGCAAGAGATTGAAATGGAGTTGGAATTAGAAGTAGAAACGCAAACAACCACAGAATCAACACAAGAGCCAGAGCAAACAGAAAGTAACCAAGTCGAGAACGATGTCTCAGAAACCAACGAACAACCGACAGAGGAATCAGTCGAAGAAACAACCGAAGAATCAAACGAGGAAACCAACGAATTGAAAACCACAACAGTTGAAAAACAGTCAAAAGAAAAGCCAGAACAGCAACAAGAAAAGACAGAAAAAGACGAAAAAACCAAATTAGTTCAGAAAAAAACTTCATCTAAAGAAAAAGCCGCAAAAAAACTTTTGAATAAGATTGATGATAAAAAAAGATATGATGAGTCTAGTCAAATAAAAACTCTTGTTGTTATGCAAGTGTTAGGAAATACTAAGACATTTTTTGATAGCCAACAACAGTTAAATGATAGGGCTGAGTTTTTTACGGACTACACTTTGCCAGATGCCGTCATTTCTGATAATGATATAGCTAGTTATTTTTTATTTGTAGGTAGTGATGGAATAATGAATGAGATAATAGAAAGTCAGTATGAAAATTAGCGAAAACACATCAGTCAGTATGCCAATCCGTAATATGGTAATGATAATTATGGGCGTGGTTGCTGGTGTATTTGCATATACCGAATTGACCGGGAGGCTGACCAGTCTTGAAACATCAAGGGAGTTGTTTCAGGCTGATCTCTTAAAAAAATCTGAGCAGTTACCAACAGATCAAGAGCAATATATGTTGATTGAGGATTTATACAAAACTGTTGAAAAATTACAGGAAACCCAAGAACAAAATATGACTAACAAAGTAAATATAGAATTTACTCAAACTCAACTTGAAAAAGCATTAGAAGATATTGAAAAATTAAAAGACAAAGTGAGAGAAAATGGAAAAATTAACTGAGGTTGTGATAGCGTTACTTATGATTGTGCAAGGAGAAATCAAAGAACACCGAATACAAGAGTCTATGAGTGAATGTTTAAAAGGAAAAAGAGTTGCCTCCCGCAACATTGGCTCATCAGTAGAATATCAATGTATAAAATCTATGGCTGAAATAGAGGTAGATAAATTAGGTAGTAAGCATATAAATAAATTAATATTAGACTGATGGCAAAAAAATTTAAAAACTACGAGGCACATGAGCCAGTACATCATAAAACCAGTATTGGCCGTAAACCAAGTAAAGCTAAAATGAATAAAGACAAAAGAAGAGGTTTTTCAAAAGTTTATAAGGGGCAAGGGCGTTAATGGCTAAACAACAAACAGAAATAGATATAGGTGGAATAAAATTTAAGGGCGGTAGGGTTTTTCTCATAATCACGATTTTGTCTAGTTTTATCGGTGTATTATGGGGTGGGTTTGAGGCATACCAAAGATATCTTGATATGGAGGCAAAGATTAATTCTTTTGTCAGCCCTGATATGTCAGGCTTTGATAAGAAACTAGAGGTTTTAGACACTGAATTTAATATGTTGCAATCAGAAATATCAATTATTCTTGAAGAGGTTGCGTTAGTAGCAGATGTAGCTAAAGAACTCAAAAATGATCTCAAATCAGATGTAAGAAGAATTGAAACAATAGTTGAAGATGTAGAGACTAGAGTAAAAGAAGATGGGAGGGAAAATGCAAAAGATTTAAAAGCGGCTATTGATGACATTGAGCAACAAATGAAAGACTTAGAGGAAAAAACAAATATGCAGATCAAAAAAGCACTAGAAAACCCACTTAGTCAAATGCGATGAAATGGATATTAATTACTTATATTTGTAGTGTTGCGACTGGAGAGTGTCCGTCAAACTCTATAACAGGATTTCAATTCAACAATCATTATGATTGTGTAGTAGCTGGATATAAATACTCTCACAATAAATTTACAAAATTAGAAGAGTTAGAAGAATTAGAAAGAGAATATATAGAAGAAAAAAAGCTAGTTATTAAATTTGAATGCAAGGGATTGAAAGCAACTAGCACATAAGGTATAAATCAGTATGACAAAAATAGCACCGAAAACAACAAAAGAGCATATTGTAAACATTTACAATAAGATTGAGTTGTTAGAAACGAATCATATCCACCACTTACAAAAAGAGGTGCGAAAGTTAAATTATGTACTATGGACTATTGGGTTCATGGT
>FUFK010054273.1_pt1 | contig 21011 bp, 29 predicted proteins | sample 1021851 | NCBI WGS metagenome assembly FUFK01 (sample SAMEA51879418, study PRJEB19060) | metagenome
AGAAGGCTACGATGAAGATAACTGGTATAGTTGGGGTTGTGAACATATAGGAGCCAAGTGGGCTCATATTGAAGACGCTGATGAATCCCATGCTTACATAGTAAGTGCATGGAGTCCAGTAATTCCTTATTTAGAAAGTTTACATTCCCATTTATCAATAATAGATGAAGAAGTAATAATTAAATGTAATTATGAAGATGAGTTCAGAAACTTTATTGGAGTCTGGTCTAACGGAGACTATGAAGAAATAGATGGAGAAGAACTAATGGATACTTTTCAGTCGAAGTACAATGTTGATACATCAAGTGCAGACTTTGACTGGTGGGATGAAATTGAAGGTCATGGAATTGCAGATGAACTATTCGATAATATAGTACATGAGTGGTTTGAAAATGCGCTTTAATAAATGGCTAGAAAGTTGGGAACAACCCGACGATAGAACTTTGATGATACACAAAGAAACATCATTTTCTATTTTATCTGGACTAATCACACAAGCCCCACTAGTATTCTTCACTAATTGGTTCATGTTAGATGTCATTGAAATAACTAATTCTTTTACTCTAACATCAATAAATATTATTCTACTAACCATAGTGGGATATATAAGAGTATTTTATACTAGGAAGTATTTTTCTGATAGATACGACAAGTGAGTATAGGAAAATACAATCAAACTTATTTTGATAATCACCCCGAAGAATGCGATAGGGACGGAGTTCTCTATGGGGTAGTTCTGGTCAATAAGAAAACATTTGAAAGAGAATGTATTAAGGTCGGAATTGCATCAGGTAAAGATTGGAGACATATCATAAAGCGTAGCAAAGGTTTTANAGGATACGATATTCGTATTCAAAAGACTTGGCACGCTCCTCTNTACCTTGTATGGGCNGANGAACAAGACCTCCATGAAAAGTACCAACANGACAAATATTCTCCCATGTTTAAGTTNGGAGGTCANACAGAGTGTTTCAAAATTGATTCGTTGATTCTGCAGGACTTTCCAAAAAATAATTCTTGACATGGCAACTGAAATTTGTTATAATATATACAATAAAAAAAGATGAGAGAAGAAATGAGAGAAATTATTCCACCAACTAATNGTCCTTCATGTAGTGGACTATTAGTGTGGGAAAAAGACCAGCTCTACTGTCATAACACTAAATGTAGTGGAAAGACAAGTAAAAAGATTGAGCATTTTGCTTCAACTCTCAAAATCAAAGGTCTCGGACCAAAAACAGTTGAAAAACTACAATTAATCGACTATTTCGATTTATATGAAATGCCTCTTGAAACTATGATAGACGCACTTCAATCCGAGAAACTTGCAGTAAAACTATATAGAGAAATACAAAATAGTAAGAATACTGACTTAGTAGACTTACTACCAGCTTTCTCTATCAAACTAATTGGTCGGTCAGCTTCTGCTAAACTTTGTTCAGTTATTAAAAACATGGCAGAGATTAACGAGGANACTTGTAAAGAAGCAGGACTCGGACCAGTAGCAACAGAAAATTTATTAGACTGGTATTACGAAGAGTTTATTGACGGATATGAACGACTTCCATTCAAGTGGATACAGATACTAAAAGTATCTAAACCTACGGAAAATAAAGGAGTTGTTTGTATCACAGGTAAACTGAAAAGCTACAAAACAAAGGCAGCCGCAACCGAAGTATTAGAAAAAATGGGCTACCTTGTGAAAAGCAGTTTGACTAAAGATGTAAATATTCTAGTCAATGAAAGCGGAATAGAATCTGCAAAAACACGAGCAGCCCGAGATAGGGGTGTTACAATAATAACAAACTTAAAAGAAATAGGAAACTAAAAATGGCATTACCAAAATGGACAGACGAAAGAACACAACAGTTAGTGGACTTCGTCGGTGACTCAAGCCCAATTTCTCAAGCTATGGTAGCTGATGCTGCCGAAGATTTAGAAACTTCTACAAGAAGTGTATCTTCAAAGCTAAGAAAAATGGGATATGATGTAGAACTTGCTTCATCAGTATCTAACAGAACTTTTTCTGAAGAGCAAGAATCTACTTTATCTAACTTTGTAACTGACAACAGTGGTCAGTACACATATGCAGATATTGCTTCATCTTTTGAAGGTGGACAATTCTCTGCTAAATCAATACAGGGAAAAATTCTTTCTATGGAATTAACTTCTCATGTAAAACCTGCTGAGAAGCCAGAATCTGTTAGAACTTACTCTCCCGAAGAAGAAAACACATTTACTACTATGGTAAACGATGGTGCATTTGTTGAAGAAATCGCAGAAGCACTTGGAAAATCTGTTAATTCTATCAGAGGTAAAGCTCTTAGCTTACTTAGAAGTGGCGACATTGGCGCTATACCTAAGCAAAAAGAAACTAAAGGTTCAAGCAAAGCTGATCCTTTAGCAGAAGTTAGTGATATCGAAAACATGAATGTTGAAGATATAGCTGATGAAATTGGCAAAACCGTAAGAGGCGTTAAAACAATGCTAACTCGTAGAGGGTTAACTTGTGCTGATTATGATGGCGCTGCTAGAAAAGAAAAAGCATCTAGCTAATTCTTTCTAACAATCGAACAGGGGAATTATCCCCTGTTCTCTTATATCTGGGAGGGTAGACATTGAATTTAACTTCAGCTTTACTGAAGCAAATAATAACGCAGGAAGATTTTGAATCTTGGGGTAACCTGAGAGAAAACTATTTATCTGCAGAATATCAATCTCTCTATAAAGTAATTGATAAACATATTAAAGATTTCAATGGTCTACCTACCTTTGAAGACCTCAAACTATCCATTCGTGATAGAAAACTCCAAGAAAAAGTATATGCGATAGAAGCTGTAGAAGTTGATGTTGATGCATATATTTTACTAGAGTACTTAAAAAATGAATACACACAAGTAGAAATACTAGATGAACTAGATGGTTTTATTGAAAAGACTGTCGCTATATCTAATGCTGAAGAGAATGTAGAAGCCCTACAGAATATCGTATTAGATATAGGAGACCGTGTTGATTTAAAACCACCAGAAGAAAATATGCAGACTATTGCATTATTTGATTCAGAAAAAGACTTGAAGAAGTTCTTACCTCTAGGATTGAATGATGATTATGACCAGCAAATGAAGTTCTCACCTAGAGATTTAGTATTAGTAGGTGGACGAAGAGGTGCTGGTAAGTCCTTGACTTGTGTAAATATTGCAAACAATGTTTATAATCAAGGAAGAAGCAGTATTTATTTTACGATAGAAATGGACAGTCGTTCTATTCTGCAAAGAATGTGTGCTCTTGGCGCACGAATACCCATATCAAGACTAGCTACTCGTAACTTGACAACAGTTGAGTGGAATCGTGTGGGCGAATGGTGGGCAGGAAGATTTGATGGCGGACAAGAATTATTGCCAGAATTTTATGATAATAAAGATTTTGACGCATTTCACAAAAAATTACAAACTCTACCACTAAATAATGACAAACAACTAGATGTAGTTTATGACCCAGTGCTTAGTCTAGCAAAGATTAGACAAGAGTTGGAGAGTAGGGTTTCACAAAGAGATTATGGTGTAATTATAGTTGACTATCTAAACCAAGTCAAAAGAAGTAATGCACCAAGCCGTTCAGGACAGTATGACTGGACAGAACAAATAGAAGTCAGTAAGACTTTGAAAAGTATGGCACAAGAATACGAAGTGCCAGTATTCTCTCCTTATCAGACAGACAATACAGGAGAGGCAAGATTTGCAAAAGGTATTTTAGATGCTGCTGATGCAGCGTTTACTATTGAAACATGGTCACCAGAAGACGAGTGTATCTCATTCAATTGTACTAAAATGCGTAGTGCAAAAATGGAAGGATTTACAAGCGTTATGGATTGGGAAACATTAAAGATAGGCCCCCAATCTACAATGAATCCAAAAGATAGAGACGCACTCAAAGATAGCCTATCTACAGGAGAAGATATACATGACGCAATATGATGATTTAATTGCAAAAAAGAAAGAAGAACTTGCCGCAGAAGCTTGGGGTAAAAAAGTAAAGTATATACATGCTTCAAATGGAGTTATGGAAGTTGCTTACAATAATGGCCTCATAGAGTTTGAAAGAACAGCTACAGGTGAAAAATGGACGGAAGGAGAAGTAGAAAAGAAAGAAACTTTACTTCACTCTTTCNGTAAATGGATAGTAGATAATAGTGGCCAGTGATAGAATAGGGCAAAAAGCCGCAGAATTAGTAGGAGTACCACCTTTTGAAATAAGGCAGGTAACTACAGATTTTATGTTAGAACAACCTCAGGTTGCAGAAAACATAATGCAAGTACCATTNAATGAAAAACTAATGAATAGTNTNAAAGAGAATGGNATTATNAATCCACATCTTTGNATGAAACAATGGTACCCACTAGCTGGTAGTCAAAGAATACGAGCAGTGGCAGAAATAAAGAAAGATAATCCAGACTTTAACTTGGACATAACAGTNCATAGATTTTTAGAGGATTGGCACAATTGTTTTTATCTTTGGCCTGATAAAGAGTTTAGAAGTCAAGCTATTGCTATTTGGTTTCAAATGCAAGAAGTAGTATTCAAATCTCTTTATTATGAGCAGGAAGAAGATAAAGATGGAACTAAAATGACCGAATATGAAGATATCGGTGAACAATTGAAATGGGAAAGAAATGGAAAAACTAGAGGAAATTCTAATGAATCTTAGTTTAATAGCATTTCCGTTTTTTATACTTTTTATAGTAGGCGGAGTATTATTTAGCTAAATGAAAGTAGACGAACTTTTACAAGAGAAACGCATTGACTACAAAGTCTCGGGTAGAGACTATGTGGTCAAGTGCCTCAGCCCTGACCACGACGATAACAATCCAAGTATGCGTATTGATAATATCACTGGTGTATTTAATTGTTTTTCTTGTGGTTTTAAAGGCAATTTGTTCACACATTTTGGTGCAGCAGCAAACTTCTTAGAGATAAAGAGACAAAAGTTGAAAACCTCAATAGAAGAAAAACGCTCTGCAAGTGTAGGTTTTGAGTTCCCCAAAGGTTTCCAACCTTATAAAGGAAACTGGAGGGGAATACAACCAGAAACATACAAGCATTTCGATGCTTTTATGCATCACGATTCGCAATTTAATGGACGAATAGTCTTTCCGATTCGTGACATAACAGGAAAGGTGGTAGCTTTTAACGGTCGTCACATGACAATGACCGAGATACCTAAGTATCTAATATACCCTCCACAAGCTAAGCTACCACTGTATCCTTCTAATGCAAAACCAATCAAAGGAAAGGTAATATTAGTAGAGGGTATATTTGACATGATAAATTTATGGGACAAAGGATTGACAAATGCAATCTGTTGTTTNGGAACNAANAATNTAGANACAGANAANNTATCAATANTNAAAATGCAAAANATNNCAGGANTNGATATCATGTTTGATGGAGATGAAGCAGGACAGAATGCTGCAGAAGATTTGAAAGTAATAGGAGAAAAGATAGGTCTTGTTACTAGAAATATAAACTTAGGTGCCAACATAGACCCAGGTGGTCTTGCAGATGTTAAAGTAAGTAGTTTAAGAGATAGATTATATGGGTAAAAATTACGGATATAATAAGTGGACAGAACAAGAAGAAGATTTTGTATTAGAAAATGCAAAAGCATTTGATGGTACATTTACCCATGAAGAAATATTAAGAGGATTAAAACAATTAACAGGAGTAGAAAGAAATAAAAAGTCAATTCAACATAAAATTAGTAGACTACTTGCAAAATATGGATTACATAATCCACAAAAAATAAACTTTGAATCGTACCGCCTACACAAAGATTTAACATTACTAGATACAGAATTTGACAAAGGTAGTTATGGACAATACAGAGTTATGTGTACACAAGGACATATAACATATAAGGAACCCTGTAATTGGAGGTATGGTTGTTCAGTATGCGCAGGAGATTTTGTAGGTGGTATACCACAAGAGGATTACAGACCTGCTGTAGTATATTTAATATATGTAGAAAAACTAAATGCTTTGAAAATAGGATATGCCACAGGAAGAGGAGTAGACGCTATAGTTACTAGATTTGAAAGATGGACAATACCTTATAAATATACCATAGTAGCTTATGACCAGAGTACAAGAACAGAAGCCGCAGAACATGAGCAGTGGTTACTAGACAACACACTAGAATATAAAACTTTTTATACTTCTCCAGGATTTGATGGTTGGACAGAATTTAGAGATAAAAAAGTTTTAAAGCAAATTTTACCTGAGTATGAAACAGTACTTGACACGGCGTTCAAAATTTGATATAATATATACAATGGAAAAACAAATGACAAAAGTAGCAATAATTGAATCAAAGATGTCCCGAACTGATTGGGCAGACCGCTTTGATAATGCGTTCGAGTTCGATAGGTATGCCCTATGCTCAGACGCTAGAAAGAAAAAGATTTTAAAAGCAGACGTAGATATAGAGATTAACCTTGATGATTACACTTGGGTAGTACTCGTTGGCTCAGAAGCCTTGAAGTATTACACAAGTGTAAATTCTATCACAGAATATAGTGGTAGATGTGTAGATGACAAGTTTCTTCCTGTAATCAATCCTGCTATGCTTTCGTTCAAACCTGAAGCTAAACCTTTATGGGACGAGAGCAAAAAGAACATACAAGAATTTATTAGTGGAGACTTGGTAGTAGCAACTATAACAGAAGAACAAGCTTTGGGTATAGATACTGAAGAAGAGGCAAGAGAGTTCTTGCAGGCAGCACTCGACCACCCAAACAAGTTTATAGCACTTGACTCGGAGACAACAGGACTTTATCCAAGAGATGGATATATGATTGGGTTTAGTCTATCTTATAAGAAGGATATGGGTGCTTATATACTGACTGATGTTATTACACCAGACATTGAAGAAATAATGCAAAAGATATTTGACACAAAGATAGTTGTGTTTCATAACGCTAAGTTTGATTTAGCTTTCTTTGAGTATCATTTCAACTTCAAGTTTCCACGCTTTGAAGACACTATGCTTCTTCACTATTGCTTGGAAGAGCAGCCAGGAACACACGGACTAAAACAACTTGCAATGAAGTATACACCTTATGGTGACTACGAGAAACCTATGCACGATTGGATAGATGGATTTAGAAAATCACAGGGAATACTCAAAGCAGACTTTTCTTGGGATAGTATTCCTTTTAAGGTTATGAAAACATATGCAGCAATGGACGCAGTAGTAACTCTATTAGTATTTGAGAAACTATATCCAGCTGTTAGGAAAAACCCTAAGTTGTGGTCAGTATATGAAAATATATTGATACCTGGCTGTAGATTCCTTACAGACATACAAGACAATGGTGTTCCTTTCGATAGAGAAAGATTAGAGAAAGGTAGAGATTTAATGCAAGCAGATATAGATGAAGCAGTAAATCAACTATACGAGTTTGAAGCTGTAGAAAGATTCGAACAAGTAAATCAAAAACAGTTTAATCCAAATAGTACAGTCCAGCTAAGACAGTTACTGTTTGACTATGTAGGATTAAAACCTACAGGTAAAAAGACTGGTACAGGTGCAGATTCAACAGATGCAGAAGTACTAAAACAATTAGCAGAACAACACGAAATACCAAAACATATTCTTAGCATAAGACAAAAGTCAAAGATTAAGAATACATATTTGGATAAAATATTACCACAACTAGATAGAGATGATAGACTGCGTACAGGTTTCAATCTGCATGGCACAACATCAGGTCGTCTATCTTCTAGTGGTAAAATGAATATGCAACAAATACCTAGAGATAATCCTATTGTCAAAGGTTGTATCAAAGCAAAGTCTGGAAATAAAATAGTTGCAATGGACTTAACAACTGCAGAAGTATATGTAGCAGCTGTACTTGCTGATGATAAAAACTTGATGGAAATATTCAAGACAGGAGGCAACTTTCATAGTAATATTGCTAAGTTAGTTTTCTCACTTCCTTGTGAGGCAGATGAAGTTGCAGAACTATACCCAACAGATAGACAGGCTGCAAAAGCTGTAACATTTGGTATTATGTATGGTGCTGGAGCACACAAGATATCACAACAAGTTACAACAGACTCTGGAACCTTCTTTAGTAAGACACAGGCTCAGGAAGTAATTGATGATTACTTCAGACAGTTTCACAAACTAAAAGCATGGATAGATAAGAGTAGTAGATTTATTATGGACAATGGATTTATTTATGGTGCTACAGGTAGAAAAAGAAGATTACCAAATGTAAATTCTGATAATCAAGGAATACAAAGCCATGAAGTAAGGTCTGGTATGAACTTTTTAGTTCAATCAGTAGCTTCAGACATCAACCTACTAGGCGCTATAGATGCTAACAACGAACTCAAAGGTAAACCAGCAAAAATATTTGCACTTGTACATGACTCAATACTAGCAGAAGTAGAAGAATCATATGTTGATGAATACTGCGAAATACTAAAAAGAAATGTGCAAAAAGACAGAGGATTTAGTATCCCAGGTTGTCCTGTAGGGTGTGACTTTGATGTTCATGATGATTACTCTCTTGGCAAGTTTGAAGCCAAGTATGATATATGATAGGTTAACATTTCCTGTTTTTACAATCCATACTGATGATGTAGTATTGTCAGATGGATTACTTTGGATTGAAAACAAAGTATTAGACGATACAAACATGAAAGGAGAAACACTAGGAATGAGAAGACTACAATCTCCTATGAATAGTATATATCCATTAAAGTATATGATTAAAGATATACCTGCTCTTCTCAGACATAAAGGTAGCCACTATATTGATAGTGTAGGATATGTATTTTCAAAAGAAAAAACAACAACAACAAAATTAAAATATCATAAGATATTAAGAACAGATAAAAAAGGTGTAGCTAGTATATTATGGATAAAGGATTGTCCATTCCCATTTACTTTAGATAGACCTTTGAAAGATACAGAAACTTGGGCAGGAATACTTTATAGACAAGGTATGCCTTGGGTTTTGTATTCTACATCAAATAAAAAAGAAAAAGATTCTTGGAGAAAGATATGAAAAAATTATTATTTTGGGTCATTGACTGTTGGCGTTTAGTCATGGACAATAGATTCAATCCACTTAGACATATAACAGACCCATCAATACAAGCATACTTTACACTTGTATTATTTACTATGTGGTCAGTTGTATTTGGTTTTATAGCAACTTTTTATTTAGGTTGGTATGGATATAATACACTTACTTCTGTAGTAGTGCATTTATCAATAATAATACCACTAATATTTACAAATATTGTATTTAAAGAAGCAGAACAAAACGGCTCTAGGTGGGTAAAAAGAAAATGAAAAATATAGACCCATTCCTATTAATTGTAACAATGGAAGAGTGTGGAGAACTAATACAAGCTTGTTCCAAAGTTTATAGACACAACGGAGGTAAATTTGAAAAACAATGTTTGTCTGAAGAAGTTGGAGATGTTCAAGCTATGATTAATCTACTAACAGAAGAAGGATTTGTAGATATGGATATAGTAGAAAAGAAAAAACTAGCACGAGAAAAGAAACACAGACGATGATACATATAGTAGATGATATATTTCCTGAACACCTATTAAAACAATTTAGTAGTACTATAAACAGAAGCACAGCTCCTTTTGTGAGTGGTTATGCTTCGAAAGAAGGAGAAGGATATTTTGAATGGGAAGAACAACACCCGCATAAAGCTATGTGTAGAACAATATTAGAAAAAGCATCACACTATGAAAATATACCTAGTGATGTTCTTGGATATGAGTATTGGACTCATGTAAATACAAAACCAAATGATATGCATCAAGATAAAGATGAAGTAGCATATATAAAACATGGTATAAGTAGATTTCCTTTATTCTCAACTGTATTCTATTTAGAAGTAGAAAAACTAATAAATGGAGAGTTAGTATTTGAAGATGGAGTGGAAATAGTACCAAAAAGAAATAGATTAGTAATATTTAAAAGAGGACTGCAACATCGTGTTCGTACATTTGACGGACAGAGAGTATCAATAGCAGTGAATCCATGGAGTACAAAGTTATATAAATGAGAAGTGCAGTAAAAGTTCCGTTTTATTTTTGGGATAAAGTATTGCCCGACGAAGCTTGTGATATGATAATAGAACAAGGCTTAGCTTTGGATAATTTTAAATCAGCAGGAGTAAATAGTGATAATACTAAAGACCCTGATTTAAGACAGGGTAGCATAGCTTGGTTTGATAAAGAGAGCCAAGTAGATGCTTTATTGGCAAGTTATGTAGCTACTGCTAATGTAGAGGCAAAATGGACTTATATACTTACTGAAAGTGAAAAAGTGCAGTTTTCAATCTATGGACTACAATCAAGATATGGTTGGCATAGAGATACAGACATTAAACTAGATGACGGAGTTCCTATAAGGAAAGTATCAGTATCAGTTCAACTAAGTCACCCAGATGATTACGAAGGTGGGGACTTTGAAATTAAAAATTTTTTCGGACACCAATTACACAATAATAAAAAAGAACTAAGAAATAGAGGAACTATAATAGTATTTCCTTCCTTCTTAGAACATCAAGTTACTCCTGTAACAAAAGGCACTAGATACTCATTGGTGCAATGGTATAGCGGGCCTGACTGGAGATGAAGACATTAGAATTATTTGGAGGTTCCTGTAGCTTTAGTAGAGTGGCAGAAAAACGAGGGCATGAAATATACACAACAGATAGTGAAACATTTGATTGGGTAGAAGAAGAAACAGATATGTATATTGACCAAGTGTGTGATATATTTGATTTTAATATTTGTAAAATTCCTTACAAACCTGAAATAATTTGGACTAGTCCACCTTGTACTACTTTTTCAGTTGCTTCTATTTCACATCATTGGATTGATAATCAAACTCCAAAGAGCGAAAAATGTAAATTAGGATTAAAAATAGTGGAAAAAACAATAGAAATAATACAAAGTATAAAACCAAAATACTGGTTTATTGAAAATCCTAGAGGTTTACTCAGAAAACAATACATAATGCAAGATTTACCAAGAAAAACAGTAACTTACTGTAAGTATGGAGATATGAGAATGAAACCCACAGATATATGGACTAATTGCAAGTTTCAAGAAAGACCAATGTGCAGTCCAGGAAACAGAGAGTGTCATCATATACCAGCACCAAGAGGAAGCAGTACAGGAACTCAAGGACTAGCAAATGATTATGAAAGAAGTAAGATTCCTGCTGAGTTATTTGAAGATATTTTTGACTATATAGAAAAAAATGAGAAGTAAATACGATTATTATCCAACACCAGCTTGGTGTTATGAAAATCTACCAATAGATTGGAGTCAATTTAAGACTGCTATGGAACCTTGTGAGGGAGATGGCAGAATAACAAAGTTTTTACAAAGTAAAGGAATGGAAGTAACTACCTGTGAAATACAACATGGTAAAGATTTTTTTGAATATGGACATGATTTTACAGAAGATTATGGTTTTGATTTAATATTTACAAACCCACCATTCACTTTAGCACAAGAATTTATTGAACATAGTATGATGCTTTCTACAACAGTAATAATGCTACAAAGATTAAACTTTCTTGCAACACAATCTAGATATGAATTTTGGCAACAGTTTCCACCTGATGGAATATTTGTGTTAAGTCGTAGACCTGCTTTTGTTGGAACTAGTTCTGATTCCCAAGAGTACTGTTGGTTTGTATGGAGTGATATAAAAGAATTACAAGGATTTCACTGGATAAAATGAAAGACTATATAGATAGAATTATAGACTTTGCTGTTAATAATCCAGGTTGGTTTCTTTTTTGGTTTTGTATAGGTTTTATTTTAGGATTAGGATTAAAATGAAAGCAGTACTTAGTGATAGAATATATATGGAAGTTCTTCCACATACACAGAAGAATATTGATGATGAATTAACATATTCTATTCCATCTTTCAAATTTAATGACCCGCCTTTTATAATAAAAAATATGGCATTGATTAGACCTGGAATGATAGCTATACCAATAGGCAGACAGGATTTAATACCCAACGACTATGAAATAGTAGATAAACGAACGGAGAAACCACTAGAGTTTCCTGAATTTGCATTTGATTTACGTGAAAGTCAACAGTTAGTATATGATGAAGTAAATGATAGTGCAATAATTAACGCTTGGGTCAGTTGGGGAAAGACATTTACAGCTTTAGCAATAGCTGGTAAGTTAGGTCAGAAAACACTTGTAGTTACACATACCGTCCCTCTTCGTAAACAGTGGGAAAATGAAGTACTCAAAGTCTTTGGTTTTGAACCAGGAATAATTGGTAGTGGAAATTTCAAAATTTCGCCTCCCATTGTAGTAGGTAATATACAATCTTTGTACAAAAAAATTAAAGAGTTGAGACAAGAATTTGGGACAATTATACTAGATGAAATGCACCACGTTTCCTCTCCCACATTCTCACGAATTATTGATAAGTCCTGCGCTAGATATAAGATAGGACTTACAGGTACCTTACAAAGAAAAGATGGTAAACATGTTGTCTTTAGAGATTATTTTGGAGACAATGTCTTTAAACCACCAAAGGAAAACTTTATGGTGCCAAAAATTGATATCCTACAACTACCTATAAGGTTTATTGACGGAACATCAATCCCATGGGCTAATCGAATAAATGAATTAGCCTATAACCCAGAATACCAACATTCTGTGGCAATGGCTGCTGCATCATATGCTGCCAAAGGTCATAAAGTGTTAGTGGTATCTGATAGAGTAGATTTCCTAAAGAACTGTGCCAAACTCACTGGTGATAATGCAGTTTATGTGACAGGAGATATACCACACGAAGAAAGACCAGATATACTTCAACAGATTTATGAAGATAAAGACATACTGTATGGGACACAGTCTATATTCTCAGAAGGTATTTCTTTAAATATTCTAAGCTGTTTGATACTGGCAACACCAGTGAATAACGAGCCTCTACTTACTCAGCTTATTGGAAGAGTGATTAGAGATTATGAAGGAAAACAACAACCCGCAATAGTGGATATTAATTTAATTGGAAAAACTGCAAAGAGACAGGCTAGTCAACGACTGGGCTACTATATCAAACAAGGATATGAGATATCAACCCTGTAAGCACCTCCGAAAAATATTACTTGACACGGAGATTCAAAATTTGTTATAATATATGATAAAATATAATTGGGAAAAGATATATAGAGAAGCGAAAGGCGATAGTGTTTCAATTCTCACTATTATTCACCTCTTGACTTACAAGAGAATCCCAGCCAGCCGAAAGGATAAAACATACAAGTACTTTGGGAAGTCATTTCTCGGGGATAGCTTTCTGTGCAATCCACGACAACTGCTGGTAGAAAGAAGAAATTATAGTAATCAAGAAGCTGCAGAATATATTGCAGTTGCTTCATACCGTAATTACTTTGAATTTATGCAATCAGGTAAGACAACACTAGAGTTGCTACACTTACCTGTTGACACAACGATAGTAAATCGCAACAGACTGCTTCAGATTAAAGATGGTCTAGTACACTTTAAGTTTGAAGATAACGCTAATTGGAGAAAATAATGGCAATTAAATTTAATCAGGCCCAGGGGTCTGCTAAAAAAGAAAAGATAGACCAGTATACCTACAAAGAAGGAGACAACAAGTTCCGTTTAGTAGGAGATATACTGCCTAGATATGTTTACTGGATTAAAGGCGAAAACAATAANAACATTCCTATGGAGTGTCTTGCTTTCGATAGAGATACAGAAACTTTCAACAACAAGGAAAAGGACTATGTAAGAGAGTTCTTTCCTGACCTAAAATGTGGTTGGGCATATGCAATTCAAGCTATTGACCCAGCTGATGGCAACGTAAAAGTTGTTAACCTTAAGAAAAAACTCATGGAACAGATAATGGTAGCCGCTGAAGATTTAGGCGACCCGACTGACCCTGAAACAGGGTGGGACGTTCACTTCCAAAGAGTTAAAACCGGGCCTATGGCTTTCAATGTAGAGTATAGATTACAAGCTCTCAAATGTAAGCAAAGACCTTTAACTGAAGAAGAACAAACAGCTATTGCTGACCTTCGTTCAATGGACGACGTTCTTCCAAGACCAACTGCAGATGCTCAGTTAGAGCTTTTGCAAAGAGTAACTCAACCAGCTGATGGAGCAGAAGCACCTTCAGATGTGGACAGTGAGTTCAGTATTAGTTAGGAGTAAATTATGATAGGAGTAGGAGAAAAATTTCCTAATTTTCACCTTCAAGGTGTAGACTTAGACAACTCATTAATGAGCATAGATATACTAGCACCAGAGGATTGGTCTGTAGTATATTTCTATCCCAAAGACTTTACTTTTATTTGCCCTACTGAAATAACCGCTATGGATAAATTAGTAGATGATGCAGATGTTATTGGAGTTAGCGGAGACAATGAGTTTTGTAAGATTGCATGGAAAACTGCTGATGGCAGAATAAGAAATATTAAACATATTCTTGCTGCTGACTGTGGCTTAGTACTAGCCAATAAATTAGGGATAGTAGACCCTGATGAGAATGTATGTCTCAGAGCAACTTACATAATTGACCCAGATGGAGTAATCCAACATGTATCAGTAAATGCACTAGATACAGGCAGAAATGCTGAAGAAATCCTTAGAACTTTACAGGCACTTAAATCTGGTGGACTCACCGGGTGTGCTTGGCAACCAGAGGACGACTTCGTAGCATGATTTTATTTACAGCAGATTGGCATATTAAATTAGGACAGAAAAATGTACCACTTCCGTGGGCTTGTACTAGATACAAACTTTTCTTTGAGGCTCTCATGGATTTGGAACCTCATTTTGAAATGCACATTATAGGGGGAGACTTATTTGATAGAACACCTTCGATGGACGAACTTACACTTTATTTTGATTTTGTAAGAGGCGTTAACATACCAACAATTATATTTGATGGTAATCACGAAGCTACTAAAAAGAATAAGACTTTCTTTTCTAATCTTAAGAGAGCCACATATGCTGTAAATCCTTTAGTTGAGATTGTAGACGAAACTACTGAATATGATTGGGGTACGATACTCCCATATGCAGACTTGCATAAGAAAGGTTCAATAGAAAAATGCAATCCCAACNNACCTNTGTANACTCATGTNAGAGGAGAGATACCNCCTCATGTNACNCCAGAGGTNGACTTGGATAGATTNAATCCNTTTCCTGTAGTTTTTGCGGGTGACCTACATAGCCACTCCAATACGCAGAGAAATATAGTATATCCAGGAAGTCCTATGACTACATCTTTTCATAGAGATTTGGTCACAACAGGATATTTGATTATACATGATGATAATAGTTGGACGTGGGACACTTTCGATTTACCACAGCTTCTTCGTAAGACAGTAGATAATGAAAGTGAAATGATAGCGTCTGACTTTCATCACACCATTTATGAGATTGAAGGAGATGTNGCTGANTTAGCAAANNTCAAGAACTCCGAACTACTNGATAAGAAAGTAGTAAAACGAAGTANNGAAGCTACACTCAATCTGAAAGAAATGACAATAGAAGAAGAATTAGTAGAGTATATGAGTGCTATACTAAATCTAAATGATAACAAGATAAAACAAATAATGGGAGTGTTTAATGATTACTCTAAAAACGCTACGCTGGGATAATTGTTTTAGTTATGGTACGAACAATGTTTTACACCTTGATGATAGTAACCTTACCCAACTCGTTGGGACAAATGGACAAGGTAAGTCTTCCATACCACTTATTATCGAGGAAGTATTATTTAATAAGAACTCAAAAGGTATTAAGAAACAGGAAATACAAAATAGATTCGTTAACAATGGCTATGCAATAAATCTCACATTCTCAGTAGACGAGAATGAGTACGAAATTGATGTAAGTAGAAAAGCAAGTATAAAGTGTAAACTCTATGAAAATGGAGAAGATATTTCGAGTCATACTGCAACCAACACATATAAGACAGTCCAAGAACTACTTGGTCTTGATTTTAAGACTTTTACGCAACTTGTATATCAGAATACGAACACATCATTACAGTTTCTAACTGCGACAGATACAAACAGAAAAAAGTTTCTAATTGATTTGTTAAAGCTAGAAGAGTATGTNGAGTTCTTTGANATATTCAAGGAAGCATCAAGAGAGATTTCTTTNGAANTGAATAGTCTAAACAGTAAGTCTGATACAATAGTGAAATGGTTAAATGANAACAAATTGGAGAGTACAGATATACTTCCAATAAAAAACTTACCAAAATATTCACAAAAAGACGAAGAAGATTTACAGTCTTTACGAAGCGATTTTGAAAAAATTTCGGAAAATAATAAAAAAATTATAGACAATAATTTTAATCTTGAGCAGTTGAAAGAGCTTGAGAATAGTGAGTATCTGTCCTTTGTAGGAGAGCATATTGACCTGGGTGCTAAATCGCAGAAACTTGGCACCATACGTGCAAAATTGTCTGATGCCCAAGCGCACTTGGACAAACTTGCAAAACTTGATACGCAATGCCCGACCTGCGAACAGGAAATAGATTGGGATAAACTCGAAGAACTTCGAATGAATTATGTAAGTATTATTACACATGGAGTTGATGAAGAAGAAGATATTGAAGAAGCTATCGAAAAAGCAAAAGAGCAAAACAGAAAAATTGCAATTCGTGATGTACAACAACGCGAGTTTGAAGAACTTATGAGAACTGTGGACAAAAGTCTACCTTCTCAGATTTTAGACGGCGACGAGATTTCCACACAGATTGACGAACTCTCTTCCAAGATTGCGAATATTCGTTCTGAGATAGAAACGATAAGTGAAGAAAATAGAGTGGCAGAACGCCACAATACTCGTATCTCTATCATTGAAGAACAAACAAATGATATGGAATCGCAACTGGAAGAAATTGTCGCGGCTTTGGGTAAAGTAGAAGAAAAGTCTGCTCACTTAGAGATACTGAAAAAAGCATTTAGTACAAACGGACTACTTGCATACAAGATTGAAAATCTAGTAAAAGATTTAGAACAATTAACAAATGAATACCTATCTGAACTATCAGATGGAAGATTTAGTTTGGAGTTTGTTGTAACGAACGACAAATTGAATGTAGAAATAACTGATAATGCAAAAGTAGTAGATATATTAGCATTATCATCGGGAGAACTCGCAAGAGTTAATACTGCAACGCTACTAGCAATACGAAAACTTATGAGTAGTATTTCTAGTTCAAGGATTAATACACTCTTCTTAGATGAAGTAATTAATGTATTAGATGAGCAGGGGAGAGAAAAGATAGTAGAAATACTATTGGAAGAAGACTTGAATACTTACATAGTATCTCATGGTTGGACTCACCCACTTCTTGCTAAAATAGAAGTTATAAAAGAGGATAACATTAGTCATTTAGAATGATATGGCAAACGAAGGAGATACTTTTTGGTATCACGAGTGTCCACATACAGGCAGAAAAGTGTACTTGCCAATNGATTGGAAGTGTCCTGANTGNGTGTTNGANGCTATGAGTGANACTGANAANGCAAAAATACAACAACAAAGATATTTAAACGAAATAGAAGGAACGGATTAGTGGTAAACTCACGACAAAAAGGAAGCAAAGCTGAGCTGAAAGCTGCTGCTATGCTCAAAACATATACAGGACTTACATTTACAGTAACACCAGGAAGTGGTAGTGGTAAAATTAAAGGAGACTTGTATGTCATAGATAAACATAATATATTTATGATAGAAGTAAAACACTATCGTGATATGGCGTTCAATCAAAAAATCTTTACACAAAAAAATAATAATTTTGTAAAGTGGTGGACAAAGGCTATTGCACAGGCAAAAGAGATGCAACAAGAGCCTTTACTCGTATTCAAGCAAAACTATTCGCAGTGGTATATTGCCACTACGAGAAAGCCTGTGCAAACAAAAAGGTATATGTACATAAACTGGCTCGGTGCATATATCGTATTAGCAGATAAGTGGCTGGAAAACGAAAAAGTGGAATTTACAAATGGCGATAAACTTCTCAAGCCTTGGGAACCAGATCCAGAATGGGAACTTACTTATAGTTGATGGACTAAATGTTGCGTTTAGATGGAAACATTCAAAGCAATTAGAGTTTAAACATGATTATGTAAGAACTGTTGAAAGTTTGGCGAAATCCTACAACTGTGGGAACATCATAGTACTAGCTGATGGTGGTAGTACTTATAGAAAAAATATCTATCCTGAATACAAGGCGAATAGAAAGGAAAGATATGCAGAACAAACACCACAAGAACAAGCAGAATTCGAACAGTTTATGGGCGAGTTCAGTAGTGCCTTTACAAATCTAAAAAAGAAAGGACACTTGACAATAAAACAAANNGGACTAGAAGCTGATGATTTGGCAGCTTGGATAGTTGGAAAGAAAGAANAATTTGGTATAGATGAGATTTGGTTGATATCGTCAGATAAAGACTGGGACTTACTTATACAAGATAAAGTATCTCGTTTTAGTACAGTAACTAGAAAAGAGATTACTTTAGATAATTGGGACGACCATTACGATATTGAGCCAGATAAATACCTAACGCTCAAATGTCTAGCAGGCGATACAGGAGACAATGTTCCTGGTATAGCAGGTATCGGCCCAAAAAGAGCTGTATCATTAATTGAACAGTATGGAGATTTATTTGATATTTATAATGCTTGTCCTATTGACAGTCATTATAAATTTATACAAACATTAAACGAAAACGCGGATAGACTGTTGCTCAATGCAGAACTCATGGATTTAGAGAGTTATTCTGAGCAGGCACTCATAGAAGCAGACATGAATTTAGAGGACTTGTCCTCACAAATATTGGAGTATTTGAATGAAGTTAGAGATTGATTATAGCAAAGATAAACTGCTAACAGATTTTAGTAAGAAAACTCTNCAAGATAGATANTTAGTNGGTGATGAACAATCACCTCAGGANGCNTTTGCACGNGCNGCTTCAGCNTTTGCTGATGACCAAGACCANGCACAAAGAATATATGATTATGCTAGTAATCTATGGTTTATGTTTGCAACTCCTGTACTATCAAATGGAGGCACTCAACGTGGCCTACCAATTAGTTGTTTTCTTAATTATGTAGATGACAGTAGAGAGGGTATTACTGGTCATTATACAGAAAATGCTTATCTATCATCAATGGGTGGTGGAATAGGTGGCAGCTGGAGTGATGTTCGTTCGCAAGGAACAAAAACATCAAAAGGCTCAGAAAGTACAGGGGTTATCCCCTTTATGAAAGTAGTAGATGCGGAAATGCTTGCGTTCTCGCAAGGTGTAACTCGTAGGGGTAGTTATGCTTCGTATTTACATATGTCTCACCCCGAAATAGAGGAATTTTTAGATGTTAGAAAACCAACTGGAGGAGATACTAACCGTAAGTGCATTAATTTACATCATGGTGTTGTTATCCCAGATAAGTTCATGGAAGTTATCCACAAGGCAACAAAAGAGCCAAACTTCAATGACGACTGGGAACTCATCGACCCACATAGTGGAGAAGTTAAAAAGATAGTAAGTGCACGAACACTTTGGGTAAAACTATTACAGAATCGCATGGAAACAGGAGAACCTTATCTCATGTTTGAAGATGCTGTACAGTCAGATTTACCTGATTTTCAGAAGAAAAAAGGACTGAGAGTAAATCACTCTAATCTATGTTCTGAAATTACTCTAGCAACAAATGAAGAAAGAACCGCAGTATGCTGTTTATCAAGTGTAAATCTGGAGTATTTTGATGAATGGTCAAAAGTACCAGCATTTATACCTGACTTAGTAAGATTTCTAGATAATGTATTAACATATTTTATAGAAAATGCACCAAATGAACTAGAAAGAGCCAAATATAGTGCTTCTAGAGAAAGAAGTATTGGTTTGGGTGCAATGGGATTCCATGCTTACTTACAGAAAAATAATTTGCCCTTTGAAGGAATGTGGGCAAGTGCTAAAAATATGCAAATGTTTAAGTATATAAAACAACAAGCTAAGAAAGAGACAGAAAGACTTGCAGCAGAAAGAGGAGCTTGCCCAGATGACGATTCTTGCACAGTAAGAAATGCACATCTATTGGCAATTGCTCCTAATGCAAGTAGTTCTATTATATGTGGAAATACTAGTCCTAGTATAGAACCTTTTAGAGCAAATGCTTATACACAGAAAACTAAATCTGGTTCATATTTGCAGAAAAATAAGTTCCTTGAAGAAGTGTTAGATAGTTACGGAGAAAATACAGACAATACTTGGTCTAGTATTATATCTAATAAAGGTAGCGTACAGCACTTAGACTTTTTATCTACTGAAGAAAAAGAAGTATTTAAGACAGCAGTAGAAATAAATCAGGCATGGGTAGTAGAACACGCAAGTGCACGACAAGAATATATTTGTCAATCACAAAGTGTAAATTTATTCTTCCCGCCAGATGTGAACAAAGGCGATTTGCACAACATTCATATGTTAGCATGGGCTAAAAATATGAAGACTCTTTACTATTTACGAAGTGAAGCGATAAGTCGTGCAGATAATGTATCTAATCAAGTAAAAAGGGAGATAATCTTTGAACAAGAAGATTGTCTAAGTTGTGAGGGATAATGAGTTTATTAACAGAACGAGAATACTATAAGCCTTTTCAATATCCTTGGGCATTTGAAAACTANAAAAANCAACAACAAATGCATTGGNTNCCNGATGAAGTNCCACTACAAGANGATATNAAAGATTATAGNGAAAAANTAAGTGANGGNGAANGNACNTTACTAGATAATATTTTTAAGTTTTTCACTCAGGCAGATGTAGATGTATGTGGCGGTTATGCCCATCACTACTTGCCTACTTTTAAACAACCAGAAGTAAGAATGATGCTAGTAAGCTATGCTGCTATGGAAGCAGTACACCAAGAAGCATATTC
>FUFK010113944.1_pt1 | contig 20991 bp, 27 predicted proteins | sample 1021851 | NCBI WGS metagenome assembly FUFK01 (sample SAMEA51879418, study PRJEB19060) | metagenome
CAGATATTATAATATCTGATATCGATATATTTTCCGTCTCGCGAAGAATATCACACCGACAAAAAAGAACTTAAATTTTAAAACAGTTTGTATATAATAAAGTCAGAAAGTTAAGGTAATGAAATATAAATTTAAGATGCCTCCCTATGAGCACCAACTGACTGCTCTTAGGAAAGGTTGGAACTTAGATGAGTTTGCATATTTTATGGATATGGGAACTGGTAAGTCTAAGGTCTTGATAGATAATTTTAGTGTCCTGTATGACAAAGGTTATATAGGTGGTGTTCTTATTATCGCACCAAAAGGTGTGTATAGAAACTGGTCTAGTAATGAGATACCTACCCATATGCCAGAACATGTGTTAGCAGATATTTGTATATGGCAACCTAATCACACACAAAAGTTTTTAAACACTTGGAAAAAGTTGTTTGAGGATAATTACAATTTAAAAATATTCTTAATGAACATTGAAGCATTTAGCACACGCAAAGGTGTGGAAGTAGCAGAAAAGTTTTTGTTGGCTCATGGCACACTTATGGCTATAGATGAAAGCACTACAATAAAAAGTAAGAATGCTAAACGTACTAAGTCAATAGTGAAGCTTGGTAAAATGGCAAAGTACCGTAGAATTATGACTGGTAGTCCAATAACAAAAAGCCCTATGGATTTGTACACTCAATGTGAATTTTTAAACCCAGAGTTACTTGGTCATAAAAGCTTTTATAGTTTTCAATATGAGTATGCAATAATTAAAAGACGTAACTTAGGTTCATATAGTTTTAACCAAATAGTAGGATACAAAAACCTAAAGGAGTTGAATGGTTTGTTAGATAATTTTAGTTACAGAGTTAGGAAGCAAGATTGTTTGGACTTACCAGACAAGGTATATACAAAACGAGTTGTAGAACTTACACCTGAACAAGCTAAAATGTATAGCGACTTAAAAAAGATAGCACTTGGCATATGTGAGGAAGGGACNGTTACNCCCACCACAATATTGACACANTTACTCAGGNTACAACAAGTTTGTTCTGGNCATGTAAAACTAGATGATGGCACAATAAAAACTTTTTCATCTGCTAAAATAAAAGAACTAGAAGCAGTCGTTGAGGAGATAAATGGTAAAGCTATTATATGGGCTAACTTTACACATGATATTGAGAGCATTGTAGAGTTGTTAATAAAAATGTATGGCGAGGATAGTGTAGTTTCTTACTATGGTGCTACTAGCACAGACCAACGGGATTATGCTATGTCATCTTTCCAAAACNCAGATAGCCCAGTAAGGTTTTTTGTAGGACAACCTAGAACNGGTGGTTATGGTCTAACACTTACTCAAGCATCTACNGTGATATATTATAGTAATAGTTATGACCTTGAGGTTAGGTTACAAAGTGAAGACCGAGCACATCGTATTGGTCAAGTGAATAAAGTAACATACATAGACATTATTGCAGAGAAAACAGTAGACGAAAAAGTGTTACAAGCTTTAAGAAGTAAAATTGACATAGCAAGTGTGGTTTTACAGGAAAATGTTACAGATTGGATAGTTTAGTAAAAAAATGACTCCGTATAAGCTCGATACAGTCATGAGAGCAAGGTGTCCGTGTGTGTTTGTACCCTAAAATTACTTCCCATTCTTGGTCATGTAGGCAGTAGTCCCCATGTAAGTTCCTACTATTCCAGCTCCAGAAATGTAGAATAAATTGCTAATATCAGCCAAAGCTTCTACTCTTTCTATAGGAACTATGAACATAGCTAATGTAAACACACCCATACCGATTAATGTGTATCTTGCCATGCGTAATTGTGCAAGATTTTTGCGTAATTTAGTTTCTGTTTCTTTAATTTCTTTTATATGACTAAGTTCATCATCAGATACTACGCCATCACCATCAATATCATACTCAGCATATTTAGACTTTTTTTGTAATTGTTTTTGTGTCATCTACTTTCCTTATACATATAAGCTAACGCAAATAAAAATCCAATAACGGTACAAGCTAAAAATATCCAACCAATAACTTCCCAAATTTTTCTAATAAATTGTTGCCTATCATATATTTCTTTTTTCCTTTGCAGTCTTATGTTAGCTTCCATTTCTAATATTTCATTCCAAGACTTAGGTCCATAATGAAAGTTTATAAAAGTTTTTAGTTCTTGTCTTTGTGCTTCTAATTTCTTTTTTGCAGTAAATGCTTCAATCGCACTAGCTTGTATTTCTTGACCTTTAAATAATTTTCTAAGTGCAGAGGCGTTTTTAGCAGACTTTTCTGCATTGTCAATATCACTTAATGCAGACATCCAACGCCCAAGATCTTTACCCATAGACTCTATTTCACGTCCAGCTTGAAAGCCTCGTTTAATCGCATTGAATGCTGTGTTCGCGGCTGTGATGGCTACTCCAATGGTTGCTGGATCCATGCTATCCTCCGCTTAACCTATTGGGAACTTTTGCAGATTAGCCATTCTTTCTACTAATCGTTCTGCACGATTTGTTACTTGACGATACCATTTAGAGTCTTCCATTTGTAATGAAGCTTCAATCCAATCTTCCTCAGCAATGGCTTTATTCATTTTTTTAAATTTACTAAGTCTTGGTCTACCCATGTTGAACATCATGTTTGCCAATATAAGTTGTGCTTCTTCAGGTAGATCATCAAAGTTTTCATAAAGTACCTTACATTCTTCTAATGTAACTTTGATATCTTCCTTGAATAAAGCATCTACTCTATCCTCTGATATTTCTGTACCAACTGGTTTGCCATATTCTTCATCCCACTCTGTAATTAAATGACCTATACCACAAGTCGGTAGATTTAAATGGTCAAGATATATAGCGTTCACACAGCCTTCATCTCGTTTTAATTCTTGTTGTAGTTGGTCTATGTTCATACTAATCCGCCTATCCCTGCTCTACTTGATATGGCACTTCCCGTAGTGTCAAATGGAAACAGAGAGGCAAAGTTCGTGTTAGATGGAGGACTACCAACAGAACCACCACCTGACACTGTGGGAAGATTCAGGTTTAATGTGTTTGGTGTAATTGTGTTTTGACTTACATCCCCCATAAAAGGAGGATTACCAGTTCTTTCAAATTCTTGTTGCCTTGTTTCATCTTCAAATCCAGGAGTAATATCCTCACTAGCTAACCCTAACTCTCTTTCAATACTTGTAAGTATTCCACTTAATTTGTTTAACTTACCACTTCTATCTAAAAACCCACTAGGTTTAGAGTGAGCTTGTTCTAGTTGAGCTACACTCGGTTTCATTGACATTAATTTTGCTAATATGTTTCTTGGTAAAACAGATTGTACAAACTCAAAAAATTGTCCCCTTGTTGCTTTACCTATTTCTGAACCAGTTGCAAATGATGCTCCAGCATCTTCACCTATATTAGCAAAAAACCCATATATTCTTATACCTTCTAAATTTTTAAAATAGTTATTATCTATTTCATTTGGTTTCCCAGCTTTAGAAAACAAAGGTTTTAAATTACTATATTGTCCAGCAAACCTTTTTAAATCATCCAACTCTTTTGTAAGGGCTTTACCGTTTATAACAGTAGAACCATCGATATCACTTATTCTTGTTACACTAGGCTTATCTAATATGGTGCTTAAAACATGTAGTCTTAATTTTTCAGCATACTTACCATTTACACCACCAGTAGCATTTATCTTATTTATAAATTCTGCTTGAGTACTTTTTGCAATCTCATTAAATGCACTTTCAGCATCTACCAACTCTCTTTCCATTGCTTTGACAGTAGCACTATTTTTTAACCAATTTTGTTTATCTGTAAAAGTGAGTAATGCTCTACGAGTATTACCATTTGGCACAAGTAGCTTAAATAGCTCTTGGTCTTTTGCTATATCTTTAATAAGGGTAGCACCAGTATCTATATTTTGCAGAGTATATTGTATGAACCCATCTTGTATGTTTTCCATAGTCTTTATATTATTAGCTTGTGATACTGCTTTTGTCCCACCTTCTTTACTAATACGCATAAAATTTTTGAGTAACTTTAAGTCTGTTGCATTAATATTACCATCATATAAAGATTTCATAGTTTTCATTACATTAAGTCCAGCGTTTCTATCAAATAAAGTACCTAGACTTGTAAAATTAATCACATCTGTTTTTTCTTTTGTAAGTTTTCTTGCATCATCTAGAAATTTTTTGAACTGACCCGACCCACCAGTCGGAGTATCAATAACTTTATCAATCTCATCCATCAACTCTTTAGCTACAAAAGCACCTTCACCTTTTTGAGATACAATATCACTAAGTTTATTTCTTACAGTAAGCATTTGTTTTAAGGCGTCAAATGTTCTTTTTTTACCAAAGGTTTTTACAGATATTGTACCAACATCGGTATCCGCTCTTTTAAGTTGTGCTAATAAATTACCTAAATCACCTTGTAATTCACCACCTATTTTTTCATATAAATTTTGTTTATTTTTACCCTTTTTTGCCATTTTGATTTGTGTGCCAGTGAGTATTTCATCTATCTTTACACCTAAACCACTAATGTCAAACTTTACGTTATCAGTCCTTGCAGAAGAAAAAGCTTTAGTAAAAGTTCTATCTATTAATTCATTCATACCTTTTTTGTATATATCAAGATCCTCAACAATATCTTCATATCTAACATTTATAGCTTTACCTTCTATAGTTTGTACCCTACCTATAGTGTCTGATATTATATTTTTTCCTAAATTATCAATAGTAAACATAAGTTCACCTTGTGATAAATTTGATATATCTTGTTTAGCTATTTCTTTAGCTTTTTGGTACAGTTTCTTTTGTTGGGTTGTTGTCATCTCTTGTAATATGTTAGATGTTCCACCTACTTGTTGAGCCATTTTTTGCAATATAGGGGAACGTGTAGCTAATTGAGATATGGAGAGTAATGGTAAACCTTCTTTTTGTGCAAACTTTTGAGCTGTAACAGCAGTTGGAGGTGTCTTACCAACAAAAGCTCCAAAAGGCACACCACCTTTACCTAACATCTTATCAACAAAATATCTACCCATTCCTGGAGCAAATTTGTTAATAGAAGCTTCTATCAAACCTTGTAATGCTACATCAGTTGTAAAAGAATCAGTAAGTTTTTGCCTAAAACTTTTATCCTCAACATCTACACCTTCATCAGCAAGAGCTTTATCAAGCATAGCTCCAAATATAACACCACCACCAGTTCCAAAAAAAGGTGCAACAAAAGAACCTACAACTCCTCCTGCTGTAGCAAAGTTGAGAAAAGTACCAGTAAAATCACCAAAGTCTCCAGCAAAGTCACTAAAGCCCCCTTTTGGATCTACTCTGTATAGTGGACCATCTTTAGTAAGTGAGTACAACATCTCTGTTTTTTTACCACCAACACCAGTTCTTAATAACCTACCTTCTGGATATTTACGTTTAAAAAAGGCAAACTTATCTGCAAACTGAGATCTACGAGCTAGGCTATCTCTATCATTAGTAGTGAGACCACCTATTGCATCTTTACCTAAATAATTATCACCAAACTTTTCTTGCAAAACATTTTCAATGCGTTGGTTTTCTAATGCCATATTATTCAATATAGTATCAATACCTTCAGCGTATTTGTTAAAAGTACCTTCTGGCTGTGTCATTATTGAAAGTGCTGGACTAGTTGCAAAGTCTAAAAAATTACCTGAGTCCGGCATAATAGCACCAAGTAAATCAAAAAAATTAGAGTCAGGTACAACGTCTAATGATATACCTCCAGCAGTCTTTGCACCAGTAGCTCCCTCTGATATTGTAATTTCTTCGCCTACTGGCTCATTTAAAGAACTTGTAGGAGTATTGGAAACATTTATGTCTGTACCAGTTGGTTCATTAAATTCCAAAATTAATTCCTCTTTAAAAATTTGTATTGTCTATAAGCATCATAAAAGTCATTTATATCTTTTGGACTAAATCTTTTCTTTGGTGCTTGTTTTGATAATAGCGTTTTAAATTCATCAGCGTAATTTGTTATAAAGTCATCTTTGTCTTTTGCCTTGAATATAATCTGTGCTCTTTGTTCTTGTATTGGTGTAATATTTATACCAACATCTTGATTATTTTCATCAGCAAAGAAAAAGCCACTTTCAGTTTGAGGTTTTGCACCTTGTAGTCTTTCAATCGTTTCTGACGTTACAAGTGGATTATCCTTACGATGTTTATCTATTCTTGCAGTCATTTCAATATATCTATCTTCAGGATTTAAATTCTTTAGTTTAGGATCTTTCATTGCATCTTCTATTATTTTAAGCTCTGCTGTTGAACGATCTGCGGCTTGTTTAAATATTCCTTCCATAATAGCAATACCTTCAGGTGTGGTTGTTAACTGCAATCCAGCTTCTTTAACTAAATCAACTTCTGACTGGTTTAAGTTTCCTGGGAAGTTAGATGCAAAAGTAACAGCAAATTGAGCACCAATTTTATTTAATGTTTCACCNACAGCTATGTTACCACCAATAAAGTCCTCTAAGTTATCTTTACCTATTGCACTTTCAAACTTTGCTTTGAGAGTTGGTGAGGCATTNATAAACTTACCAATAGCTAATCTTGCTGGAGCAAGTGTACCAGTTCTAAAACCTTCGCTACCTTCTTCAAATATNTTNGCAAAACTTGCGAGTTTTTGATTACCCTCAGCAACTGTTCTTGTATCAGTAATTAGTTTTTCAATGGACTTAGCAAATACTTTATCCATTGATTCTGTTGGGTTGTATGTAGTGGTTACAGTNGATTTTTTATTTATAAAATCATCATAAGCNTCTTCTTTATAACCCATCACTAAACGGTTAGCATCGTTTTCACTTAATCCAGCTCTAAGGAATCTTGTCCTCATAGCTTCGCCCTTAGCATTTACAACATTTTCAAACTCACTAGTATCAAATAAATCACGAGCTANAATCTGTTGTTTAGTTTGTAAATTTTTATATTCTTGACTATTTCTGTTTAAGTCAGGGCTTTTTAAAGCTGTTTGTGTTTCTAGTANTTGATCTATTTTTTGNAANACTTCTGGTTTTACACCTTCAGTTAGCTGAGTTTTAACAAACTTTCCATCTGGACCTTTTTTATTAAAATCGACTGCGACAAAACCACCTTCCTTTGTTCCGAAAGTTTTATAGTCTGTGCCTTCAGTGCCTTGGAACACATGCTTTGTTTTCTTGGTTTTATTGATTAAAACAAGACCTACTCCTGGGACTTGTTCTAATTCTGTGTCATCTTTACCTTTTACTTTTTCAACAGCTGATCCAGTTCCTTTATTAATAAAATAAATAGAACCTCCTGGACCTTCCTTTACAACTACATTTTCTGCCGTTAATTGAGCTTGAGATTTACCACCAACAGTTTGGAAAGTTAATTCACCTTTGGAATTAACTTTATTTTTATCATAAAGGTACGTTTTACCTGAAGCTTCATCTTTGAAACTACCTATNTTTGGTGTTTCTTTTATAACTTTTAATGATGTGCCACCATCATCATCTCTAGTGATTCTGCCTATAAAACCACCTTCTTTTATTATTTCTCCTGGACCTGATTGAACTATTTGAACATCACCAGTTCTTTTATTAGTGGCAATAATATCGCCCATTTTATTTTCCATAAACTCATAACCAGATTTAGCTAATTCTGTAAATATTGGTTTAGCTAAATCAGCTTTAGCTTTAGCACTTGCCTCTGTTTGTTTTGTAAACACATCACTAGCTTTTTCTAAACGACTTGCATCTTCTTTAGCTTTTAATAATGAAAGCTGTAAAAACGGATCCGTTAATTTAGCTGTTTCGGGATCTAAAGCCGCTTGAATTAATGTTGGGCTACGACCAATTATTTGTCCAAATTTTGCTAAGGTAAGTCCTGGAAGTGTTTCAGAATATTCCTTATAAGCACTAGGTCTGTCCAAGAATTGTTTTTGGAGAGTAGCTAAAGGTGTGACTTTTGGAGCATATTGTTGTGAAAGTGCTAATAAACCAACTGGAGTATTTGCTAAAGCATTCATCCCAGCTATTTGTTGATTTACATCTGGTATAGTGCCTCTACTTAACATAGCTGTAGGTTCGTTTTGCATCATCCTAGCCATAGCTTCTGCTTGGTTTGCTTCACCAATATTCGGTGCAACTGGTGATTCTTCACCTTCATCAGTATCTAAACTAGCTATACCACCAGTAGATTCTATTACCGTCATTAACGGTTGTACCATAGTTAAAACCGACTCCGGAGTTTTGTCAGCATCTGCTTTACCGACCAACTGTCCCAACTCAGTGCGACGCTCCTCCACCGAGGCTTCATCACCTCTGATAGCATCCATAATTTCTTTTGGATTTTCTGCTTTATCAATGTTTTGAAAAAGTGTTTCAATACCAGACGCGATTCCACCGAGAGCCTCAGTTGATTCAACAGCCTCAACTTCATCAAGTCCCGACGTAATACCACCCATCGGTTCATTTGTTGTAGGCATTTTAAACATTTGTCTTTGTAAAACATTCATCAAAATACTCCTAATTTACTTCCAGCACCATATAACCCTAGACCAGTTATTCCTGCTCCTAAGGCTTGTTGGAAAATAGGCACTTGTGGAGTTCCAGCTCCAGTCAAAGTTTGTATTTGTGTACTTGGCACACCTCTTAATATATCACTATAAAAACTAAGTCTTTGTTGTGGTTCTAAAAATGCAAACCTTTCTCCAGCTAATCTTGCCTGTTCATCAGCTTGTCTTTGTGCTTGTTGTAATCCACCTATACCTTGTAGTGCTTGTAATTCTTTCAAGTCAATGTTCTGTGCTAATTCACCCAACCCAGCTTGTTGCATAGCTTGACTTGCTTGTTGACCACCTATTCCTGCTTCTTGTTGTGCAAGTTGACTTATAAGTGAAGCTTGATTAGCTTGGCGTCTTTGTTGGTTTTCAAATGATGTCATNGCAGACTGTTGAGCTTGACCAAAGTTTCTAGCTAAGTCTTCAAATATTCTTCTACTTGCTACATCACCTAATTCTCTTTGTGCTATACCTTCTAGAACACCTTGACGAGAGCCACCAAACGCTCCAGCACCTATAGCTCCCGCTGACCTTCCTGCTTGTTGCTCTGCAAATTGTTTATTTAATTGAGCCAAAGCTTGTTCTGTAACAGCTTTTTGATATGGGTTCATAAACTGTTGCACCATACTTGGGTCAAATATACCAGTTGATAAACCTCCAGCAGTTTCTGCTCTATCTATTGTACCTAAAGCATCAGTTAATGTTGTTCCTGCTGTGTCTAATTGTGTACCAGCATCAGTCAAAAATTGTGAGTAATCACCAATACCACCAGTAGCTCTATCAACTAGATCTTGTTGTATACTAGATAAACCTAACTGAGTAGGTGATAATTTAGCTAGATCTTCAGGTGATGGAGCAGTTCCAGCTAATGCTTTTGCTTGTTCCATCAACCCAAGTTTATAAGCTTCTATCTCAGGGGCTTCTCTTTGTATTACGGTTTGCTCTGCCATTATGCCACCCTCTCAAACTTTTTCATCATTTGATACATACGTTTTGCACCTTCTTTTCTATCACCACCTCCAGCACCTCTTACAGCTTTTGCATTCATTACAAACTCGCCATCACTTAACATAGCTGGTATAGAATCCGAGGTTGCTGTTCCAGGACCAACTATTTCACCACCTTCAGCTCTTTCAACTACTATATCTCTTAATGTCCTGTCTTTATAATAAGGATTATCACCATAAAAATTTGTAAACTTAAATCTATCAGGATCCATTCTTAACAAATCTAAACCAGTAGGCATTCCTGGACCCATCTCTTCTTCTTTCACTGTAAATATTGGTAGACCTGCTTGATCTAATCCATATAAACCTAATGCTGATAACCCACCTATTGGACCAAATTTTTGTAAAGCACTAGGGGCTAAGTCTTTTTGTGCTGTTTTAAAAGCCTCTGTAAATAATTTATCTTTAGCGTCTACACTTAAAGGTTTATTTCTAACAGCTTCTAACGCTTTTATTTGTGCGTCAGCCGATTTTTTAGCTGACTCGACAAGGGCTTCATTCGTTGGTTGGATACTTGCACGGCTTGGTGATATGTATTTGTCATAAAAACTACTTACTGAGTCAACTGCTTTTGAACCACTGTCTTTCAGTGTTTGTAAAATACCAGTGTCTTGCTTTATACCAGTTGGAAAACCTTTTTCAATTGCACCACCTGTTACTGTTGGTTGAGGAGCACTTACTAATCCTGCATCTACAGCACTACCAGTAAATTCACCTGAACCAAATGCCATATTACCTAATCCAGCTAGACCACCTGATATAATAGCATTACGCAAGGCATCTTGTGGTTTTTGACCACCAACTAAACCTCCTGCTAGTGTGCCTATACCAGTTGATAAAAACAAAGGCATTGTAGGTAATAAAAACGGAGCGGCGATAGGTAAAACTACTGGTGCAACTTTTTTGACTACTTTTTTTAAACCCTTAAATAATTTTTTGATAAAAAACTCGGGTTGACCAGTATCAGGGTTTATAGAATTTAACTCATTACCAACAATATAACGGTATGGGTCTAAATCCAAATCACGCATTTGTTGGAACAGCATATCTTTTAGTCTTGGATTATTATCCAAAACTTCCATAGGTATAACTGTTTCACCCTCTTTAGCGTGAACTACATACGTATCACCATTACGACCAAAGTCAGCTAACATTTTAGAAGCGTTTTCTAAGGTAGCTAAACCGATTGGATTGGCATTTGTTACATCATATGAAAGACTTGCAATACTCATATCACCATCTTAACAGATAAAAAACTTTTATACAAGTGTGCAGTCAGTTATGAAACTGAGACTGTTACAGAACCCAATGTCATAGTTGAACTATTACCATCAACTCCTGCGATATTCAACAAAGATACCTTAACATCATTTCCAACTCTATACAAGGTTCCTTCTTCTAAACCCACATCACTTGTTGGAAGAGCAGTAAAAACAAATTTTGTTGCACGTCCCTCTCCAGGATTTGTTTGTTGTTGTATAAAAAAATCTAAAGAAGCAACTAAATCATACATATAATCAATTGATAATTCACCATTTGGTTGTGGTAATCTTGGAGGGACTAAGTTTCTTGACATTATTTACGTCCATCAGGTCTAATATCTACACGAGGAGTGCCAAGTTTCCAAGCAACACCTTGTTCTGTAGACTCTAATTTCATATTAAAAGATCTACCTCTAAGCCTTACATTCAAAGTATCAGTAAATTGTTCTACTGGTGTAGTTGCTGTTCTTGCTGTGGAGCCACTAGATGTATTACCATAGGTGCTTCCTGGACCATTTCTAGCTTGTAATGTAAAATTTGCAGTAGGATTACCAGTGGTAGAAGTAGAACCTTCAAAAGTGATATCAGGTATCAACTGTTTTATAAAGCTAAATTGATAACCATCACCGATGTCTATTTGACTTGATTCTACTGATGCAGTCATGGCACTACCGTCATCATCATTACCATTTTCATGATCAAATAAATATTGTGATCCAGCACCTATTGGAAACCTTCTTATACCTCTATCATGCCAAGCTGTTCTAGACAGTGTTCCATAATACCATGTTTGATTAGCATAATTGTAAATAACATATTTATTGTTTTCATCACTATCTGCGGATGGATAAAACCACCATATCTCTGACCATTGTGAATTAACTCCAGATACAACTTTATCACTTTGTGTAAAATTAAAATCAAGAAAAACTTTATCACGAACAGTACAAGCTATTTGTTGAGCTCTACCAGTATAGATATAAAAGTTTTCTTTACCCATCCAAAAAACAACGTCATCAACAGCTACAGCAGAGTTTGGGCTCATTATGGTTATATTTTTAGATAGTTCTTGTAAACCAAATGTAAATGGTGGACCAATAAATCTCATACTAAATAAACTTCTATCAGTAAAAACAAGTATTTGTTGTTTGGTTTCTACTGCTTGTATAAAAGTAGATCCACTACTTAAACGTAAATCTCCTGCTGTGTTTGTTGTGTCAGGTGTAAAATTAGTTAATGATTCTTGTGAGCCAAAACGTATTAATAAAGGGTCTTGTGTAGTTGTACCTATAGTATTAGCACCAAATACTACAATATGTCTATCAATATCAGACACTAATACTTGCTTAGCAATAGTAGGCACATCACTAGCCCCACTTAAACTAGAGAGTAAAACAGCTCTTGTTCCAGTACCGTTAGATTCATCCCAGTAAAAAATCGCACCATCTCTAGGGTTTATTAATAAATCTTCTCCAAAATTATCATGTGACCATAAACGTAGTTCAGCAAGTGTACCACTACTCGCGGCTTCGCCCCAACCAAATGTAGTTAAATCAGCATTGACACCACCATATCCACCAGCACCCCAACCATTACCACCAACACCAGTGTCAAGACCAACATTTATTTGGTACACACCATCTACACCAGAACCACCATTACCACTATCAGAACTGTTCGCTGTAGCACTTGCAGTAATTTTGTATGAGTTAGCATTTACAACAGAGGTTATTTGATGTTCAGTATTTAATACAGACGCTGTAATATTACCACCTAAACTTACAGCACCAGATATTGTAACAAAATCATTTGCTACTGCACCATGAGAACTATCCGTCACTGTAAGTTCGGCAGAGCCATCACTTGCTGAAAAAGTAATACTATTAGTTGAAGTTTTCCTCACTGGTGTAACATCATTAAAAGTACCACCCTCTTCAATATAATATTTTAGATGAGTACCAACACCCATATAGTTAGAACCATCAAGAGCTATCCAATTATGTAATGCTCTAGCAGTACCTTGATAGGTATTGTCAGAATGTTTTACCCAACCACCTATTTTTTCTGGAAACTGAGTGTAAAATCTTACTTTTTCACAATCAAAAAAACCACCTTCATTTGAGTAAGAAGTTACCTCTCTGTTGATTCCTGGTCTAAATTTTAAACTGGTTAGAGGCATCAAACTAACCTTTATTTAGGATATTTATCTTTAACTGCTTTGATTGTACTTTTCCAACCATCAATACCATTATGGTAGATATCATCTAGTTGGTCTGGAATAGTTGGATATGCTTCTTGTCTTTTATCTGCATATGTCATCTTAGAAATTCTATCTGCTTCTGCTTTTGCTTCAGCATCAGCTATTACCTTTTCTTCATCTGTGAATTTTTTTTCAAAGCCATAAGATGATATATCAGATATAGTTTTATTAGGTGTACCATCTTTATATTCAATTTCACCTGATGAACCATCCCATTGAATAGCATGAATGTTACTATCAACAAAACCAACAAAGTTTTCTGAGTCAATGTATTTACCATCAACATGTATCCTTGCTGTATTTTCTGTTTCGCCTTCACAAATATATGTTATTTTAGCCATATTCAATCTCCTATTGTGCTATGTAATACCAACCAGTAGCAATATATTTATCATGTGTATACACTGCATTACCTCTATGTGTATGTGTCCAGTCGGCTGGAAAGAAACATACTCTGCCTTGTTTTGGTTTTATTTTAATACCATACTCTAAAAATTCTGTTTCACCTTCGCCATCAGGAACATCATTTAAATATATAGTCCAAACTAAACATCTACTTCCATTATCAGCCACTCCTCTTTCACAATGCCATGTATGATAGCCTCCTTTTGGTGGTGTTCTTTGAACTTTGACACAATGACTATAAAAATTAAAACATGATGCTAATGATGGATATTCTTCCATATATAATTTAAGAGCTTCATCTAATATTTGATTTGTTTCTTGATGCAAATCTGAAGCATTATTGTGAGCTTCATGAAAAAATATAGATAAATCTTTTCGTGCTTTTGCACCATATTGTTCTGTGCCATCATTTAAACTTGTTTGCATTAAAGAAGTATCATTTGCTATCTCTTCAAATTTAGAAATCATTCTATTACAATAATCATTAGATGCTATATCGTATGAATTAATAAATGTAAGATTTTTTATTTTAGTCATATCATTCATTGTGAAATTACCTTATTTTTTAGTTCCATAAATTTAGATAATTCTAATAAATTTTGATTGGACTCATTAGCTTTCACCATTTCATTTCTAAAGGACTCAACTGCACTGCCAGTTTGTCTAGATTGCATGGCATTCTCTACCAACAGCATGGGCAACCAAGCCATAGAGCAACCAAATTCATCAACCTCTTTTCCATCATTAGGATTAGTCCCTTTCATTTGAACAAACCAAGCACATTTAAATTGTTTACATTTTTTAAAGTTGTTTAGTGGACAATTTTCTTCAACTTTTAACTGCATCTTAATCCTTGTTGGCTATGATAAAATCTACAAAATTCACATTAATCGCCGCAGTAGATGCACCCACTGCTAGGTTTCCAGATGTAATATTACCACTCAAACTACCACTTAAATTATGACTGTGACTGTGTGCTCCACTGTTACCAGTATTACCAGTGTTAGTGCCAGTTGTTGCATTTCCACTAAAACCAGCGATGTTACTAGCAAGACCACCAGTTGAATTTTTTAAAGCAATCGAGTGACTATGGCTTGGTATTGAGTTTGTTGTTAATGTATGATTAGCAATATTACCACTTATACTAACACTCAAATTACTTCCAGGATCACCACTAACAGTACCACCAGCAACAGTTGCACCTGAACCTAATGCAGTACTAAATGCGACACTACCACCAGTGCCTACAGTACCAGTAATAATTCTTAATGCTTTATCATCATGTGTTGTTTGTTTTGTCCAACCAGTAGGTGCGTTTGTTTGTTGAAACAACATTGATGTGCCTGATGGAAAAGGCTCTGCATTAGCTACGGCAGTCGTAACAAAAGCCGTTGTAGCTATTTGTGTTGTATTTGTTCCAGCACTCGCAGTCGGAGCAGTTGGGGTATCAGTAAGATTAGCACCAGGAATTGATAAATCTGTAAAAGCGTCAACAACTGCGGCTCCACTTCCTGCTCCGTCTAAATAAACAACTTTAGTTTCGCCAGTTAGTATTGTTACACTTGCACCACTACCCTGTGATATAACAATACTTTGTGATCCACTTGTTGCATTTTCAATTATATGAACTCTTTTTAAAGTATTTGGACCAATAGTGATAGTGCAAGTAGAATCTAGTGTGCCAGTATATTTAATATACATGGCTCTACCTTCATCTGCCGAGCCATCTGCTATTGTAGTTGCATGTGTGTCTGCATTTGTCGTTATAGCTTCTGTGCCAAAACCTAATGCTTCACCAATTAATTCTAAATTTGTGTTGGTCGAAGTACCCCACGTTCCTGATTCATCACCAGTTGCGATTTCTTTTAATCTAAGATTGTTTACATATGTTGCCATTACGCTACCCTTTCAATCCAATTAGCTAGTTGATCTGGTTCTATTATTTCATATACATTTTCCGCACCAACTGAACTAGTCGCACTAACTCCAGTTAAAGTTACCACAGAAGTACCTGTTGTTGCAAGTGTTCCTACAGAAATAGTTAAAGCGGATGACGAGCCCTCTGTATTAGAGTCACCAACAACAGTTTCAGAGCCAAGTGAAGTTGTTCCAACAACTGTTGTAACTGATGCTCCAGTAGTAGTTGTAATAAACTCATTACCAACTGTTGTTGTTCCAGCAACGCCAGTAGGTGAAACTAATGCAGTACCTACAACAGATTCATCACCAAAACTAACAGTGCCAGTTAATCCAGTTTCAATTACTCTAGCACCAGCTCCTGCTAGTGCATCACCTAAACCAGTAGTTCCTACATTGCCAGTTACTGAAAAAACACCAGTTCCAGTGACTGTGACTGTTCCTACAGAACTAGTAGCTACAACGGCAGTTGGTACAATGTCTTGTCCAGGAATAGCGGCGACACCACCCCCCCAAACTCCAGCACCCCAGCTATCATTACCCCAACCAGTCATAAAACCGATTGTGGCAGAAACACCTGTTACACCAAATGATATTGGTATTGATGCAACGACAGTGCCTACAGACATCGTTGCAGAGACTCCAGTAACTGGAATTATAAAACTGGCAAAAGCAGTTACAGAGTTGATAGCTCCAGTGGCTTCTACACCACTAGGAGAAGCGGAAACATCAAGTTGACCACCCCATCTATTTTGTCCATAGCCACCTTCACCCCAACCGATGTTAGCCATCGTAGGATCCTTATGCTATACGGATTATAGCGTTGTTTGCGTCAGCTGTAGGAAATTGTATTGTAAAAGTTCCAGATGTTGATGTCTTATTAGATGTAAAATCCAATACACAAACAGCTTTATTACTGGCAGAGCTATTATAAATTAACGCTCCCATTGCAGTAATTGTTGCAGTTGTGAAACTTAAGTCAGCAAAATCTGTAAACGCAGTTGTGCCTGATGTGGTTGGAGTAACATTTGTTAAAGAACCACCACCAGTTGCGTAAGTTCCACTTGAAGCAACTTCGCCAGTTGTAGTAAACGCAGTTGTAGTCGCTCCTAATGTTGCAGTTGTGCTTGACTTACCACCACTGCCTTCTGCGTAAAGTGCTAACTTAAAAGTGTTTCCACTTGAGTTTGTAAAGTTATGTGTCCCTACTAACAGCTCTTGTTTAAAAGAGGTACACATTGCTTGTGCTATAGCCATATTAGAGTCTCCTTATATATTCAGCCGTTTCTTTTTGACCGTTAGATCTTAATATGTGAACTATACTAGCTCGTTCTTCGTTTCTTGCCAAGAGCAAATAATGGTAGAGTACTTTTTTAAGATGTTCTCTAAATTGATTAGCTTGTTGTCTAATGTGCGGAGGAGCATCATTTGATATGCTAACTATTTTATCTACAGCTAAATCTGCTATTTGCTCGTTATTTAAACCACCTTTGTCTGAAGTCATAACATTAACATTACCAGCTTGTGACACACCTACATTAAACATTTATTTCTCCTCATATGTAACTCCAGGAATATCTTCACGACCTATCATATTAGGTGGATTGTCTATTGGCTCTGGAGGGCTTAGTTTAGATTTTTTTGTTATTAGCATACTACCTTGTGTGACTGTTGAAACAATAGGGTCATCTAACCTATGATAACCGTATAATTTTTGATCTTCAGGTACATTAGTGTCTAGTAAACTTGAGTTGTGTGCTATATTTATTTTTATACCTTTTGATATAGCTATGGCTAACCAAAACTCACAACATGCTCTACCAGCCTCTGCAAAATTTACATTCTTATGAGTAAAATCAATACCGTATAAATGAAACTCTTTGACTTCTATTGCAATACCGTAAGCTAAAGCATATGCGACAGTATTATTTAAATAAGCATATTTTGTTTTTTGTAATACATCTTTAAGTGGATACTCAATTACATCTGGGCATCTTTCATCAAGTTCACAAGAAAAAATAGGTGTGTCCAGTTTTACTTTCAGTCTTTCAGCCATAACATTTGTTTGTTGTCCAGCATTAGGTGTATCTAAAAATCTAGATGGAGGATCCATCATAAAACATTTGTCATGGAAAATTACAGCAGACATAGAGTTTATAGCCCATGTCTCATCAAACTTTTCGCTTCTAATAGAAGCTAAAATGTATTCGCTAAAACTATTACCCAAACCGACAATAGCCACGCTTTTAATTTTACTCATGTTTGTCTTTGTCTAACCAAACCTTCTCGATAAGAATCAGAATAATTTCTACCTTCTGCATAATTCTTTAATCGTGCGAGAGATTCTAAGAATCTACCGTTATATAAATCTAATATATCTTTTTCGCCNTTCATAAAAGTATATGCTTCAACTAATGTACCATAAAGCAAAGCATCTGGGGCGTTTGTACTTATCCATGTTGTTCCATTTGGATCTGTTGTTAATGAAGTTGGTCTATAATANTAATGTAATTCTACTGCAAGTTCAGCATTTGGAGTTGGTGCTANTATAAAATTATTTACATCAAATTGTGCATAATATTTAGGTATACCTGTAACGGTTGGGTCTGGCTGATATTCTTGAATAAAATTTACATCTTTTTGTAAAAGAAATATATTACTACCACTACTTATAACAGACAAAGAAAAAGTAGCCAAATAATCAGTAGGCTTTTGTAAAAATTTATTGCCAGTAGTTGCTGTACCCTCTACGTTTTTTCTAAAATAATCTAAGTCAACAGTTTTAAAAATACGTTCTTCTGCATTTTTTATAAAAAAATCCAGCTCATTTACAAAAGTTGATTCATCATTTTCTGTCCAGTCTTGAACTGATTGTTTTAATGTTGTTAAAGTAAAACTCATGATACACTCACCGTTACAGTTCCTAATGATGTAGTTGCACTGAAGGTAGTTAATTCAGCACCAAGTAACCCTTTATCAGTATTGGTGTATATAATAAATTTATTATTATCATCTGTTTCTTGTGGTCTTGGTTGATGTAAAGCTTGAGGCTCAAAAGGAGGCTTTCTAGGTGTGAGTTGTGGGTGCTTACGTTCATATTCTGACCTATGCACTAAATTACCATTCCATTCCATCACTCTCTCACGGTAAGGAAAAGCAAACCCAGACCTGTCTGATATAAACTTGGACTTTTTTCCTAATGCAAACCTACTCATACAAAACCATAATATGTACTGCTAGGGGTTAATGATAAATTAGAACGATCTCTATCTTCAGCAGATGCTCTTTCAAACTCTTCTTCATACATAGCTTTTAAAAGTTGTACACGTTCAGGTGCTTTTTTCATTGCAAGATAGTAAGCTAATCCAGCAGTCAAACAAGGATAAAACCTAAATGGTACTTCCATAGTGTTTTTTGCTGTATCTGCATCTTGTATTCTAGTCAAAGCATCATAAACAAAAATATCTGTACTGTTTTCTGGAGTAGCCCATAACTTTAATTTTGGTGTTATTTGCCTATCTAAAAAATATTGACTTGGTCTACCAGTTGTGGATTTAGTAGGTATATTTAAATATTGATCTCTGCCTATTCTACTGATAGAAAAATCGGTGCTACCTCTTCTTATGACAGCATTCAAAACATCAATCAAATCTGTATCTAAAGTATACTCTGCAGTACCTGAAGTTAAAGTTTGCGTTCTTTGTTCAATTGTCCATTGATTTAATCCTCTATTAGCCCAATCAGCTANNAGTATATTTATAGATCNTTTAGCTGTTTGTATGTCATAGCCAGTTCGTACTTCTAAGCCACAACGCTCAAAAGCCTCTTCTATATACTCAGCTACATCTAGCTCAAAGTTTGTAGAGGATGAAGTTGTCATTAACTATATGGACCTTTTACAACNTTGCCACCGTTAGCGAAGCTTTTCTTTTTCATAGCACCACCACCCANAGCANAACTTTTCTTTTTCATAGCACCACCACCCATCATTTTTTCTTTATCGTTAGTAGCACCACCTACTGCATAGCTCTTCTTTTTCATCATTCTTTACTCTCCTTATAAAGATTATTAAATGTTACATCAGGATCCATATATTGTTCATGTTCCTCTGCATTATGAGTCCATTGACTCGGTTTAAAATCGGGAGCTCCCTCTCCAGTTTCCCAGAGTGCAGGGGATGTTACTCTAACCCTGTTGTTTGGCAAGGCAACAATGTTACCTGTCCAGTTGTCTGCCTTAATAAGTTGAATCACATGACTCTGCTTATGCTGAGCTGGATCATCAGACAAATCAGACTGACTATAATCTATTGTAAATAAATATTTCCCGATATGCAACTTATTATCTATTTTACATATCCATGGACTAACACTTACATAATCTAACTTAACAACACTGTGATAGTGTGAACTGCAATCCCAAGGTTGTGCAAAGCGTGGGTGCATTATATCTGGCATAGTGTCAAGTGGTATGTCCGCTACCAATGCAGTGAGTGGCATTCTAGCCCACATAGCACCACCATGAACGTTTGTTTCATCTGTGCCATCAACCTCGCAACCAGTAAAAACTACTTGAAAACCTAAGGTTCTATCAGGCATTGTTGTTACAGCAAAAGCATGAGCATGTATAAACTCGCCTCTGTATTTTTCATGGTTGTGGGTGAACTCTTTGCGTACCCAACATTTAAAGAAGGGAATATTACTAACAAGATAAGGCATTAAGATTTCTTCTTTGTGGCAGTCTTTTTCTTTGGTTTTTTGCCTTTGCCAAAAATATGAGCGTCTACTTTCGCCGCTTTACCACCAGTTAATACAGAGTTTACACGAGCCATAGCCCACTGATTTGGTGTTGTTCCAGGACGGTGTCCAGTTTTGTAAGCCGCGAGACCTTTGTTGTAAACTTGTCGTAACTGTCCTGCTGTAACTTTTTTACCTTTAGCCCTAGCTTTTTTTGCNTTTTCNGCTAGNGTTTTACTTACGTTTGCTGACACNTTTTTTCCTCCTNTTACTTGGCATTAAACCTTTATTAACTGCTCTAGCTTTTTCACTAAAGCCAAGTTTTTTACCAGTTTTAAGCTTTTTTCTTATTGTTTCTAGTTTTGCTACCATTTTTCTTCTTCATAGTTGCACCTTTAATAATATCACCACGAGTTATTTTATTAAAAGGGGGTGTTAGTGACGCTAACTTTTTTTGTTTAGGTGTTAATTTTTTCTTCATTTCTTTTTACCTCCATACATTTTTCTAAATCGTTTAGTGTACACAGACTCTTTTGTTTTTCTGCGTTTACCTTTTTTATCAAAATCTGTACTAAATTTATAAGCTGATGGATCATTATCTGCTTTAGGTGCATTACGTTGTATTTCTTTACGACGTTTTGCTTTATCAGCTGATGATAAACCTTTTAAATATTTAGGGGGTATCTTACGTTTAGTTTTCTTTTTGGCAGGAGGTTTACTTATTTGTTTTGACATTTGACCTCTTGTTATAGCCATTTGAATATCTCCGGAACAAAAGCTGAGGCTATTATCAATACACCAAGCCCCCACAATTTTGTATCAAACCTATCAAGTTGTTGTTCAATACGTTTGTATC
>FUFK010061203.1_pt1 | contig 20990 bp, 18 predicted proteins | sample 1021851 | NCBI WGS metagenome assembly FUFK01 (sample SAMEA51879418, study PRJEB19060) | metagenome
GCAAATTTTTCGGGGTTGTCTAACACTTCTTTAATTTTTTTGTTTTGTAATTCTGCAAAAACAAAGTCAGAAAATACAACAGTGTCATCATCTATTGGAGAACCCGGGATTTTGACGCCGCCAATATTATCAAATACCCCTCCTTCTTTTATAGTTTTTAGTTTAACATTTCTAGTTGGTATTTCATATTTAAGAANNCCNTCTTCTGCACGAAATGCACCGCCAGATTTTTCAAATACATCTTGGTCAAGAAACATCTTAGATAAATACTCATCTCCTTTCCACGCATCTGGTAAGTCGGCTTCGTCTTTTAACCCATCATTAACAGCTTTTTCAAATGCTGCTTCTCTCTCCGCAAAACTCTTACCCTTTTTACCACCAAATATACCCAGCACAGTTGAGCCTTCAGTTGCTGCAGCACGTGCAGCTATACCGCCGGGAACCATTGTGGCTGGCACAGCTAGTGGGTCAAAGGCAATCTCTTCACCTTGCCGTGTTACCATTGATTCTGCACCTTGCGTCATGCCAAGAGCAGCAGTCATCTGGTCTTTCATTGATTTTTCTNCANCTTCANGTGCTTGCTTGAGTGCTGCGATAGCTTCATCTCTAGTCTCTTGTGAACCAAACAAACTCTTAGCATACTCAAATGCTGCACGAGTGCCACGAACTGCAGGTGCATAATCCAGACTAACTTCTTCTTCACCATACTTAGCAGGTATATATTCTTTTGTATACTCGCCAGCAGGTGCATCTACTTTTTGACGAAAGATTGTTTTCTCTGGCTCAATAACTTCTCTACGTGTGGGGTTGGTTAGGTTACGTATAAAGCCAATTAAGCCACGCTCTTCCTCTCTGGACAAGCCATACTCAAAACCACCTTCACCTTCAATAACAATCTCTTCTGGATACGTGTCATCTATATCTATTAGAGTTTTTGTTTCTTGTAGTTCGTTAGCTTTCATCATAGCTTGCTTGCCTTTTTATTCATCTGCTTTGCTCTTTGTGTTGCCCAGACTAACACGTTAGTATCTGTACCATCAATGTTAATACTCTTGTTTCTATCTTCTGTTACACCCTTGCCACCAAACTTGTCTATATATTCTTTTTCAACAGCACGTTTAATCAACGGAGTTGTATCAACCCAACTTTGAATTGTTAGTTCACTATATGGTAAGCCACGTTGTCCTGCATCAAATTCTATACGGGCTTCGGCAATCTTTTTAGCCTCTGCAATTTTTTCTCGTACTGCGTTTTCAAAGTTTACACGCTTTGCTTCCAATGATGGTAGGTCTTGATATGCTTTACCACCAATAAACTTTTCCATGTACTGTTCAAGGTTGATATCAGGATTGTCTCGTGACAGTTCTTGACGTATATACAAATCTAGTGTATCATTCTTTGGCCTACGGTATAACTCATATGGAGTAATGTTGAGTTTTGCCATTTCTTTTTCCATAGCATTTTTAGTTCGTTTACCAAAACCAAAGATTTGTTTTTCAATTGGGTTTACTGCACGTAACTCGCCAGTCTTAGTTGCTGATACCATTGCTTGGTCGTATCCCTCAGAGAATGGAACACGTATTTTAGTATCCCCAAAATATTTACCGGGTAAAGCAATATGCGTTGGAAAGTCAGGGAATGAACGTGTAGCACGATTATATAGAATATCAAAAAAGTTTACTAAGTCTTCATCAGGTTTTCTGTCGCCTGTTCTTGATTCAGGTATAGCGCGAGACTGCTTGTCAAACTGTCCATAAAAATCTTTTACTACAGCAAGAGGTAGTGTATACGTATTAGCAATGTTACCCAGTGTTTCTGCTACAAATTTTTCTCCGCGCCCATCCGCAATGTCTTGATACATTTTATCCAGCATATATAAACCTGTGCCTACACGGAATGTAGAACCTAGTAGTGCCTGTGTAGTATCCTTAACGTAGCGGCTGATAGATGTCGGCATTGTACCACGTTGATGTCTGTATATTAAATCCGCAACCAACATGAATGGAGCAAACGGACCATATACAGGTCTACCATCTATGTAGTCACCCTTGCCATCTTTAATTTCATACCAATAAGCAGAGTCACCTTGTTCTAATCTCCACTGATATGCAGCAAACAACATCATACTACCTGCCATTTGCTTTGGTAGTTTTTCTCTTATGTATTCACCAGCACTTCTTGCTGGCTGCTTAGAACCCAATCGGTCAAGCGGCATCATCCCAAGTATAGGCATATGCTCGTAGGTAAATTTTAGTTGGTTAGCAACAAAGCGAGGGAATGGCATAAATGCTGAGATTAAAAATGGATAGTCTCTATGTGCTTTGTTTACACCTCTTGATAGTTTACTAAAAAAGTCATCTCCCTTCATACCAGCTTGATATGTAAACTCATATGAATCTTGTATAGCCTTTTGCATAATATCATCATCAATTTTACCAAACTCTCCTTTGGCTATTATGTCATTTAAGTCTAGCCCTTCATCACTAAGCCTTCTCTTTAAAGAAGCAGCTAACATACCCCTCTTAAAAAAGTTATCTGACATGGTGTTAAGTACGTTTACTTTACGCCCTATCTTACCAAGCACAGTTTCTGAACCATTTGCAGCAGCTAAGTCAGCCGCTTGTCTAAATAGTCTGGCAGATTCTTCTGGAAAAGATTCACGAAATAGCTGTTGAACAACCATACCTTCATACGGGTTTAGTGTATATTTAGCTAAGTCCATCGTACCATCAAATGGATTTTTAAATTTGCCTTGTCCAACTACAGCATAGGCATTTTCTACCACATTATCCATAGTACGTACAGCAGCATCAATAGCAATACGCATACCACCGTTAAGGTTGTTACGCATTGTAGTTGCTGGCTGTGATGTCATCAAACCCAGACGCATACGGTCAAGGTCTTTTACATAAGCCATTACCTTTTCGTTGCTGTTAAGCTGGAGTACGTCATCACCACTAAGACCAGACCGTCCCGCTGTATGCAAGTCGTCTAGTTTGTCTGTTAGTCTACCCACTTCTGTCTTTCTTACTTTTTTAAAACCTGACCTTGTAGCAGATTCCAAGCGAGACATTGTGCCAAGTGTTCTGCCTGCATCAGATATTTCAGCGTAGAATACTAAAGAGAACTGGTCCATAGTAAGATTGTGTTCTCCAATTATTTTTTGAATCTCATCTAGTTCATCAAATTTTCCACCGTCAAGAAGCCTGTGAAGACCATCTGTAATACGTTCACCTTTTTCTAANTTAATNTCNTCNTTAACACGNANNGCNGCAGCAGTAATATTTTTTACTACATCAGAACCTAGTGCTGCTTCCATAGTATCACCCGGCATAAGGTCTTGTTTTAATCTTCTGCCCTCTGCCACTCTAGTTGGGTCTAGCGCATTAAGCACATCCTTAACTTCTTTTACAGACTCACTACTAGCTTGTGATATAACTTCATCAGATTTAGCAACAGCTTCATTAGCACGTTCAGCTTCTCTTACTTTTGCTGTTTCATATAACTCACTGGCTCTGTTTGCTTTCTTAGCTTGCAGCATACCAATAGGCAAGTTAATTAAACCACCTGTGGCTGCAGAGGCAAGACCTTGATACAATGTACGCTCACCTGTCCACTCATCNTGTATGTCAGTTTCAACACGCACGTTTTCCTGCACAGCACCCTGACCTATTCCAATAGCACCTTCAACAGCAGCCGCTTTTAATGCACCTTCAACAGCAGCCGCTTTTAATGCACCAGATAATATTCTGCGCAAGCCAAACTTAGCTGTCTGTGTACCAGCTATACCTGCAGCTTTACCTGTACCACCAGATAGTATACCAAGATAAGTAGAAGGTGCAGTGAGGATACCAGCACCATAGTCCCAAAGCATCCTGCCAGATACATCCTCGTTGACTTTATCATATGCATCAATCAATCTACCAAAGCGTTCTTTACCTTCAGTGTTTGCGTTTTGTGCATACTCTAAATCACGTATGGCTGTGACTTCGTTCACGTCTTGATAGCGCATGTGTTCCATAAAGGCTTCATACACCTCTTTAGGTGTCATGGCCTCGTTGATACCTTCACGCTCTGCCAAAAAAATACTGGCATCTTCGATAAAGTCCATGTCAGATGCCAGTGTTTCTTGGTCTAGTTCTTCTATCTTATTATAGTCTTTTAACATTACGTATATACCATTATATCTTAGACTGTATATCTGCTATAATTCTATCTGCTTCATCTAAAATAGATTGCTGAGAAGTGTTGGGTGTCGCACCTGTACTTAAAGCTGCTATAATAGCTTGTCTTGCTTGTGCGAGTATAGCAGTTTGTTGTGGCCCAGATTTACCTTTTGCATCTTTTATAACTTGCGCACTAATATTAGGGATGCCACCACTTAGTGCTGTATATGGGTTTGACCCCTGACCCTGCCCTTGTTGACCCTGACCTTGACCTTGGCCTTGGCCTTGACCCGGCTGTATTACAGGTTGGTTTGAAGCTGGACCAATGTAAATATCCAACTCTTTTAATCTGTCGTTAATTCTACCTGTAATTGTTTGAATATCGGTGTTATCAAATTTAGCTTTACCTGTTTCTTTTTGATATTTTGCTAACTCCTCATTAGCAATTGTATCTGCTTGCAAGGCACGTGTAGCTTGTTGAGGCGCGTAAATTAAATTATTACCTTGGTCCAATGTAGAGTTAGAACCAGAAAATGCTAAAGCGTGCTGTCTAACAGTTCTATTAAATGAATTTGTACTCAGTAGACCCGCTGTATCTTCCATTGCATCTTTAGCACGTTTTGCAGCTACAGGGTCAAATAAACTGACTGTACCTTCCACCAACGGGTCAGCTTTAGTTATATCATCAGAAGCAAGTGCCTGTAGTTCTGCTATGTTTACGCCTGTTGCATCTGCAATAGACTGCATTTGTCTTTTGCCCACATTACCTAAGTTACCACCAAATCTATCTGTAAGTGAAGTTCCAAATGTGTCGTTCATAGCACCTGCAGGAGACATACCTGTATTTACCTTACCCATAACATTTTCAAGAATCATGTCTTTAGTAAGACCCGTATCTTTAAAATCAGGACTTACAGCAACAATATCTGCAGGATTTAACTTATAATTTTTGTATAAACTACGTTGATTATCTATATGTTGAAGTACTGCTTCGCCTTTACCTTCTCGCATAATAACAGCAATTTGTGGTGCTGAAAATTTTTCTCTTGATAACTTATCATATATTTCGTTTTTTGCCCGCAGTGCTTCCTTTCTTGCACGTGCTTTAGGCAAGCCAAGTTCAGTTAATATTTTAATTTTTTGTGTGGCAAGGTTAAGTGCTTCTTCACGCTCTTCTTTAAAACCTTCTCTTAAACTTCCAAGTGCGCCACCTAGTACGGCTCCCATTCTTAATGCCATCTTATTGTCTCCTTGCCATCAAGCCACGAGGCTGTTCTTCTGCCATCTCTTCTTCTTCTACGACAGGTTTTTCTTCTTCTTCTTCTTCTTTTAGTGTTATACCTTTTGGCTTGTCATTAAGATGACGTATACCCACAGCAATTTCACTATCTGTTGGCACTGTATTTTCTAACTCTTCAGAGCTAAATGTATAGTCAATTTCAGCCCTATCACCTATTTGCTTTACGACTTCTGCCAATGCAGGTGTTATAATAATGCCTACGTCAACACTATGTAGACCTTCCATTACTCCACCTAGCTGCATTGTGTCTACTAAAGTATCCACTGGAACTCCTAACTCAAGTAAATCTACAAGTTGTTCTATTTGTCTGTCTTGACTTATTCTATCTATATAAAATTCTAGTGCTTGTTCTGGTGTTGAAAACTTAGCAGGTCTTTGCCACGGCCTATCGCCCAGAGGTGCAGTTAAAGACTGTCCGGGTATAGGTGCATCTATCGTAGGTACTGGCGCATTTTTATCAAGCATTAAATGCCTCTCTTACTTTTAATACTAACTCTACAGCTATATTGTCTACATTTTCTTTTTCTTTTTTAGGTCTAGCTAAAAAACTATTTGATATAGGTTTTGCTGTAGATTCACTATTCTTTCTACTAATATATTCTTCTACATTTCTAATAGTATCTGTTGCTTGCCGCACTTGCATATTACTCTCCTTTTAGAATGGACTGTGCTTACCACCAGTCAAACCAATTTTAATAACATCACCAATAAATCCACCTACAGCATTACTGGTTTCATACTCACCTTTTATTTTTGCAGCCTCACTAGACGCTTCAGCAGCTATTCTAGCGGCAGCTAACTGTGCTTGTCTGTCAGCTTCATTATCAGAAGTTGTCCATGCCCACTCCATAGTATCTGCATAATATTGCCATAAATTATCATACGCTTCTTTTGATATGTCTAATATAGCATTTGCATTTAATTCATTGGCACGATTAATAGCTGCTGTATCTGCTGTAGCAATCTGCCTACGCCACTGTGCGTTAGCTTGTGCAATTACCGTTTGATTTTGTGCGTTAAATTGGTCACGTTGATTATTTAATTCTGCATTAAATCTTTTTACTGTGTTTTCTTGACCTGCATTAAATTGAGTTTGTGCATTAGATTGTGTTGCATTAAACTGTGATGTCTGAGTAGATAAATTTTCAAAAAACTGGTCAACTTGATTTTGACTTGTTGCATTAAATTGTCTTGATGCATTTTCTGCGGCTTGGTCTGTAAACAAAGATTGTATGCGTTGTTGTGCTTTAAATAATTCTGTTTGTTGTTGATTAGATAAATTAGCCATACTAGTTTGCAAAAAGTTTTGAGCATTTTGCACAGCAGTCTGCTGTCTATTACTTAAATTAGATGTATCTAACTGCGCTAAAGCGGCGGCTTGTGACATTATTAAAGCCTGACTATTAGATAAATTATTTAGGTTCATTGTGTTTGCTATACGACTATTTTCCAGTTGAACCTGTTGCTCTGCAGTAAAGTTTTGATTAGCTATGTCAGCTATACGAGAAGCATTTTGTACACGCATTTGAAATGCTTGGTCAAACTCTTGACCTACAAATTTAGCACGTTGCTCTGCAGCAAGCATGGCAACTTGTTGACGATTAGATAAATTCTGTGCATCAAAACGAGCAATTGTTTGTGCATCAGCTTGTGCAATAGGTAATGCACTTTCCATAGCTGCCTGTACAATAGCCTGCCCAGCTAAAGATGAAGCACCTAGACCACGCTGTGCCATCGCTGCATTAGCACTACGTATAGCACCTGCAGCCCATGCGGGTGTGTTACCGCCAACAAACTGTTGCATCAAGCTATCAAGTTGATTTTGCACTAAAGCCTGTGCAGATGGATTAGCAGTCGCAGCAGCAGCCTGTGTTTGTGCGGTTACTTGTGCTATAGCATTAGCATCTACACCTGTGCCTGTAATTAATTCGCCTGCTTGTATCTGCCTTTGTACAGGATTGTTTATGAGAGTAGCATTACCCTGTGCAGCCTGTAAATTTCCAACCGAAGATGTAGTTTGTTGTGCAGCTAAAACTTGCGCACGGGGGTCAGCAAGATTTGCTTGTGATGCTTGTGTTGCTTGAATAGCTGTATTTATAGCTGGTGCTGCTTGTGAAGCAATCATTAAATTAGCTTGTGTTTGCGTTGGTGATTGCGCCTGTGCTGTTGCAGCTTGCGCTGTAGGAACAGCCACTTGTCCTGTTAGTTGACCTGTGCCAGTAGCCACGTCTTGTGCTGCTGTAATTGGAGTTTGTGCAGCAATGGTTGTACCACCGATAGGCAAACCGGGGTTGTACATTTGTTCTACACCAAACTGACCAATTGCGGGTTGACCCGTTTGTGGACCCGGCCCTGTATATACTGGTGTAGCAGCCTGTGTGCTTTGCGGATTTGTTACAGTGCCTCCCGGCATACCCATTGGACCCACTGGACCTGTTGCTGCTGTACCTACTGAACCACTAACAGGTACACCAGCTACTGTACCGCTACCTGCAACACCTGTAGGTGAACCAGTTACTGTGCCGCTTACAGGTACATTACCTACTGTTCCTGTGCCAGTAACAGGATTAGTAGTTGGGTTTGGTGTAGTGTTAAGAAAACTAGTTTGTTGCCCTGCTGCTCGTGCAGCCGCTGCAGCCTGTTGTGATGCTATCGACTGTGCTTGTGGCGTTAGCGGTGCGCCTGTACTTGTAACCGTAGGAGCAGGTATACCCCCACCACCACCTGCAGGTTGCACGGGTTGCTGTTGCTGTTGTACTGCTGCTTGCTGTTGTACTGCTGCTTGTGTTTGAGCTTGGGCTAATGCTTGTTGTGCTTGTGGTAAGCCTGTTTGTTGTAACTGATTTAGTTCTGCTATCATACTATTAAGGACGTTAGTATCGGGGTCACTTTTATTGTTTTCGTTGCCTATTAGCCTTTGTAATGTTGCCATCCGTGATTGTATATTAGTAACATTTTGTTGTGCTGTTGTTACAGTTGCATTACTAAATGAAGCAAAGCCACCATTAGCAAACTTTTGTACCATACCACCTTGTGCCATTCTTCTNGCAGCATTAGTATACATATTCATTTGCNGTTGTCTGGNTGGGTCTTGCTCTATATATNTTTGGAAGTCTTCCATGTTGCCTGAATAGCCCATTGCTTGTGCAATCTTGTTCATACCTTCAGGTTTAAATGCTTTAAACATCATCATTTGCTTAATGCCCTATCTAATTTATCTTCTACACGGTGTAATGCTTCCATTACACGATTCATGTCTTCTCTTAATTCATTTTTGGTAGCGTATTCTTCGCGTGTTCTATTTAATAATATATCAATTCTTTTTATTTCTGCCATCTGGTTACGAAACATCCATAGTGCAGGTGCAATTACCAGCGTTAGGATAATATTCCAGAACATCATGCTTGAAAATTCCATTAGTCAGCACTCGCTATGGTAATAGTGCCAGCAGAAACCTGACGCATAATTTCATCATAATGGATATTGCCTACAGCAATTGTTGACACAGACATTTCGGTTTGTCCATCACACGTAAACTTTATTGATATGTTATTGCCACCCTCATCCTTAACATATTTTAAATTAGTAAAAGTCATTTTATAACTCCGATGCAAAATCAAATGAGATATCAATGGCACCACTAGCACCATTTGATTGAACAACCGCCGCCCCACCTGTACTAAAAGCACTGCCACTAGAAGAAGCAGCCGCAATACCTACCTGCGTTACATTTACATCTGAAGCCGCTATCGAAATAGAATTTAAATCATAAGCAAAATTAGTAGCGTTTACAGTTTTATCTATTGTTAGTGTAGGCTGTACTCGCATTGGTTGCGGAAAATATATAATACCTGTACCATCATCAGTGCTATAAGTTCTTATTGTAACAAATTCTCCATAAGCGTTTGTTTTTCGCAATTTGTAAAAATATCTCAAACATTCCTTCAAATCATCGGAGTATTTCTTATGTTCATAATCAGTGGCGGTATCGCCAGCTTCCAACTGCACATCTGTTACATATAAGAAATGTCCAGCAGTAGTGTCTGTTACATCAGACCAGATAAATACAATAATGTTTTTTGCACCTGACGTATCTACATTCGCAGTCACACTATATTTTGCATAAGAAGTCGTAACATTTAAATTTGCTGGAGTGTTTTCATATGTGAAATTAGAAGCCAATGTTGGGTTAGTGCCTTCCGAACCCCAAGCAGAAATCATGTCAGTCGTAGGTGAATCAGCGGTACTTGACCAACTAATAATAGCAGCCTTTACATTATCAAGTTTACTTGTATCAGATACCTTGGCTTGGAATGAAAGTGTAACCTTGCCGCCAATCAATCCGACACAGTTTTTGTGTTCTACAATTTGGGCAATGCCAAACTTTTTATTTGCTGTTTCAACATCAAGTGATGCAGCAAACAACCTATTCGTTGGGATAGTCGTGGTTTCCTGACTTACATCTATAACATCGTTGCCATCACTAAATATTTTCCAACGGTCCAGTGTATATGCAGCATCATTGTTATCACCAGAGGCAAACGTAGTGCCTCTTTGAGCTACTGCAAACTGACCGTTCTGAAGTTTGTTCTTGCCAGTAATACCACCAGATGATGCGCTGCCACCAAAGTCAGCTATATCCCTTGCTCTACTCATTTAAATCTCCTCGGGCCAATCATTAATTTTAGCAATGGTTTTTAACGTACCATCTGAATTACGCTCATCTTCAAACAAAGCCATAAATGCTGTAAGGTTAGCTGCATTATTTAAAGCGGTTTCTATTTCTGCACATTTGGTGCGAACGGCATCTCTATAGGTTGTAACTGTGTTTGGTACTGCTATATCTTTTTCTGCTTTCCGAGTAACATACCAGTCATGTACAGACAATTTATCATTAGCTGTAGCTTTTGTTTGTTTTACCCATACAGATTTAAGACCAAGTGTTACAATTTGATTTCCGTTAATATCTTTTATTGCGTTACCGTCTGAATCTACTTCGTTTACGTCAGTTAAACTTTTAGGAATTAATGTACCATCAGTCTGTCTACCACTATAAAATCTATTGTCAAATGATGCTTCACTTGCGGCTGGGTTTTCCCATGTAATACCAATAGCAGCTTTTTCGCTATCACTGTATCTCATCCAGACTTTCGGATACTGTGTACCATCAGTACCAGTAAACTCTCGTCCTTCTTTTAGGGTTCCCCCGTTGTATTTCCACGGCATTTTTATATTCTCCTATCGAGCATTGGCGTATTTAAATGGGGCTTCGGCAAAAGCGGCGTAAACATATGTTTCAGCCACATTAGAATCACTGCTCTGTCTGTGTTTAAAACCATTTGAAAGAAAATCAGTTCCTGCCCCCGCCCCAATATTTACAGTATCTGCGTATGAAAATGCATCATTAGGATTTTCTGAATGGCGTACAACATCGTGTATGTGCCAATTACTAGTTGAATCAACAGATTTTGTCAGAAGCCATTTTGGAGAAAATCCTGTGTATACAAACGCACCATCCGCACTTCCATTTCCTTCGTATGCACCAAAAGCTGAGTAGCCTTCAATTGGGGCGAACACATAAGCTATGTACTTTTCTCCATCGGCATTAACGGAATGGTCTGTAGCTACCGTAAATACACTAGAGGTTGGTGCAGTATCATTCCACCAGTTTGCGCTATCTGCTGCAGCAGCATTTGTGTTTAGTATTAGGTAGTCTGTCTCTGGGTCAGAAGCTGTACCAGCATGATAAACTGCCCAGTTATCTCCAACATCCCTGTTTTTTATTAGTATCATTTTAGGAACAACTCCAGCACCGTGTGATACTGTGCCAGTTGAACCTGTTCCTGTATAAGCAACTATACTTACTCCTGCAGTAGAATTTGATGAACTAGAATAGGCAGGGTTGCTTCCTGATTCAGTGCCTGACGCTGTAGTAGCAGCTTTCCAGCTAAAAGAAATAAAACTATTAGAGTTATAGTTGTAATAATCATCATCACCAAGACTAAAACCATCCGCATCAAATGCTGTGAGTCCATCTGCATTTGTAGATTCTGTAGCTGTCGAAGATTCTGATTGTATTTCTTTTGTTACACCTCTAACACTATCGGTTAAAACATTTGGATACGAAGAAGTAATATTTTTAATCCAGACTAAATCAGGTTCAAAGCCTACTCCTGTAATACTTTGTGTACTGCCATTTCCCGTATACGCAATTACGTTAAAATGGTCATCAGCTTGACTGCTTTGTCCGGGGCCGATTGCTGGGTCGCTCATATTACCCGAGTGCAAACAAACATAATCGGTTGGCACTGCATACTGAAACAAACCCTCACCATTAGCATCTGTTTCAGAACCAGCAGTCTTGCTTCCTGCAAATGTAGAATCCTGACCAAAATTTACAACACAGTTGTCGGAACTACCGTGATTGCCAATATAGAAAAATATTTCACCTGATGGATTAATTGCACTTGTATTAACAATAGTACCTATTTCATTAGTTCCAGCAGACGGATTGCCTGTCGTGCCACTATCATTTGTACTAGGTGACTTAAAATATGTGCCATTTCTATGAAACCATACTTTTCCTGTTGCGCCGTCAACTGCAATACCTAAGACATCTCCAGCAACTAACTTTGCTACACCTAAACCACCAATACCAGCAGATGCCCCATAATCAGTTTCCGAACCATTTACATAGACACTACGATTATAGTACGCTATAGAACCATTTCCTCCGATTGTCGTGCTATTCATAGCGTGATTGTCTATGAGTATTCCCGCTGACCAAAGGTCGCCAGTGGTGTCAGTTTCACAAACTTCCATATAAATCTTTTTGTCTTTTGGAATAGCTATTGTACTGTAGCCACCGCCAACACTGCTTGATGTAAAGCCACCTCCTGCTACTTTTAAGTTGCCTTCACTATAAGCGGCACTTGAGTTAACACGAGCATCGCCAATCATTAAGGGATTCATCGTAGCAAAATTTTTAGTCGGGCTGTCTGGGACGACATCGCTGGCGGCTAGGTTGTTTGCAGTCCAGTCATTTGTGTTTGCGCTTTCATCATCACCTATTGCGCTAGAGTCATCAAATGGAAGATACCACCCCTGACTTCCATGTGAACCAGAGTATGCTTTAGGTATCCACACTCCATCTTTTGTTTCTCCAAAACTTGTTGGTGCAACTGCTGTTCCATCTATGAAATGTACTTCAGCCATATAACCATCAAAAAAGTTTGCAGAAGTTTGACCNCCTAATCCATGAGAAGTTGTACTGTTAATAACTCCGTCACCAGATGGATATGTTCCAGAAGTTGTTTGCAACACACCATTTACATAAATTTTGAATCTGTTAGAAGCAGTACCTTCTGTAGTGTCGTGAATTGTAACAATGTGATACCAAGTTGAAACATCTCTGAAAACGGCAGCAGTATTGATTTCTCCGTGTGCGCCTTCAAACTTTATTTTGTTGTCAGTGTGAAATTTTAAGTTGTAGTCACCAGCGGCAGAGCAAAATAAAGTTGCATTTCCACCCAAATTAGACCTTTTTACCCATGCACTCCAAGTCCAAGTTTCTCTATCTCCAGCAGAAGAAGGTGTAAAAGTCAAAACTGCACTATCATTATCATTGAAACGCAAAGACTGGTCAATAGTGTGACTATAAAACGAAGCTAATGCACCGCCGGGCGCACCTGCTCCCCCTAGTCCTGCATGATTACTTTTTATTATAGTCATTAAGTTAATGCACCTGATACTGATACTGCTATGGTATTACTTCCTGATGCTGCACTACAATAATAAGCGAGGTGATATGTCCCAGCCGTTGTTAAAGCTGTTAGGGCAGTAGCGTTGATAGCTACGTCAGCGTGTGCAGCCACCGTATGACCACCACTGTTTACTAACAAAATATTGCCAGATTGCCCTGCGGCTGCGTTAGTAAAGGTCAGGGTAAAGTTTCCACTGGGAGTACATTTAAAATCATTACCAACAGAAAGGTCAAAGCTACCATCATTGTCTGTAGTTACGTGTCCTACAGACCTTCCACTAACTCCTACATCATCGTTCATTGTAAAAATTGTAGTGCCAGTGGCTATAGAAGCAACAGTAGCATCAGCATCATTTTTAATTGTTACATCTGTGCTACTACCCTGCCCTGTAAGAATTAGTCCTTCTGATGCAGTATATCCTAAAGTAGCGTTGTCACCAGCAGAAGTATCACCAGTAGCAGTAAAAGTGGAGGCAGTAACATCCCCAGTAAATGTACCACCAGAAATAGGCACAGCATCAGCAAGACCAAAGGTTCCAAACACGGTGACTTCTAATATGTCATTAGCTGACAAAGCGTCTAAACCTGCAATCGTATTAGATGTACTAGTATTGTAGTCTGTGCCTGATACAAGTAAAACACCATTTAAATGTACAGTTACAACATTGCTAGTGGTAAAGGATAAAGAATTACCATTATCATCTGCACCTGTTTTACTTGTTTCTCCCCCCGTTGCCGTGTAGACAAATTTTTCTATGACAGCAAAGTTAGGGTCACGACCTATATATGCCATTAAGTTATCTCCATAATGCTTAGAGTTGAATCGGCACTATTTGCAGTGTTAGAGGACACGCTAATAGTATGTCCTGCTTCCATTATTATNTTATTACCTGCCATAAACTCTAAAGATGCACCCGCAAGAATTGGTACGTCTTTTACCAAAAAGACTGTAGATGCAGCACTTAACTTAATATCTACCGTAATTTGGCTTGCTGCAAGATTTGCAATGGTCAGGCCAATAACTACAGTCGTTGTAGATGTAGGTACAGTGTATACATTCATCAGCGCATTGGCTGCTGTTCCAGACCCGTCAAACGTCTTTACTTTGAAGGTATTAGCCATGACCTGCTCCTTACGCTACATCATCAAGCAATGCTGCTACAATACAAGTTACAGTACTTGTAGAAGAAATTGCATGAATATCTGCAACAGTTGTATTAGGAAGATTACCATACCAAGAATGTCCGGCTTTAATCTTAATTGCGTCTGTAGCACTTGTTGATGCAGTTCCAGCGTCTAATACGATATACACATCGTTACTTGAGTCTGTGTTTTTAATAAACAAAAAGTTTACTTTATCAGCAGTATGAACAGCCGTTGGTGCAGTATCATCATCTACAGCAGTATAGTCTGTGTAATAACCTGCAATCAAATCTGTACTTGAATTAGAAACACTAGTTAATTTATAATACCACTTGTCATTTGCATCAGCAGGTGATATTATCATGCTACCAGAAATTGTTTTGGCAATCTCATCAGGCAATACCGTTGCCTGTACGGTTACTGAGGCATCGTCTGCCATGATATATACTCCTATGTTATATCTAATCCACTATAATTATACCATAACCATAGCGGTTTGTCAAGCCCTAATTAATTAGCCAAGGGCTATGGCTAAAGCTGTAGCATCAGCAGATGCAACTGCTGCAGTTACTGCACCTATATCAGAAAGAACTTCTGTTGTAGAACGACTTTCTAATCCGTTTGCTGTAAATCTAGCATATTCGTCATCAGCTACAGAACTGCTATCAATCTTAACTGCATTTGTATCGGATATACCAAATGTTAAAGAAGCCTGTGCGCCAATATCGGATAAAACTTCTGATGCAGAACGTCCTTCAACAGTAGTTCCATCTATACGAAGAAAATCATCATCCGCTACACCACTAGTAAAGGTAGCTACATTACCACTTGAAATACCGCTGCTTGGTATGTCAGATGTCAAAGCAACTGTTCCTGCGGATGAAGGAAGGGTAACTGTTACATCAGCAGTAGAAGCAGGACCAATAAGAGTAACTGCATTTGTGCCATTATCCGTATCCTCTTTAAATAATATAGAACCTGCAGCAGTAGATGACCCTGTAATAATTGGAGCAGTTAAACTTTTATTTGTAAAAGTAGTTGTACTTGATGCAGTAACGGCTCCTGCACTTACAATTTCATTATCTATATATGCTTTAATGGATTGTTGGGTAGCTAAATGCGTGGCACTATCTGATGCCATATCATCTTCATCTTTAATAGCTGTACCACTAACACCTGTATTAAGAACAGCACTTGTTAATGTTTTGTTTGTAAGAGTTTTACTAGTCTGAGAAAAATAAGTATCAAATGTATCTACTGTTGTTTGACGTAATGTACCTGCATCATTAGTTACAATGCCATCACCACCTGCTACTGCTGTAGTACCAATAGACGTATCGCCATCTACAATATTAAGTTCAGTAGCCGTAGAGGTTACACCATCCAGTATATTAAGTTCAGAAGCTGTAGCAGTTACACCATCTAATATATTAAGTTCAGAAGCTGTAGCAGTTACACCATCTAATATGTTAAGTTCCGCAGCGGTAGATGTGACATTAGTACCACCAATATCTAAAGTGGTCATAGATACTTCACCAGCTACGGTAAGAATACCAGAAGCCAATGTAAGTAAATCAGTATCACCTGTGTGTCCTATATTTGAACCATTAATAGCAATATTGTCTACAACTAAATTAGTTATAACACTATTTGCACCAATAGTTACACCGTCTATAGTACCGCCATTTATATCAACTGTGTCAGCTACAAGTGCATCAGTAGTTATTGTGCCATCAAAGAACGCATCTTTAAATTCTAAAGATGATGTACCTAAATCTATGTCATTATCAGTTACAGGTACAATAGCACCATCCTGAAAGCGTAGTTGTTCTACTGATGTGCCAGCACCACCAGCATCAACAAAAAGTCCTACACGATTATTAGTGTTATCAACAACAACTTTATTTAATGGTGACGTTACGCCGGGGTCTCCAATTAAACCAATAACTGGACCTTCTGCTGTTGTACCATCATGTTTATGTCCTGTTGTGTTTACAAACGCTGCTAGTAACTGATTAAATTCATCATTACTATCTGCTGCTTGGATAACATCTCCGTCAGCATATGTAGACTGTCTAGTATAACCTGCCATAAATTATCTCCTTGCGTCAGGTTGAAATTCTAATTGAAATCCTTTTAAAGAGTAAGGTGCTGATGTACCTCTATCATTTACTCTAAGTGCTATTGAAAATCCGCTGCCCTCAATCGGTTGTCTTATCATAGGATTAACTTGCCCACCATATGTTCCCGTGCCGTATAAAGATGTGCCATATACTGCAACAACAGAGGTATTTAAAAATGGATATGCTGCTGGTCTTGGAGCAGTTCCTACCTCGTAGTCGTATCTAACAAACAAGTCAGCATTAACAACTGCTTCGGGTGCATAGTTTATTATTATCCGTTGAAATCTTTTTCGGATACCCGCATCGCCCATAATTAAATCAGGAGAACGATACACGCCTGTTACTGTGTTACCATCAAAATTATTACCTTGCTCTTGACGATATACNTANCCATCAAAATCACCGTGCAATACTATGCTGTCACCTGAAACAACTACACTGTCTGTGCTATTAGCTCGTATACCACGCAAATCAGCAAATTCATAATTTTGATTTCTGCGTACACAAATAATACCTTTGGTAAGGTCTCTTGTTTTTGCCGCATTTGAAAAGAAAAGTCTGTATTGCGTTTTATCTGGTACTATTACACTAGTAAATTCATCTACGTCTGAAACACCATCAAATCTTTGTTGTATTACACGACTAATTGTTCCTAACTCAACATCACCTATTTTTTCAGATGAAGCAACTGTACGTAATCCATCTTTGCCTAAAAATATTAAGTCCCCTGCAAACTCTTGTATTGTAAATCCATTGGCACATCCTAGTTCCCTAGTTACAGGTTGAACAACAAAGTCAGATATAGTATTTCCTACTAGTTTAAAAATTTTTTCTTCACAAAAAATATATAATTCGTTACGATAAGAGTAGAGTGCAGTTACTGTGTCATCTACGTTTATACTTCCTGCACCATTTGCTGGTGAAAAATCATCATCTGTATAAGGTGCAGTAAAAATAATTTCTTGAGGGCTTGCTGACATACCAGCAAAAAACAAAGCATTTTTAAAACCTGTTACATATTTTGGGTCAGCAGGAGAGTTTGCTGCATTTAGGTCCGTAACGGTAGTATTATCATATTTAGAAGCAGGGTTTGAGCCATCTGCCCATACTATAAAGTCTGTTCCACCTAAATTGTATCTATGAAAGGTATACCTTCCTGCACTAGTTCTACCTGTATCTATTTGTGTCCAACTACCAGACGTGCCTGCTTTATATACTTTACCCCCTCTTGCGGCAATAACATTGCCCTTAAAATATGCAGACAGTAAAACAGGTTCTGCCGAACTAGAGTCTTGCGGAACTATATTAGAGTTCCACTTAACATAACCAGATATTCTACGATAGCCACCCGTAATAGCAGGCTCAAAGTTTTCTAGTTCAGTTGCTGTACCGGGTTGCTGCGCAAAAGGAGTTTGGTTTAGTATTAACCCACCTTCACATGCAAATATAAATGGATTAACGCCAGAAGTATCTGCCATATTGACCTCTAAAATCCAGCTACGTTAATACCATATCTGCCTGAATGTGGGAGATAAGTTGACCTCACATAGTCTGCCCTGTTTAATAGGATGGATTGCATATGCTTAATACCGTCTTCAAATCTAGCAAAGTTAATTCCATACTGTTGCGCCTCTCCTCTGTACTGATATGCATGTGCAGTCGCCCCATCTGCAACAACTTGTCTAAATTGTTCAGGCACAGTAGGAACGTCTGTTGCTGCAGTCAGTGCTGTAGGACGAGAGTAGTATTCATATTTTAATTCATATGCTTTGTCTGGGTAAGGGTATAAGCCGTAGTTATTGTCAGGAGTTCTAAATACATAAGATGGAACTCCCCCGACATCCGCTGTTGTTTCTTGACTAATATGTTTATCTACATATTCTTTGTAATCTAATAAACGCAACGTAACAGCATCAACACCAAGTGTATTATCTTTACTTATACGAAAAGTTTCGTAGTCTACGTGCTGCGTTCCTGTTGGAATAGTATAACGAGTTTGTGTTGCTACAAGGGTTTCGGTTTGTGTAGCGTGGCTAAAAGGCCAACCAAACTCTCTTTGATTAATATAATTAATGGCATCGTTTACCGCATTTTGACACTGTATTTGAAATCCTCTAGCCGAAGTAAAACTAGCTGCTGTTAAAGCAGGTTCATTCATACGGGCAAGAACTTCATTTGTCAAACCAAGATAATCGTATGCCATGTTAAATCCTTTAATGAAAGTGAGGGGGCAAGTTGCCCTGCCCCATCACATTATTTTATGCGAGTGTGTCGCGGTCTACTTCGTCAGCAGTCAGAACACCGGGGTCATCTACATCCATGCACACAGCAAACATACGGACTTTACCACCCGTTGTTGTACCAGTCATTGCTTGAATTTCGATGTCAATGGTGTCAGAGGTGCCACCAACAAGAACAGGAGTTTGTCCTGCCTTAAATGCGTAGTCACCTACAGATGCTCCATCAAAGTCGAATCCGTCAACAAAGTTATCCAAGTCTCCACCTGTAATACCNAAATCAAAATCTGTGTCGGTAGAAGTACCAGCATGAGCTTCAGTTACTTCAAGACCAGCACACATGATTAAAGTATTAGCTGGGATAGTCAAACCCGGAATCACATCGTTCGCGGCAAGGGCAGTACCCTTATCACTTGCAGCAGTTTCAAAATCCAACTCTGCTGAAAGCAAATAAGGCTTACGACCCCGTGCGCCATTCCCTCGTGCTACAGAGGTAGTATTATCACCAAGTGCCATAATTCAATCCTCCTTTAAGCCAAGTTATAGGCAGCAGTCACAATTGCTTCTGGGCGAAGAATTTTGCGACCATACAAATGCATACCACGGACAATATCTGCGAAGCTGTCCGGGTCGCGGTAGGTTTCAGTCTTATTAATCTGCTCTGCAGTTGCAACAGCAGAAGAATGACCAGCAACGATTATACCCATGTTAGACGCATTAGAACCACCTGTAGTTGCAGGGCCAGTGCCGAGCGAAGGTAGGTTGTTTGACGTATACACTTTGAAACCGTGCAAGCTATTCAAAACAAGACCGTTCTGTAGACCAGAACCACCAAAGTCAGAGTTTAGAAGACGTGAATCTTCGTCCTTCAGTACTTCAATGAATACAGGGTCAAGAACAAGCCAACGTCCATTGGTATCAACATTCTGTTGGTCCATAAGACGTGACATACGTGCAATGATTTGCAGAGCAAATGCATTACCTGTAGTGCCTGACTTAGTAGCAGTGGCACCACCAGCACGTGCTTCCAGACCAATGGACTGGTTAGCTGTACCTGCAGTTCCGTTTGCCTGCGTAAAGTCAGATGCATCCAAAGACATGGAAGCAAGTAATTCAGCACCAACTAAGTTAGCACCAGCAGAAGCTGTACTTACAGCCTTTGCACCATTAACAGTAGTGTTAACGGCAGAAGCAGCAGCATGTAGCTGTGCCTGCTTAAAGCCTGACAGATAACCAAGAACATCTTGGTCAAACTGGTCGGCAAGGCGATATGCTGCACGGTCACTTGCCAGAGACTGGAAGTTTACGTGAGAGTGTGCCTCTTCAATGTCGTCCACCTTGAAAGCAAAGTAGTTAGCTTTGTCAATCGTTAGGCTGAACTCTTCATCGTCAAGGTCTTGCGGGGTAATAGTTGTACCACGTGCATACGCCTTAACGGTGATTTCGGGTTCTTTGATAACCTTAACGGAATCGCCCATCTGCGCAATCTCACCAAAGTAGTCGGAATTGGTGATTGCTTCAACAATAGATGCCTTGCGGAAAGCAACCTGCACCTGTTTGCTGTAGATAATAGGACTAAAATTACCGTTAGGAAGATTACCATACCCGCTTGCGGTAGTAAATGCCATTGTAATCTCCATTTAGCATTATTTNACAGATGCAAACTTACAAGACTAATTAGAGGCTGATTTGCTTGGGTGCGTTCAATAATAAGGTGGCCGCCCTACTATTTTACGGGCCATGCGCTTCAGGTAATCCGTAAGACTTTGCTGTTTGCGTATTGTAGTGTAACAGTTCTGCGCAACAAAGTTACACTAATCTGACTATAGTTATACCTATATATAACTATTTGTCAACCTTTTTTTCTTTCGGTATCTCAAGAAAATTCATGTTCATACTGAAAGACCTGCGTTCTCCTTCTGTATAGAATGGATATACACAGTGAAATAGTTGTGAAGGAAATACGTAGAAGTCTCCAACCTGTGGCTTAATTACAAAGTTTGTGCAGGTATATCCTGATGGTGTACCTGATGCAAACTGTATATGCCCATTAGCAGGATGGTGGTCTTTATAATCTTCTTCCCACTCTTCTTCTATTCCTTCAGGTAGTTTTAGGTATCCTACACAAGATAATCGTGACCCTGTGTGGATATGTAGTGGGTTGTACTCACCATTAAACTGTCGTACAAACCAACCTGATACTACCTGTAATCCATAGTTGTAGTTATCTACATCTAGTGAGTTAGCCCCAAAAGAGTT
>FUFK010061697.1_pt1 | contig 20979 bp, 19 predicted proteins | sample 1021851 | NCBI WGS metagenome assembly FUFK01 (sample SAMEA51879418, study PRJEB19060) | metagenome
TGGTACAATATGTAAAATCAATTTTAGAAGACGATAACAATGTGCCTATTTAGATCAAGTGCACCAACACCAATATCTACACCAGCACCGATTCAGCCTAGGAATCCAAACCTAACGCAAGAATCACAGCTACCAACTAAGAAAGAGTTGACAGATCCAGATGAAATTACTGGTGTTGAATATGGAACATCTGCCAAGAAGACTGATGCTAGAAATACAGCAAAAGCAACTGGTACAGATGCACTAAAAATAAATGTAAATACAGGAGCCACAGGCGGCAGTGGAACCGGAGGACTAAATGTATAAGGCTAGGGAAAAGTATTCAATGCTATCATCAGGAAGAACACAGTTTCTTGATACAGCAGTTGAGTGCTCAGAACTTACCCTACCTTATCTCGTTAGGCAAGACGATGATGCGTCAGGCAAACGAACTCTACTTCAACCCTACCAATCAGTAGGAGCAAAGGCAGTGGTCACGCTAGCAGCAAAGCTTATGCTTGCTATGCTACCACCACAGACAGCCTTCTTCAAACTACAGGTCAGGGATGACAAGCTAGGAGAAACACTAGATCCTATGATGCGTAGTGAGTTAGACCTATCATTCTCAAAGATTGAGAGATTGATTATGGACTACATAGCTGCATCAAATGATAGAGTTGTTGTCCACCAAGCCTTGAAACACCTTATTGTATCTGGTAATGCCCTAATCTTTATGGCAAAAGATGGGTTAAAACATTACCCACTAAACAGATACGTCGTCGAACGAGACGGTAACGGTAATGTTATAGAAATAGTAACCAAAGAAATGGTTAGCAGAAAGGTACTAGGGATAGCACCCCCACCTTCCGAAGAGCCAAATGCAAATGGCAAATATGGTGCTGATGGAGATGACGCAGAAGTGTATACCTGTGTCAAATTGGATGAGAGCAGCGGTAACTGGAGATGGCATCAAGAAGTGGACGATATGATCCTAGCAGGTAGCCAGAGCACAGCACCGAAGAACGCCTCACCATGGCTAGTACTCCGATTCAATACAGTAGACGGCGAAGACTACGGACGTGGTAGAGTTGAAGAGTTCATTGGGGATCTAAGGAGTCTCGATGGATTATCTCAAGCTCTTGTAGAAGGAGCAAGTGTGGCAAGTAAAGTTGTCTTTCTTGTATCACCATCTGCAACAACCAAGCCCGGGACACTTGCCAAAGCCGGAAACGGAGCTATCATACAGGGTAGACCAGAAGACGTAGGAGTCGTGCAAGTCGGTAAGACAGCAGACTTTGCTACAGCTGCACAACTGTCAGCAACCATAGAGAAAAGAATACTCGAAGCTTTCTTAGTTATGAACGTAAGAAATGCAGAGAGAGTAACAGCTGAAGAGGTACGCCTCACACAGCTAGAGCTAGAGCAATCCCTTGGCGGACTGTTTAGCTTATTAACGGTAGAGTTTTTGATACCCTACCTCAACAGAACTCTGTTAATACTACAGAGAACAAACCAGATACCAAGACTACCGAAAGATGTCGTAAGACCAAAGATTGTAGCTGGTATTAACAGTCTAGGCAGAGGTCAGGATAACGAAGCCTTGACTAGATTTATAGCCACTATTGCACAGACACTAGGGCCAGAAGCTTTGATGAAGTTTATTGATCCTTCAGAAGCTATCAAACGTCTAGCAGCAGCACAAGGTATCGACGTACTAAACTTAGTCAAGACACCAGAGCAGCTTGAACAGATGAAGCAAGAGCAGATGCAGATGAAGGCACAGCAATCACTTGTCGATCAGACTGGACAGATTGCAAACACACCACTGATGGATCCACAGAAGAATCCAGACTTGGCAGATCAAGCTTCAGCAGTAATATCACAATTCACACAACCACCAGAAGAATAATATGGCAGAAACACTATCCTACCAAGAGCCACAAAACGTAACAACAATGGATAACCTGTCGGCTGAGGAGCAAGACTCCTTAGCTGTTGGTGAGCAACTGAGTGAACAACAAGACCAGTTATTAGCTGGTAAGTATAAGAACGCTCAAGAATTAGAAAAAGCTTACATAGAGTTACAAGGTAAACTTGGAGAAAATAAGGAAGATACAGAGACAGCCACAGCAACAGAGGAGAAGCCCGAGGATACACCACAAATGTCCGAGGGTGCTACTCTTATCACTGACGCTAGTAAGGAGTACTTCGACAACAATAACAAGTTATCAGACGAAACTCTAGCCAAGTTCTCAGCCATGTCTAGCCAAGATTTAATCAAAGCTTACATGGAAGTCCAATCGTCACCTGAGTTTCAACAGCAGCAGGCAGCACCAGCTGAAATATCTGAAGCACAAGTTAATCAGATAAAAAATGCAGCCGGTGGTGAGGCAGCTTATTCAAACATTATCAACTGGGCAAAGACTAATGTTCCATCAGAACAGATCAGTGCCTTTGATGATGTTGTAAATACAGGTAATGTACAAGCTATCAACCTTGCGGTCGCTGGCCTCAAGGCACAATATGATAATGCTAACGGAGTAGAGGGTAGAATGGTTACAGGTAAAGCACCAACCAACAGCGGTGATGTCTTCCGCAGTCAGCAAGAGTTAGTTGCAGCAATGAATGATGTTCGCTACGACAGAGACCCTGCTTACAGACAAGACGTAATTGAAAAACTAGACAGATCTGATTTGGAGTTCTAATTATGCCAATGGGGAAAGGAACCTACGGTTCACAAAAAGGTAGACCAAAGAAAATGTCACCAGCAGAGAAGAAAAAGATGCTGGACAAATTGAAGAAAAAAAAACCAAAGAAAAAGTAATGACACACCACAACCACGAAAATCAAAAATGGCATCCAGCAGAGGAGCTTAACGGAAGACTAGCTATGATAGGTATAGTTGCAGCTTTACTCAACTATGCTTGGACAGGGCAAATCATACCCGGTATTTGGTAATGCCAAAGCCAGCTGGTAAGAAGAAATACTCTGCCGGTCAAATGAAGATTGCCAGAGTAGCACCACCCCGAGATAAAATCACAGGAGCTGACTTCAAAAAACTAAGAGGTAAGAATGGCAAAAAGAAAGGGAGTAAGCCTGTCTCTCGGAAGAGGTGAGAAGAGCCGCAAAGGCGGTTTGACAGCTAAGGGAAGAGCCAAGTACAATCGTGCCACTGGCTCTAACCTCAAAGCTCCACAGCCCGGAGGAGGGGCTAGAAAGAAGTCCTTTTGTGCCCGTATGAAAGGTGTAAAAGGCCCAATGAAAAAACCAAACGGCAAGCCTACACGAAAGGCTCTTGCCCTACGACGTTGGAAGTGCTGATGACAGAACCAATGGTGCTCCCATTGTTCTCGTCACCTGTATATGCACATGACACTGGATATAAACCAACACAAGAAGAGATCGACTATGTCTCGTCGTTGGATATGTCATCGGAAGGTAACGCATCTGCACAGCTTACATCAAACACACAAGTCTTAGATTTACCTAAACTAAATAATATCAAGACGTTATGTGAGCAAGAGTTGCGTTACTATACCAATCAAGTTCTAAGAATCAAACAAGCATTTAGAATTACAAATTCTTGGTTGACAATTAAGAAGCAAGATCAATGGCATCATTTACATAATCATCAAAACTGTATCTTTTCTGGAGTTTATTACTTACAAACCCCACCAGATGCAGTATTGAATTTTGAAGGAGACCCCGGTTTTCGGGACTCGTTTAAGTTTAACTACGATTACATTGATTATAATATTTTTAATTCACATTCTTGGAAAGTATCAGTGCCAGCATCTACAGTTGTCATCTTCCCATCTTCGTTGTATCATGATGTCGCACCCAATCTCACAACTACCCCACGTATCTGCATTGGATTCAATGCTTTCGTGACTGGTAAGTTAGCAACGAAGACATATTGTTCAGATCTAACACTATAAAATGGCACACAAGAAAGGTAAAAAATGTGGCTGTAGCCATAAAGGAGGTAAAAAACGCTAATGGGTAAATTATGTCCACGTGGCAAGGCAGCTGCAAAAAGAAAATTTAAGGTCTACCCTTCTGCATACGCAAACGCATACGCTGTTAAGGTATGTAAGGGTCAGGTCAAATCAGGTGGTGTAAAGAAGAACANCACCCGGCTACACTAAAAAGAAAAGAAGATGAGCTTACGTAGATGGTTNNAAGANAAATGGGTTGACACCAAAACTGGTAAGCCCTGTGGCAGACAGAAAGGTGAGAAGCGTAAAGGCTACCCAGCTTGCAGACCATCTAAACGTGTGTCATCCAAAACACCTAAGACTACAGGTGAAATGTCCAAGGGCGAGAAAGCTCGCTTCAATCGAACAAAGACAAGTAGCAAACGAATTAACTATAACCACTCAAGAAGAAAGCGTAAGAGATGATAAAAATTTTAAAGAACCCTAAAGCAGAGCCTTATGTTAGAGCAAAAGAAGTGGCTTTATCACATACCCTGCCTCTACATTGGATACCATCTGACACAGGTTTCTTTTATTATTCTCATATTTTAATATCTAGACCTGAGCTTCTTTATTATAGTCACCCAGTATCAACTCACGCAGACTTATTTGTAGCTGCAATAGGTGAAACACTAAATGCTAACAATCTAGCAGATAATGGATTTCATGTTATCAGAGCTGCTATTAATGTGGTTCATCCAAGCGAGGGTAATCAGTTCTCCGAACCACATGTAGATCACTCTTTTCCACATGTAAATTTAGTTATGTATTTTACTGATGTAGGAGGAAGAACTTTTTGTGAGAAGAAAGAGCACGACCCACAAGAAGACGATGTAATCCTATTTAAAGGTGAGCACTATATGGAGAGACCAAAGAAAGATAGAAGAGTTATATTAGTTTCTACATTACAGATATACTAATTAGAACGTCCGTTCATCCTAGTTAGGACGCATGACACCCAAGCATGGAACGGGGCTTGGTATATGGAGAGTACAATGACTGTAACCTACGTATATCGTGGCATTAAGTACACAAGAGTAATCGGTTAAGGCCGTACAGGGAGGTTCAAGTCCTCCCATCTCTATTGGATAGAGCCCAGTACGCTGGACACCTCAATCCGTCTAGACGGTGGGATAGACCACAAAAATGGCCAAAAAATTTTCAGATCTGAAGAACGTACAAACAATNCATTCTTATTAGAAATGGCATACCCCGGATCTTTCGATCATCAATCTAACGTTAACCCTACACAACTNACAAGACAGGGTGCGTTAAANGGCGGTGCAGATCCTAGAGCCCTTTATCTTAAACTCTTCTCAGGAGAGATGTTTAAAGGATTCCAGAGAAACACCATCGCTAGAGACTTAGTGCAGAAGAGAACACTTACATCAGGTAAGTCTATGCAGTTCATCTACACTGGTCGCACAACAGCTGAGTACCATGTACCCGGCCAGAGCATTTTAGGTAACGACCAAAAGGCTCCTCCAGTAGCTGAGAAGACAATCACAATAGATGACCTTCTTATCTCCAGTGCTTTCGTTTATGAGCTAGACGAGACACTTGCACACTACGACTTACGTGGTGAAATTTCTGCTAAGATCGGCTACGCTCTTGCAGAGAAGTATGACAGACTCATCTTCAGAGCTATCGCAAAGGGTGCTAGACAGGCTTCTCCTGTTTCTATGACTAACTTTGTAGAGCCCGGTGGAACACAGATCCAAGTTGGAGCTGGTTCAGATGCAGACGACGCATACAGCTCAACACACTTAATCTCAGCTTTCTATGATGCTGCTGCTGCTCTTGACGAGAAAGGCGTATCTACTGAAGGTAGAGTTGCTGTGTTGAACCCAAGACAGTACTATGAACTTATCCAAGCTGTAGGTTCTAACGGTCTTGTAAACAGAGACGTACAAGGTACAGCTCTACAGAGTGGAAATGGAATCATTGAAATAGCTGGTATCACCATCTACAAGTCAATGAACATCCCATTCTTCAGCAAGTATGGTACAAAGTATGCTCCTTCATCAGGTGCATCTGCTGGTACTGACCTTGCAACTATTGATCCCGGTAACACAGGTGACTTCGTTTCTGTAGCAACAGAAGACGGCAGAGCTTCAGTTTCTGGTATCAACAACAACTACGGAAACTCTACATCATTCGCAAACACATGCGGACTTATCTTCCAAAGAGAAGCTGCTGGTGTTGTAGAAGCTATCGGCCCACAGGTTCAGGTAACTTCAGGTGACGTTTCAGTTGTATACCAAGGTGACGTAATCCTTGGAAGATTAGCTATGGGAGCAGACTTCCTAAACCCTGCTGCTTGTGTTGAATTGTTCGCTGGAACAACAACTAAGCCTGCTGGATTTGGTACTACATACCCAGCTAACGCTTAATTTTATTTTTTATACGGGGGCTTCGGCTCCCCTTTTTTCTTATGGCAACCACAACTATTGATCTCGATACCAAACTATCCGCAGTTAACTCAATACTGGGGGCTATCGGACAATCACCACAGACAACACTTAACTTTGACAACCCAGAAGTAGCACTTATATTCAATCTACTCCGTGATGCTAACGTAGACACGCAAGCAGAGGGGTGGCATTTTAACAGAGAAAAACATGTAAAGTTCACACCTGATGGTAATAAAAAAATTGCAATAGGTAATGATATACTATCCATGGACTTACATGACAATTACACTAGACGCACAAAAGATCTCGTACGTCGTAACGGATTTATCTATGACAAGATGGAACACACAGATGAGTTCGATGGCGACTTGGATCTAGATGTCGTCAGATTATATGCGTTTGAAGATCTACCTATTATATTTAGACGATACATTGTTTATAGAGCATCTAGAGTTGCTGCTACAAAATTAGTTGCAAACCCTCAGTTAGTAAAACTACTAGCTCAACAGGAAGCTTTAGCTAGAGCTGCTCTTATGGAGTACGAATGTAATCAGGGCGATCATAGCATGTTTGGATTTGACGAAGGATCCTCATATCAAACTTACCAACCTTGGAGAAACCTTAGAAGATAATGGCAAGTATCACACAAACTATCCCTCAATACTCACTAGGAATGTCAGAACAGCCTGACCAGCTTAAGTTTCCCGGTCAGGTAACAGAGGTAACAAACGCAATACCTGACATAACTAAAGGTCTATTTAAAAGACCGGGTGCTAAACGTATAGGCACTGATGCACTAGCAAGTGTAGCGAGTGGTGGTTCGTGGTTTCACTATTATAGAGATGAAACTGAAGGAACTTACATTGGTCAGGTTCAAAGCAATGGTAATATACAAGTCTGGAGCTGTGAAACAGGTGTCAGTCAGCTTGTACAATTTAAGCCAGTAGGATGGGACTCTAATGAAGACTATTCAGCTGGAGAAAAAGTTCACTTCAATGACAAAGTATACGAAGCTCAAACTGCTATAAGTAGTGGAGGTAGTGCACCAACTCATTCATCTGGTACAGTCAACAACTGGTTATATATAGAAGCTACTTCTACCTACGAAACAAGAGTAAAAAATTATTTAACTACTAACACACCAGAAAACTTACAGTTCTTAACAATCAATGATACGACTTTTGTAAATAATAGGGATGGTACAGATGCACGAAAACCATACACAACAGTTGGTACAACGGGAACTACAGATTCTGCACCACATACTTTTTATGGTTTCATAGAACTATTACGCACAGAAAACGGTAGACAATATGGTGTCAATATAAATAATGGTGCTACAGTTAGTACACTGACACGAGCTACAAAGATAAAAATAACTGGACACAGTTTTGACGAAGGCGATGGATCAGGTCACTGCCCCGGTATAGGAACAGAAGTATATGCTGTCACAGCTAAAAGCAGTTATGGTACATCCGAAAATATAACTAATGTAAAGAATAGCGGTGGTACTGTACTGACATCCGGTAAGAATAACTTAACATTTAGAGTCACAGCTTTAGGACAACAAGGTGTTAGCCCTAACTATAGTGCTAGTCAGAATGGCCCCGGTGGCAATAACTACAGATGTAGCTACAATATAGAAGCTGTATTACTACATGGTGGTGAAGGCTGGGCTGTTGGTGACGTAGTGCGAGTTATACCGGAACACGCTTCTCAGGCTGATAGCTCTGATTCACAGGCATACGTAGATGTGACTGTAACTGAAATAGAGACAGTTGAAGTTAATGCGACTGTTGCTTCCCAAGATGATGGACTCATAAGACCAGCTCCTACACCTTTTGACGCGGATACAGCTGTTACTGCTGATACTATTTTAGGTGGCTTAAAAACTGCTATAGATGCTATTAGTGGAGTAAGTTGTGAAATTATAGGTACTGGTATATATGTATTTAGTAATAGTCAAAACTTTAGCCTAGAGGTTGTTGAAGAAGATTTGATGCGATGCTTTCAGACTTCTGTCAATGATGTACAAAACTTGCCTAATCAGTGTAAAGATGGTTATATTGTAAAGATTGCTAACTCTAGAATGGCAGAGGAGGATGACTATTATCTTCGATTTGATGGTGACAAAGACAGAGACGGTGTTGGATCTTGGTCTGAGTGTGCCAAGTCTGGTATAGCTAAAACTCTTACTAACATGCCTATTGTTATACAGCGTACAAGTTTTTCAGCAGCAGATAATAAATTTGTTTTTAGTATACTAGAATTTAAATATGCTGATAGAAGAGTTGGTGATGATACAACTAACCCTTTACCTTCATTTGTAGGTTCACGTATAAACAAGGTACTATTTCATCGTAATAGATTAGCATTTCTGTCAGGTGAAAATGTTGTAACATCACGACCCGGTACATTAGGTGAGCCTGACTTTTTTATAGAATCAGCTCTTAGTGTGTCAGCTAGTGATCCTATAGATATATCAGCTGCATCTATGTTTCCGTCAGAACTATTTGATGGTATAGAAACAAATGTAGGTTTGGTAATATTTAGTACAAACCAACAATTCTTGTTTGCATCAGATGATACAGTTCTCAACCCTGATACAGCTAAACTACGTAGTATATCTACCTTTAACTATAACGAAACTATATCACCAATATCTCTAGGAACAACAATAGGATACATTGATAACTCTGGTAAATTTAGTCGTTTTAATGAAATGGCAAATATTACACGTGAAGGTGAGCCGAGTGTAGTAGAGGTAACTAAAGTTGTGCCTACATTATTACCAAAAGATATAGATTTACTTACAAACTCTAGAGAAAACTCTATAATATTGATTGGTAAAACTAACTCAGATACTATCTTTGGTTATAAATATTTTCAAGTATCTGAGCAACGACAGCAGGCTGCATGGTTTAAGTGGAAACTAAACAATCCATTAATATATCATTTTATTATTAATGATGAGTATTTCTTTTTAGATAGTGATTACTATTTACAAAGTATAAAATTAGTGCAGACTGCGAATGACCCTTCTATTACACAAGATAATGTCGACTTCTTACTTCATGTGGATAATCATACTACTGTTAGCGGTGGCAGCTTTAACTCAACTACAAACACCACAACCTTCAGTAATGTGGGCTGGCTAAATACAGTCACCACACCTAACCACACCCTAGTAGTAATTGATACCAATACTAACTCAGAACGAGTTGGTAGATATGGTAAACCAACTGTCACAGGTACAAGCTTTACTTTACCGGGACAGTGGACAGATACCTATGTTATAGGATACCTATATCCTTACGAGGTTAAGTTTCCTACATTCTATCCAACCAGACGAGAGGGCAATAGCTCTAGAGCTGATGTAAACTCATCGCTTGTTTTACATAGAATCAAGCTTCACTTTGGTAAAATAGGTCTATACGAAACTACACTTGAACGTCTAGGTAAACTAGATTATACAGAGGTGTACGAGTCTACAGAACTCGATGAATATAATGTATCAGATGCACCATATCTCGAAGAGTTTATTAAGACTATACCTATATATGAAAAGAATACAAACGTAGATATAACACTACGATCATCACACCCAGCTCCAGCTACATTACGTGCTGTATCTTGGGAAGGTGATTACTCACCCATGTTTTATAAACGTGTCTAATTACATACACCCACTTACAACTGAGGCTGCTATAGAAGTGGCCTCTAATCTCCGTCCAGACGACCTCAGAGAGGTCAAAGAGGGTCACGGGATAGATCCTATCACCCTTCCATTTCTCATGACTCAGAACCCATCCTACGTGTATTTTACAGTGCCTGACGGCAAGACTGCTGGCATGGCCGGAGTAGGAGAAGATGGTGATATATGGATGCTCTGCACTCCTGATATACACCGATACCCGATTACATTTGCAAGAGAAGCCAAACGGTATGTCGATAGCCGTGAAGAGCGACTCCTTTGGAATATAGTCGATAGTAGAAACAAGGTACATTTAAAATTACTTAAGTTTCTAGGCTTCAAGTTTTTACGTAAACTAAAACATGGGCCAAACAATGTAACATTTATTGAATTTTGCCGTGTGCGTAGATGCTAATGCAGGGGCAAGAGCAGCCGCTAGAGAACGAGCTGCTCAGAAAGATGCTATCTTTGCCCAAGAAGGTCTTAAATTTTTTAACAAAGAGACTACACTAAAAAGAACACAAAACCAAAATATACTCGGATACTCACGCGATATAAGTGATGCTATGGCTGGTGCTATTGCACAGATTGGTGAGGGTAGAACAAGAGTTGAAGATGCTACTCGAGCATACCTAACTTCTAAATTAGTAGACGAGGGTGGCCGTAGCCGAAGATTTGGACTTAAAAAATATCAAATTCTTCTATCTAAAAGACAAGAAGTTGATAGCGTGATAAATAACATACTAGGAAGAAACCTCGCATATACTCAGGAACAGACTAAACGTAAGTTCCAAGTTGCACAAACTGGAGCAAGAGAAGCTCTTGGTATACCAGCTGCATATGGTGCACCTGTTATGTTACCTCCAACCAACAGACTTGGCGGTGCTTTACAAGTAGCTAGTCAGGTAATGGGTATTGTATCTGGTGGTGTTGACATTTATGATACTCTAAAAAACTCAGATATAAAACTAAAAGAAAACATAGAACAGGTTGGTGTATCACCTAATGGACATAAGATATACGAATTTAATTATAAAGGATTTAAAGAAAGATGGCGTGGAGCTATGGCTCAAGATGTTGTCAAGAAGAATCCTCTAGCTGTAAGTATACGTGACGGACACCTAACTGTAGATTATAGCAAAATTGACGTTAACATGGAGCTCGTATGACCTCATCATTTGGAAATATTATAGGTACACAACGGGATCAAATACCAAAACCCGTTATACCTAACTACGCTCAGACTGAGCCTAATCTTGAAAAAGCAGTTAATGACGAGATTACTAGGAATCAAGCAGATTTAAAACAGTTTGGCGAAGAGCTTGCACAAATTGCAGAGCTAAAGGCTAACAACTTTTTTGACAATCTTTCTGGTCTTGAAACCTTAGTAACAAAAGTAAGTGATTTTGCACAGACTCGTGAAGCTAATCGTGAAGCTAGAGAAACTAGAAAAAAGTTTAATGAGATATCAAAAGAATCTAGAAATCGAGTTTTAGATTATCAATTTAGATTACAAGATGCTGACAAAGCTGAACAAGAAGCTTTACTTAGAGAACTTGCAAAAGAAGATCAGGTAGCTTTTGAATTACTTAAAGCTCAATACTTTCCCGACATTGAAGAGTTAGACTTTCGAGAAACTAAAGATAAATTTACTTCTTTAGTCCCTTCTGGTTATAATACTCTTATTGAAGACAATGCTATATATGAGCAGAACACAGAAGCAGCTGCTGAACTTATATCTGAAAACGGTATAGAATTGATACTTACTAATTTTTATCTTGAGCTAGCACGAAAAGGTGTTGACATAAATAGTGGTCAGGTTCAACGATATGTTAACAGAACTCTCTTACCTAAATTAATTAAGGAAAGAGATAACGCATTAAGAATTTGGAATCAAGGTAGTTATAACAGATACCAAGTAAGACGTGATGCAGATTTAACTGAAAGGTTTGTTGATGCAGTTAACTCGTCAGAACAAGTTACAACTACTGATGAGCTTGGTGCAACTGTTACCAGAGTAGTATATAATGGTGTATTTGACGCACCAGATGGTGACGGTGGTTTGTTTGAGATAGCTATGAAAAAGCTAGGCTTTGAGAAAAAATCTCAAGTTGTAGCTTATTTTACCGATCTTATTACTAATCCCTCAGTTGCAGCTAGATTAGATCCGGGTGGTATACTATACTTTTTAAACGAAGCAACGTTTATTGACTCACGCACAGGTGATACAGTTCAAGGTTATGTTAACTCTACATTTAGCAATGAGGCTATACGTAAAGGTAATGTTAATGTTCTTAATAATGTCATAGATAAACTGATTGAAGGTGACGACGTAATGTATGCGAATATTAATAAAAAGTATACAAACATAATTACGACTTTTAAGGCAAACAATAATGGTGAAATAAGTTTAGGTCAACTCGCTGTATTTGAAAGTGATTATTATAAGGAGCTAGACCAAGCAGGGCTTCGTACTGACTTGCCTCCTCCTCCAATTTTTACTGGTGACGAAACATCAAGCCAAGGCAATGAATCTTATTCTGCTAAAGTAGGTGTCGCTAATAAGTTAAAGAAGTATACGCAATTTCAACAGGATTGGGAAACAAGCTTAAAGACTCAGCAAGACCCTTTTCCAAACCTAGATCCTGTCAGAAAGTTAGCTATACCCGGAGCAGAGGCTGAACTTGAAAGAAGAATTGAAGAAACGATGAGGGAAGAAGGTTCAACTTTTGAGCAAGCTTTTGCTATTCATTACCCTAAAGTATTACAAGAATTAATAGAAGGTAAGTTTGATATTAAATCTGATAGACTTAGAATTACGAGTCCAACAGATATTATAAACGATACAAACTTATCAAAAGCAAACAAAACTGAGTGGATCAGTAATGACGTGACTAACTCAGTGTTTGAAAAAAAGGCTTTGATGGATTACATTAAGCGTAAAGATAATAACTTCGAGGGTGACGTTTCAACATATCTTGAAAAGTTAGGAGCTGTGTATGGTCTGACTGGTAGACAATATGCTATAGAAAGACTACGAGCCATGGGTTTACTAAGTACAAATAATATATTCGCAGAAAACCCAGAAGATAAATTAGAAATGAGTGAAGCCGATAAGAAGTTTTTATATCTTAACTCTAATGCAACCAAAAACCTACAGCTTTTAAATATTACAGACAATGACAGAAGTAACGAAAAGCTCATGCTTGAACAGTTAAAAAATGGTAACTCTGTTGAGTATTTTGAAGGTAAAGGTCTAATTTCGTCAGTGCTAGATAATCTTGGTTCTGGCCAGACTATTAGAACTGTAGAAGAAGTATATAATCTAGCTAAAAAAGGTAATGCTACTAATTTCGGCCTTTATGGTTTTTCAGCAGAAGAACTGATAGCTGCTGTAGACAGTGGTGCTATAAGCAAAGATGCTGACTTTAATGAAGATACTCAAAGTCTTATGGCTATAGAGTTAATTAGAGTACAGGCTAATAAAAGTAATAGTATCATGGGTGCTGTAACTGAAGCAGAGAAAGATTGGAGAAGATTGTCTGACTTAGGTGAGATTGAAAAAGCTCTAATACTTAGATTCTTTCCAACGCTTCGAGGCATGCCAATGAATCAATTTCATAACTTACAACAAGATATAGCCTTAGTCTTTTTAGATGAGGTAGAGCAAACTAATAAAACTATAGAAAACCTTATATCAGATAAGAAATCTTTAGAAACTATTGTTGGTAATCCTAAAGATTTAAAAGATACGGAATCTATTAAGAATCTTGAAAAGTTTATATTAGCAGCTAACCCATACTTAGCAGGGTCTGACCAAGCTGTTAATGATAAACGACAGATAGAAATTAGAGAAACTTTCCAAAAGATAATTAATGAAGGAGGTGTTGTTCCGAATAGTATACGTAAAGCATTACAGAGAACTAGAAGAACATTTAACGACGAATTTAATTATATGAAGGAGGGGCCAATACGAAAACTGATCCCCTAGTATAATCATTAATTTAAAATAATATGGATCCAGATTACAATATAGATGAGGGTCTTGTAGATAACCTTGCAGATAAAGCACAGCAAGCATCTGACGAATACAGAAACCAAGTTATTCAAGAAGAGCTTGCTGCATCAAAAGAACAAAAACAAGAAGAACAGGCTCTTAATGTACAAAAAGATCCTCGTAATGCTGATACATGGGACATCAGAGGTCTTGCAAAAGAAGCTCAATCCATTATATCTGGAGGTTTACAAGATACTGCATCTTCTATCGCAACTTTTCCAGAACGTACATTCGATGCGTTTTCTGGAGAAATGCAAAGACAGAACCAAGACGGTGGCTACAGACCTGACTGGTCGCCTTTTGGAGGATACGATAATCCAATAGAAACAAAAACATGGTGGGGCAAACAACTAAGAGGTCTAGTACATTTCGGATCTCTTTCTGTTGGTGCACTACTAGCTGCTAAAGGTATAGCTGCAACAGGAATAGTAACTATACCAGCTGGCCTATTAGCTATAACTAAAGCTAACTTTGTACGAGGTGCTGCATTAGGAGCTGCCTCTGATCTTATATCTAAAGAGTCAGATGGACAAAACGCTATGGGTGCTTTACGAGCTAGATATGGTTGGTTTGACACCCCACTAGCTACAAAAGATACTGACCATCCTGTTATGATGAAAATAAAAAACATCGTAGAAGGCATGGGTATAGGCTTATTTTTTGACGGTTTAGCTTACACACTTAAAAAAGGTGGTAGTGCAGCTATAAAACAAATACAAGATAGAAACAAAAGTCTTAAAGATCAGACAGTTGCAGCTGGTTTAGCACAGCTGAGAAAAGGTGAGATACAGTTTAGAGCAGATAAAAATGCACCTATATCTCAACCACATCAAGGAGCACACATAACAGAAGTAGAACCACAGAAAGCTCGTGAGCAACTATCCCGTACTCGTAAAGAGTGGGGTTCAGAAGAAGGATCTACTGGCTCTGTAACAACACCACTAGAACGAGAGCGTATTGCACAAGAAGGTGCTACAGACGTAGATCAAGTAGAACGTATTTACAAAGGACTTATTAGTAGTGAAAAGTTTGCTAAAGAATTAGAAGCTGCCAAAGGTGACAGAGTAAAGCTTGCAGAAACTTATAAGGAGTCTGTAGAAGCACATCAACGTATTACACAAGGTAGAAACGCTGCTGATATGTCAGCTAGAGAATATCTAAAAGAATTGTTTGATGCACAACCTGATGTTATTGATGGTATCGAAGTGTGGACATCTAAAAATGTAGTTATAGCTGACTTAATATCTGGCACACTGCTTAGACAGTTACGTGACCTAGGTACAGCTGGACGTGAAATAGCTGACTTAGTAGATCTTGGTGACATAGATGGCCCTGCTAAACAGATAGTAGACACTATGTTAACTGCTTTATATCAAACTAAAAAAGCTAGATTCGTAAAGTCTGATTCTTTTAGAGCATTAGGAGCTACTGGTAAAAAAGCAAAGCAATCTCTTGATGAAGCTTTGACACAAGAAATGGCAGACACTCGAGAGTCTATCATGAGTATTCTAAAGATTGCTAAAGAAGATGACAATGATGATCTAATGAACGCATTGTTTGAAGCTTTTTCAATGATGAAAGACTTAAATAGTTTAGATGATTTTGATAGATGGGCACGTACTATTATAAAAGGTGGTGCACTAGAACCCGGTGGTATAAATCGTACTGGTGCTATGATACGTGAGCTAGAAGGTGTGATGACACATAGTATACTATCTGGCCCTAAAACACCAGCTAGAGCTATTATGGGTACATCTACTGCAACATTCTTAAGACCTTTAGCTACAGCTATTGGTGCTGGTTTACGTGTACCTTTTACTGGAGACTCAGCTACATTACGTAGTAGTTTGTCAGCAGTCAATGCTATGATTGAGTCTATACCAGAATCCTTTGAGCTATTTAGAAATAAGCTAAACTCATACTGGAAAGGCGACATACGTAGTATAAAGACACGTTATTCAGAATATACACAAGGTGACGAAAACTGGGAAATACTTAGACGTTGGGCAGAAGATAGCGGTAGGGCAACAGACGGAGATAAAGCTGCATATGCGGTAGCTAACATGGCACGTCAGATGAATAACAGTAACATGTTAACTTATTCTACTAAGCTTATGGCTGCTACTGACGACTCATTTGCATACATTCTTGGTCGTGCAAAGATGCGTGAAAAGGCTATGCGTCGAGTATTAGATATGCAGAACAATGGTATTGAGCTACCAGAGATCACACCTGAGCTGCTAAGAGCTTACGAAGATGACTTTTACTCACAGGTATTTGACTCTAACGGTAACATTATTGACGAAGCTACACAGTTTGCACGTAAAGAAGTTACACTTACACAGGAGCTCACAGGTTTTGCAAAAGGTCTAAACGATGTATTTACTGCTACACCACTAGCTAAACCATTCTTTTTGTTTGCTAGAACTGGTGTTAATGGTCTTGCACTTACAGGTAAGTATACACCCGGTTTCAACTTTTTAGTCAAAGAGTTTAACGATATAGCATTTGCAAACCCTAACGATCTTAGCAGTGTATCTAAGTATGGTATCTTTACACCAGAAGAATTAGCTAATGCTAGATCTTTACAACTAGGTCGCTTTGCTATGGGTTCTGCTGTAGTATTTATGGCTGCACAGGCATGGATGCGTGGTGATCTTAACGGTAATGGCCCAGTTGACAGGCAGAAAAGACAGGTATGGCTAGACGCTAAGTGGGAGCCAAGAACTATTAAGATTGGTAACGTACGTGTAGGTTACGATCAGTTTGAACCATTTAACCTTATCATGTCTACAATCGCTGATGTAGGTGATGCAAGTCAGCTTATGGGTGAAGAGTGGACAGAAAATCAATTAGGTAAAATATCTCTTGTTGTAGCACAGGCTATCACAAGTAAGTCATACTTAGCTGGCATACAGTCATTTGTAGATTTATTTGGTGGTAGACCCGGACAGGGCCCACGTATTGTAGCTGGATTAGCTAACAATGTAGTACCTCTTGCGGGTATACGTAATGAAATGGGTAAACTATTTACACCGTATATGCGTGAAATAAACTCTGGTATTATACAATCAGTACGTAACCGAAACTTAATAACAGAAAAATTTACAGACACACCCTTACCTATAAAGTATGATATGCTTAACGGTAAACCTCTAAAAGATTGGGACTTCTTGACTCGTGCATTTAATGCTGTAAGTCCTGTAAGTTTAAATTTAGAGCAAAGTCCCGGTAGGCAGTTACTATTTAACAGTGGGTATGATCTACGTTTATCTACATACTACGCTCCTGATGGAACTAAGCTAACTAAAAATGCTGAAGTTAGATCTTTATTTCAACAAGCTATTGGCTTACAAAATCTTGAACGTGAGCTAGATAAGTTAGCTAAAGATAAGAAAATACTAGCATCTATCGAACAAATGCACCAAGATATAAAGTCTGGTAAACGTGGTGATTTTGATGTAAGAGACTATTATCATAATCAAATAATTGAACGTATATTTTCACGTGCTCGTAGAAAAGCTTGGGCTTCAATTAGTAATAAAGCAGTTGTTCAAAAACTTATACTTGACCATAGAGCTGGTAAAGTCGAGCAACTTCAAAAACGAGTTGATACCGCAAACATCCTCAACATATATAAATAATGTCACAACTTTCCTACCACCAACAAACGGCTACAGGAGCTGACATCAACTTTACTATTGATACATTCTCATCCGATGAGCTAAAGGTATATGTTGATGGAGTTCTAAAAACTGCTGGGGTTCATTATAATATAAACCCATACAATTCTAATTCTCAAAGTACAGTAGACTGGACTACCAATAATGCACCAAGCAGCCCTAGCGTAGTTCGTATTGTACGACAAACAGACGTACTTAATGCTGGAAATAATGCTGTAGAAGGTAAAGCTACATTTCAAGCTGGCTCTTCTGTAAAAGCAGCTGACCTAAATAATAATACAAAACAAGTTCTTAGAGCATTACAAGAACACAACGATCAGCTCATACAAACGTATGACATAGACGATGGAGCAGTTACTACTGCTAAAATTAAAGATGGGACTATTCTTGGTACTGACATAAGTGATAGTGCAGCTATACCTTTTATTAAATTAGCTACGGGTTTGCTGCCTAGCACTATAACCATAAATACTAACAACATAGTTAATGGGTCAATTAAAGGCGAAGACATAGAAACCGGAGCTCTTGACGGTAGATACTTTACAGAAACAGAATCTGACGCAAGATATTTTAGACAGGACTCTACTGAAACTATTGCTAGTGGAGACACTTGGTCTAATACAGATGGCAAGATAGCAACCACTGCTGCTACTAATGCAAGAATAATCGACCTTATAGAAGAGGTTGGAGGTTTTGTACCTGTTGCAAATGAAACATCTTTTCCTAACGCTAACCCAGATATTAATAATGGAAGCGGTACTATTGTGTCTGTACAAGCAGCATCAACAGCTTTGACTGCACAGTCAGGAACAACTTTAACTATTGCAAACGGTAGAGGATCTGGTTTACCTGTTATTATTACAGGTGTAAGTGTTACTATACCTCAAGGTTTTGGGTTCTTAATAGAGACAACAACTACAGATCACACATACGCGTTTCATAGATTAACAGCAAAGGCAACAGAAGTACATACTACTGCTTCAAACATTACTACTATCCAAAATGTTAATAATAATTTAGCTAATATTAATTCAGTTATAGCTAACCAAACTAACATTAATAAGGTAGCTGACAATGAAACTAATATTAATCTCGTTTCGGGAGAAATAACTTCATTAACAACTGATCTTGGTTTAATTACCAATCCACTTACTACTGGTAATCCCGGAAACGACATTAATACAGTCGCAGATAATATTGACGACATAAAAGATGTAGCCTCTCAGCTAGAGTCTGGAGGATTATTTACAGTAGATTCTTCAAATAAAACAACTGGTTCTGTCGTTTACTACGACGGTACATCGTTCAAAGCGGACGCCACCACCACGAAAAATACTTTAGTTACTGGAGGTAACTTTTAAAACATGGCAACAATAAGATTAAAAAAAAGATCTGCAAGTGGTGCTGCCGGAGCTCCTAGTTCACTAGCACCTTCAGAAGTAGCATTTAACGAAGCAGACAAAAAACTATATTACGGATTTGGAGACGATGGTAGCGGAGCAGCCTCTTCAGTTATCTCCATAGCCGGTGAGGGTGCTGTTATGCACCTTGGAGCTATAAACCAAACAGCAGCGGGAAACAAGACTTTCTCAGGAAACTTAACTGTTGGCGGAAACTTAACTGTTAATGGTACAACCTCAACTCTTAACTCAACAAACTCCGTTGTTGCAGATAAGATAATCGAACTTGGTAACGGTACATCTGGTTCTCCAAGTGGCGACTCTGGAATAGTTATTGAAAGAGGTAGCTCATCAAACGCCTTTATGGGTTGGGATGAATCTTCAGATCAATTCCTTATGGGTACTGGTAGCTTCACTGGTGCAAGCACAGGAAACTTAACAGTAACTAAAGGCACGCTAAACGCTAACTTAATAGGAGACGTAACTGGTACTGTAACCGGAGACGTAACTGGTTCATCAGGATCGACCACAGGTAACGCTGCAACTGCAACTGCTTTACAAACCGCTCGTACTATATCTGGGGTTTCCTTTGACGGAACTTCAAACATTACTTTAAATAATGCAAATATTACTAATGGTGCTGGCTACGTAACTTCAAACACACAGCTATCTAACGAACAAGTCCAAGATATAGTCGGAGCTATGTTCTCTGGAAATACTGAAACAGGTATTACAGCTACATATCAAGATGGTGACGGGACTTTAGATTTGGTTGTTGCAACTCAGTCTTCCAATGATTTCACAACTACTTTAAAAAACAAGTTAGATGGAATTGCTACTGGTGCAACTAACGTTACTAATACTAACCAACTTACAAACGGTGCAGGCTTTGTAACTAGCTCTATTATTAACTCACTTAATGCAAGTAACTTAAGTTCTGGAACAGTACCAGCTGCTCGTATTGGAACTGTGGACGGGGGCACATTTTGATCTATGGCAACTATAAAACTCAAACGTGGTACGTCTACACCGACTACCAGCAATATTGTTGATGGAGAAGTTGCCTTAGATTTATCTGCCAAAAAGTTATATGTTAATGATGGCGGTACAATTAAAGAGATTGGAGCTGGAGCATTAACTGCATCACAGCTTAATGATATAAATGTCGTTGCTGGGCAAGTTGCTCATGGAACTGATTTAGGTTCTATAGCAGATTCTTTAAGCTCAGCATCTGGTGCTACTAATATAACAACAGTTGCAGACGACATCACTAACGTTAATACAGTTGCTGGAAGTATTGGAAATGTCAATACAGTTGCTGGTAGTATATCTAATGTCAATACAACCGCTGGTAGTATTTCAAACGTAAATACTGTTAGTAGTTCAATAAGCGACGTTAATAGATATGCAAATGAATATGTAATACAAAGTGGACAACCATCATCTCCTAGTGCTGGAGATCTTTGGTATAACACAACTGCTAATGTGCTTAATTATTACACAGGCGGTTCATGGGTAGGAATAACTGGATCAGGTATAGCTAGTCTTGCTGCTGATTCTAGTCCAGAACTAAGTGCCGCTTTAGATTGCAATAATAACAACCTTACTGAGGTAGGAACAGTTAGTGGCAATAATTTACAAATAGATTTCGGTACACTTTAAATGGCTAAATTATTAAAATTAAGACGTGGTACTACAACTCAGCACGGGTCATTTACTGGTGCTGAAGGCGAAGTAACTATAGATACCACAAAAGATACTGCTGTCGTACATGA
>FUFK010072275.1_pt1 | contig 20977 bp, 32 predicted proteins | sample 1021851 | NCBI WGS metagenome assembly FUFK01 (sample SAMEA51879418, study PRJEB19060) | metagenome
CACTTAACACATCCCCTAAATCCCCAACACCTGTTGTACCTTGTTGTGCAGAGNCAGTACCCGCAGCAGGGCCATCACCATCAAATGCACCTTCAGGGCCAGCTACAGGAGTGTTGCTTAATATTTGTGCAGCATTAGCGTTACCTTGATTTGCTGCATTTTTTAAAATAGATACAACAAATTCTACTGGATACCTACCCCCATCTTCTGTTGGATATTTATCAATTAAATCAAAAACAGTTCCTTTTTTATTTTCTTCATAAATTTGTTCAGGAGTTGGTTCAGATGTTGGCTCGATAGTTTCTTTAGGAATTGTGTCATCTAAAGTTGTATCAAAAGCAGGAATATTTGAAGCCGTTGTATCTGCGTTTAAATCTACAACTTCTTCTTGATAGGTGTCTTCTGGTCTTGTGCCTAGAAAAAGCGGATTTAAATTAAAAATGTTTTTTGCTTGATTATGTCTAGCCAAAGCATCCATTACTGCCCTAGAGCTAAGATTGTCAAACGGGTCTAAACCTGCGCCCATTAAATCGCCAATATTAAAAGTCATTCCATCAATTACTACAGAACTTCTATTATTAGGTCTTGTCCAAGTTCCCATTATTTCTTCCCGCTTGAGCCGCCATAGAAAAATGCCGCAGCCGTACCCAGAATCCCCGATAGCTGGCCTAACACCAAGCTAATTATGGTTTCATCATTCTGGTCATGTGGCATTAATGTGACAATCATTACAAACCCGCCATACAATAAAAGGGTTAAAACTGAAAAAACCTTTGGAGTCCAATCACTTGCAAAGTTTTCCCTAGCATCCTTTCTGTCTTCTACCTCAGTCTTAAAACTTTCTAGGTCGATCTCCATTTCTTTTATTCGATTCTTAAACTCTTCATCCGCCTGTTTTAACGCAACAGCACGTTCAGGCTGNCGTTCAATCAAATCTTCTATTTCGTTAGCTGTTGTAGTCTCAGGCAATCCCAATTTGGAAGCAGCCATCTTGACCGCCATTCCTGCCATTGGCCCACCCGCAGCACTAGCTATGGTTGGGGCTAACGATTTTAATAACCCGCCTAGTTTCATCTTGTCAGCAAATACACTTTTATAAGAGCCTCAACATTCCTAATTACTTTCCCTCAGAGTCTTCCTCCACGATTTCATCTATCGTATCGCAGACATCCGGTATCGCTACACCTGTCGTAACCTCAGTAGCTACGCGNCCTACAGCCCTAATACCNTTGTACACCCCAGAACAATACAGTTCTTTGTTGGCTATCATTTCTTCCGAAACAGTACATCCGGTCATTAGTACACACAGCGCAGCAATTCTAAGCATTTTCTACCTCGTCAGCGATTTCATTAAGTTCGTCAATATCTTCTTTTTTAGGCTTTTGACTGTCTAAAAACTTTTCCAATCTATCCTTATACCCTTCCATAAAATGATCTGAGATAGCATCTGATATGCGTCTATCCTCGTCCCTGGTAAGTTTGTCAGGGTTTACAAAGTCCACACCATTGTTGGCAAAGTACAACATTGTCTGTGATTTAGANGGGCCGTAGCAAAACTTAGGTATTCTAGCCACCAAATCAGACCCTTGTACGCAGGATATTTGGTTATCCAGTGTAGTCATAGGCCGTTTAAACCCTTTAAAAAACGTATTTGGCTTGCCAAAAGTAATCACATTTAAATTGTTGTGCTTCTTCCATAGCTTTGCAGCAGACAGTTCAGCCAATGCACCACCTAAAGAATGACCGCAGATCAATGTACGCTTATCATAATCTATATATTTGAGAACCTTCTTCCATACCGACATATGAGCCAGTGTGAAGCCCCCATGACACATTCTTCCTGCATAGGGTACTGGTACTACTAGTGCGTCTGTAAGCCAATCTAGCTTCTGCTCAGTGCCTCTAAAGGCTATTACGTCTATAGTCTTACGTTTTGCAATGTAAACAGTAGTTGAAGTCCACTTGGATTCTATCTTTGTAGTATCTTCTACAAACTTTCTGTAAGCCTTCATGCTCCAAGAGCAAGCCATATTTAGCAATACAGGGTCTAACTTCACTATTCAGCTCCCATTCCAACAATTAAAAACGTNACGCCAGCTATTACTATTACAGTTACGACCAATCCCAATACCAACTTTGCCAACTGTTCTATTAGAATCTGCTCTTCTTTCTTGGCTGCCACCCTAGCGGCTGCATTTGCTTTGCGCTTAATTTCACGTTTCTTTTCTATCTTGGCTGCTTCAGCCTTAATCTTTACCCATCTNTGGGTTTGTCCTTTACGAGANTAATGGTCACGAATCTTGTCCATCATCTTCTCAATACGTTCTTCTTGCTGGTCAATCGTNATNGCTTCTTCCAAAGCCGAACCCGCCAACAAATCTTCAGTACCAGCATCCCTAGCTTTCTTAATATGTTCTTCTACTTTCTTCTTGGCTGTGAAGAATTTACCCACTTCACCCGCCATATCCTCAACTTCTTTCTTTTTAGCAATCGCACCCTGAACNATAACAAATGCACTGTCCAAGGCTTTTATCGCTAACATTGCTTCGCCAATCATCTCTCAATCCTCTTGCACATGGCTGTTATGTTCGTAGTTACTGAATTGAGAATAATTCTCTGAGCAAACTCTTCACAAGTAGTCTTCTCTTGGAAACACAAGCCGCCATCATCACAATCAGATATTGCCGATATTCCTCCAATAATTAGCACCAAAACAAAAATATTCATAACTCATGGCTTTGTAGGCCAATCACTGTCTTCAAGGTTAGGCCAGTTGCTATGAGTCGGTAAGTCTCTTAATGCTTGCCGATACGTTTTCCAGTTATCAGCCATAGTGACATCTGAATTAGCCATCCAATCTGTTTCAGCTAATAGATTGTTTCTTGTGCTTCTATGTTCAGCAGCAGTCCTATCGTCTGCTCCTGCAGCCCATTCAGCTTCTTGAGCATCCCATTCGGTTTCTTCTTCAGCAGTAAAAGCAACATTTCCATTAACTGTCGCGTGAAATCTAGTCATTGTTAACTTCCTTTCAATCCGTATAGTTTAAAAATGCCTGATGTAGTAGTTCCCGAACTTGGAAAAAATTGAACACCAGTAATTGCACCTGATGTTTTTAAAACACCACCAGAATGGCAGCGATACATTGCGTAACTTTGATCTTCTGTTCTGTTTGAAACACTTTCACACCAGAATAATGGGTCTGTTGTGCTATTTGAAGGATTTGGAATTGTCATTTCAAGAGCCATTACTTCAGAAGTCGTATTACCCATATAAGCTCTATGACATAACATGTGATTTCCAGAAACATTTTCTCCCGTAACATTCGTATTGTCTGAAGGAGCAATCACAACTTTACTCGTATAATTAGAGGTTACATAAGAACCGCTTTGTTTAAAGCGGCATTTATATTCAAATTGACTACCCGCAACCTGAACATCATAAGCTAAAATCTTATAAGCAACATAAGTGCTATCCATGCCTTCTACATCTACAGTTGATGAACTACTTGCACTTACTTGAGATATATACTCCCATCCGTTTGTTCCACCAGCAGCAGCATTAGCCCAAGCTATGTCTGTGCCATCTGATGTTAAAACTTGGTTAGCAGAGCCTTTGGTGAGAATTGCTGTTTCAGCAGAAGCATTACCGTAGATTAAAGAACCTCTTGATAGAGCATCTAATTTATTAATTTCTGTAGCGGTTGAGGTAACTCCATCAAGGATATTAAGTTCTGCCGTAGTAGACGTTACACCATCAAGNATATTNANCTCAGAAGCCGTNGAAGTNACNCCATCNAANATGTTTANCTCGGCNGCTGTNGANGTAACACCNTCTAATATATTCAACTCNGCCGTTGTNCTTGTNACACCATCCAATATATTTAGTTCAGCACCACTAGCAGTCACATTATCAAGTGCATTAATAGTAGATGCGCTATCNGCTATATCTCTTGCTCTACTCATTAGGGTTTCTCCGGCCAATCATCATCNGTTAAGTTATGGGGNAANTTNCTGTGTGCNGTNATATCCCGTAAGGCTTGNCTATAAGTTGTCATGGCATCAGTCATNGTNACNTCAGACAANGCATANAAGTCTGTTTCAGCAAGCAATCCATCACGTTTAGACCTTACTGCCGCAGCAGCATCAGCATCTAACCTAGCTTGATACGCTGCTTCATGTTCTGCTTTGGTTGTTGTTACACCATCAACAGTNGTGTCAGCAAACATATCCTGTTCAACCCAAGCCTGTACCCACTGGTTATTGTCGTTTTGTTCAACACCATTTCTTACATAATGCTTGTAAGCCTCAGAACTTGTAGGCTTTGGNGTTTCAAATACAACATCTATNCCTAAGTCTTCACAAACTTGGTCAGTCCATATCTTAGGAATAGAAGTATTAGGAAATAGCGCAACAACTTCACTTTTAGTTTTTACGCTTCCGTCACTTTTTAATCTGTATTCAGTCATTGTCTTGTCCTACGCAAAAGCTAAATATATGTATGTACCACCGCTTGCATTTAAGTCATTTCCCGCATCACTTCTTACAGTAAATCCTGCGCTTAAAGTATCTAAAACTGCTGTACTTGATTCGTCTGCATCAGAATCAACTTTTAAATGGTTTCCAAAACCTCTTCCAGAAGAGACAATGTACCAATCAGCAGTAGCGTCTGTTCTTTTAACCATTACCCATCTTGCTCCACCACTAAAACCGCAATCAACATTTATTGCAGAGCCAGTTCCGGTATATGTACCTACTTTTGATATTCCGTTTAATGAAGCAAAAAGAAAAGCTATATGATCTTTGGTATTACTATTAACACCCGCTCCAGAACCTACCGTGAAAACACTTGCCGTTGGTTGTGTAGACGCATAAGCAAATGAAGCCCCTGAAGCTGCACCAGTATCACTTAAATATAATCCATCAGCAGGACTAATTGCTGAGTGATAAACCTCCCAATGATACGTTTGTTCTACATTTTTTATAATCATCATTTCAGGAGCAACACCAAGATTATGTGTCACAGTCCTTGTACTACCAGTTCCTTCATAAAAAACCATATCAAATACTTTAGGGTATCTCCTCCAAGAATAAGCTATTTGAGCACTAGCTGTTCCTGATCCTGCCCCGAAACCATTTTGATAATCAAATGCACCAAGAAATGTTTGGCTTGCTAATGTATCTGTTTCATCTGGTTTAAGAACATTTAGCCCAATAAGTCTATTGCCTGAATACCAATCATCAGATTGACCAAGTTCACGCTGAAAAAACATATCTACAGGATGTGGAAAAATGTAAGCAGGTGGGCCACTACCTCCACCCCCTCTAGTTTGGTAGTTATAAACATCCGTACCCGCAGAAGGTTCTTTCATCGGGCCACGGCGTATTGCCATGTATATATAAGTTGTGCCACTTTCATTAGCTCTATTTCCGCTATCTGCTGTACTTGCGAAACCAGTTGAAGTGGGTTGCAAATCCCACCAAGTAGCTTCAGCAGAACTTAAATTAGGAGCTAAATATTTTGTTGAGCCAGTTACATTGCCCCAACCTCGCATAACATCATAAATTGCCCAGTATTGTGATCCAGCATTACCGCCCGATGATGCCTTGATTAATAACCACTGAGGTTCAAAACCTAAATTTACTGATAAACTAGTATTACCTGTACCTGTATAACTACCAGTTTTTATAATAGCTTCATCACCATTATCACCAAAGATTTGAGAAGCTGAGTCATTGCCACTTGCAAATAAATAAGCTATATAAGTTTTACCAGAGTCGTTATGGGCTAGAGAATCATCAGCGTTAAATGTTGTGCTTGTTGCCGACCAATCAGCCCCAGAACCAAAAGCATCAGTGTCAGACAAATAACCGTGTGCAGTATTACCTGCTCCCGCATGATAAACACTCCAAGTATTAGCATGACTAGTTGATTTAACAATAATCATTCCAGGTGTACTGCCTAAATTATGGGATATAGTTACATCACTACCGCTTCCATTTCCTGTCCAAGTAGCGATATCAAAAAATCCTTCTTGTATGCGAAATGTCCAAGAAGCATATTCATTTCCCTGAACGGTTGTATCTCCAACTACGCTTGTTGTCTTAAATCCATTATTATTTTGAATAAAGTATTGAGGTTGGTATCCTGTTCCGGCTGCTGAACCACTAGTAGAATCTAAAAGACCACTATGATTACCGCTTGCATCTGTTGACAAAAGTTTATGACTACCGCCACCGCTTGATCTTTCTTTTATCCAAACAAGACCACCTTCTCCCGCAAGATCAATACCATTGTTTATCGTATTAAAACTTTCAGCATCACCAGTATAAAGATGCGTAGCAAATACATCTTCAACATAAACCTTATCACCACTGGCAGAACCAGCAGCTTGCATAAGAGCGTTTCTTATATTTGTCATGCTAAAGCCAATCCAGCAGTAAAGCCGTACCAAGTCGTACCACCATCACAAGTGATAAAAACTAATACGTCTGTTCCGCTAGTCGTTAATGTAGGTGCTGTTGCACTAGGCCAATCTACACTATTAGGCCATGTTTGAGTTGCTGATCCTCCGTTTACTAATTTAAGTACAAATCCACAAAGTTCATCTGAAGCTGTCGGATTGCTAAATGTCCATGTAGTTGCTCCAGTAGTCGTAGCTGTTACTGAATTACCCGCAGTTAAATCTATTGTTTTGTTTCCTGTAGCATTACCAATAGCGTTAGTTACTTCACCATAGTCTTTAAGGTTAACCCTACTTACTGTTTGGTCAGCACCCGCTAATTCAGCAGATAAAGTAAGTCCTGCCAATGTAGGGTTGCTTAAAGCTGCTTTAGCGTCTAACTGAGTTTGTATAGCTGAAGTTACGCCATCAACGTAGTTAAGCTCTGCTGTCGTAGCCGTTACGCCATCGAGCAAATTAAGCTCTGTAGCTGTGCTAGTCACGCCATCTAAAATATTTAATTCAGCAGCAGTAGAGGTAACACCTAAATTAGTTAAAGCTGTTGCAGCATTATCCAAGTCACTTAGATTGTTTGATAGTTGTGCAAATCGAGCATTAGAAGCTGCTTGTGTATAAGTATCTGATACAGAAAACGCACCATAAGCCACAAGGTCAACAATATCACCTGCCGCAGCACCAGCAGCCAAGACTACATTTGTACCACTTGTTGCTGTTACATCAGTACCTACTAACAACTTAATACCATTTAAGTAAACATCAACAAATCCAACATCATAAGTAATATTGAAAGTTGTTTGGTTAGAGGTTGCTGTATACGTTTGTCTGTTTGATGTGCCATTAATTGCCGAACCAGCCGCTTTCCAAGAAGAACCAGTATAAACACGCATTTCTTCAGCAGTTGAGTCGTAGTAGAGCGCACCAGTAACTAGCGCATCACCATCATTGTCTACTGACGGTGAACTAGACTTGCTTCCCAAATATCTATCATCAAAAGAATCGTAGCTTGCTGCCGCAGAAGTCGCACTTGAGGAGGCAGAAGTCGCACTAGAAGCTGCCGCAGTAGCCGAAGATGCTGCATTGGTAGCTGAAGTAGCAGCAGCAGAAGCACTTGTAGCCGCAGCCGTAGCACTACCCAATACGTTATCAACATAAGCCTTACGAGCTAAATGCGTATCATCTGTAGGATTAGCACTGGATGTAATGACATTTGAGCCTATAGCTATATTGCCAGTCATTGTGCCACCCGCCAAAGGTAGCATGGTGTCTAGCTGACCCTTGTTGACAGCATCACCAGAAGCAGTACCAGAATCTAGCCCTGTGACTTTGTTGCTACCCATAGCTATAGCACCTGTCATAGTACCGCCAGCCAAAGGCAGTTTAGCCGCTATAGATGTTGTAATCGTTGAGTTAAAGGAAGCATCATCATTCAAGGCCGCAGCAAGCTCATTAAGCGTATCTAATGCTCCAGGTGCTCCACCTATTAGGTTAGTTATCTCTGTGTCTACATACCCCTTAGTGGCTGCGTCTGTAGCGTTGCTTGGGCTTCCAAGGTCAGTCAGAACAGCCGTATTAAAGTCTACTGTCCCGTTAATAACTAGGTTGTTGAATGTACTTGTACCAGAACCCGCAGTTACATTACCTGTTAAGTTTCCGGTCGTATTTCCGGTAATATTGCCCGTTACATTTCCGGTCACATTTCCGGTGATATTTCCCGCAAAATTAGTGTTAGCAGTAATCAAAGTACCCGTAATAGCCGCAGCAGTAGAGGCTCCTATGACCATGTTATTAACTGAACCGCCTGTTAATACTGCATTTGAAGAAGCAAGTTGTGAATTAGCGGTTACTGTCCCTGTAGCTGTAATAGCACCAGTAGTTATAGAAGTTGGATTAATACCAAACTCAAAGATATTATTACTACCATCCCTACCAAATAATCTTTTGTCTGTTACATTCTGCGCTATCTCATAGGCTTCAATGTCAGAAGTAGTAGGCGTATCACCTGCTCCTCCCGTTTCTCTTTTGAGTTTAATTTTAGCTGCCATTTAAATCACCACTTAACTTTATGTGACCAATATCTTGCGCTTAACTTAGAAGGATTCGAGTCTTGAGCGTTATGCCTTGCATAATAAGACTTTCTTCGTGCTTTATCTTTTTTCGTCTTCGGATTTTTACCAGCACCCTTAACGCCCTGTTGACCAAAACGAATTGTCTTTGTTTTATCGCCTACTTTAGCGACCACAACATGACTTTTTGTAGGGTGATTTGGAGTCCTCTTAGGCTTGTTATAGCCAGAGACTCCTGCTTTCTTGAGCTTTGGGTCTTTCGCCATAAAGCAAGAAAGGGGGCAAAGCCCCCCTTCCGTACCTCATCTTATACGTCTGGAACGCAGAGAATGAATCCCGCTTCTGGACGATATGCCTGTACACCATAGAGCGTATCAGCGGTATAAAGCGTTGATAAATGCTCTTGTTTGTACTGAGTCTGTGACCTAACAGCCATCTGCTCGGCTAACATGATGGCATCTTTGTGTATCAAATATGCACCACGAATATCTTTAGCACCAGAAGAGTTGCTGCCAGCATCCTCAATAACAGGACAGTTTGACGAAACATAGATATCAATGCCGTATACCTGACCAATCAAACCGCTTTGAACAGTTTGAGGTGAAGTAAAATCAGCAGATACATATCTATCAATACCCATAATTGCAGATCGCAACGTAGGAGGAATAATAAATGAACGATCCGTCATAGGAACGTCATTATCATCCATTTTCTTAATTAATCCACGAAACCCTGCATCTGTAAATACATCAGCAGCTACGACAGTATCGTCTGTATACGCGGTTAATCCGTTAGAAGCATCAACAAAGAATGAGTTTGCGCTCTCAAAAGCAGTACCAGCAGCAGTAGAGCCGTCAATTACGACAGTCATATCTAGTGTGCTTGAACCAAAGCCAGTACCAGCGCGAAATAGATCATCATCTACCTGCTTTGCTAGGGCATAGCCAGCATCGTCAGTGTAGAAGGATCGTAATGACGCTTGCGCCTGTACTTCAACAATGTCCTCAATCAAGCGTGAATACTCGAAATGTCTGTTGATAGTAACAGTAATTTCGCTTTCAAGATTCGCTTGAATAGTCACAGCAGTCGCTTCTGCCTTAGCAGCCGCGCTTCCGCGTGTGGGTTTAGGAACATGGATTACATCACCCTTAGAACCTGAAAAGTTAAGGGTTTTAACAAGTGGAGCCATCTTGAGATTTTTCTCGTAGCTCGCAATCACTTCATCACTCCATATTTCAGGAATGAATTTATCAGCAGCAGTCTTATCTACAGCAGCATTAGCTGTAAAATAAGCACCTGAAGTTTCATTAGCCATAGTAGTTACCTTTTACCTTACTCTACCCTCGGCATATGCCTGTCTAATTTCAGGCTCCATGCTTTGGTAGCGTTTAATGTCAGTCTTCATAAGATTAATAATATCTGCTCTTCGGAAGATTTTTCTTGAAGGAGGTTCACTACTACCCTTTGCGCCACCCGTAGAAACCTTTTTCAAAGTCTCCTTGGAAGCTACTTTCTCAGAACTGGTTGCCGACTCAGAAACCTGTTTGATCTGTTTCCACTGACCTAACAAGTTATCAGCAGCAGCCGTATCAAACTGACTGTCTGCCCTTTGTAGCAATTCAATCCTGATGGGGTCACTCTTAACCCAGTCAATAAAACTGGTGTCTTGAACAATATCCCCAACGTCAGGGTGCTTCTCCATAAGTTGCTGTCTAGCCTGATCTTGCTTTATTTGCTGAGTTGTTTGCTGCGCTTCCTTAATAGCAGGATGGTTAGCAATCTTGTCAGCAACCGCTTTATCAGGGTCAGCAAAAAAATCTGCCTCTTCAGCAGGTTCTTCTTTGGCAGTTGACTGTTTGAGAACAAAATCGTCTACAACCCTTCGCAATTCCTTAACTTCAGATTCAGCAGACCTAAGTTTGCCTAGCTCTGAACCCTGCTCACCTAGCTTGTTTTCAAGCTCTTGGTGCATTTTTATCAAATCCGCAGGGGATTTATCTCGGTATTGCTCCGGTAACTCTGCTACCTTTTCCTGAACCTCATTCTCTGTAGAATCAGATTCTTCCAAGACAGGGCTTGTATCCGTTTCGTCTACCTTTACTGGGTCAATTATTTTCGCCATCATTAAACCTCATAAGACCTATTTAGCTACCCATTCGCTTCTTTAAGCTACTGGACTATGGTTCGGCTACCTTACGTTCTAATGCTATCTGTTGGTCACGCATCTTCAACCACTTTTCAGTTGCCCCTGGAAAACTCCCAGTTGCAGGTTCAAGACTACAGCGAACCGCAGAGATAATTCTTTTAGCCTTACTATCACAGTGAGGACAATCTATTGTGTATGTTTCACGTGAAACTAATTTCTCAGAAACATGGTTATTCTTGCACTTAAATTCAAAAATAACTCTAAGACCACTCAAGTTTGCTACCCTCGTTTTCCCTATTATGCTCCGTTGTTGCTTCTAAATTCAACAACAGCGCAATAATTTTTAATTTCCCTCGATTTAAATGTAGCTCTTCCATGCTATCAATGTTCTCTATTGAGTCAGCCCTTGTTGCTTGCTGAGTCAAATAATCCATCAAATACTTCCAGCCTTGTGTGCTAAACATTTCTGCATAAGCCGAATCTCTATCCGACTCATACTCTTCAAGTTGCTTTCCTATTGATTCAACACTCATCAGTTAGGAAGATTCTCCGTAGGCTGTTGTTTTGCTCGGTTAGTATCTGCCTGATCTGCCCTAATAGCAGCGTCTAGGTTAAGTTTTCTTTCCTGAAGTAACTTATCCGTTACCTTCATTCTGCGCTCAAACTCCTTATCATCAGCGTCACCCGCCTTCAGGTTTTTGGTTGCAGCGTTAATTTGGTCAATCTCAAGCTCAACAGGAATCGCTTTAGTCTCCTGAACAATCTTCTCAGCCCTAGCTTGTGACTCCATAGCCTGTCCATTAAGCGCATTAGTCTGAGAGGCTTGAAACTGTAGCCTAGCCTGTAGTTCGGCTTGCTGGGCTTCCTGTGCCTGTGGATTAGGCTGACTAGCTTGAGCAATAATCTGTTGTAGTTGCTCACGGTTAGATATGTTCATATTGTCGATAATAGACTGTATCAATACCGGATATAACGGAGAGTCAGAACCCATAGTCTGTAGTAGCTGTACCAACTGGGTAACTTCGTATTCCCTAGCTATAATGCCTAGTGAAGAGGTCACTTCAAACTCATAATCACTTACCGGATAAGTCTCAGCTTCAAACTGCATATACCGATAGGCAATCTTTTTAATGAACGGAATTAANAAAGATTCTTGGAAGTTNATCAATGTGCGNTTATGACGCTTGATTATAGCCCCCAGAGACATTGAGATACCCGCAGCAGTGGCTTCTCCATTGATAGAACCTGGAATCCCTGCTGAATCTATCGCCCCTGTAGCGGTCTGTACCATCTTCTGAAGGGCATCTGCTTGAGCAAAGGTAATCTGGCCTACCTGCCCGAAATTAAAAGGTTGTAGCACTTCTCTAGGATCACCATTAGTCAGTAATACTTTTCCAGGTCTAATCTCATTATTAGAACCTCTAGGTAATCGGGTAGCATCCATAGCCATCATGGGGTGAACAGTCAATGCCAAGGCATCTATTCTGGCTCNAAGCTCCGCATCAAGGGCTTTTTGGGAGTTATAACCCTTTTCACAGATACCCCGACCAAAGAAACGACCTGGAACTATATCCCAAGGGAAGGCTACAACAGGGCGGTCATTCATCATAAAAGCATTTCGTTCAGCTTTAAGCAGGATTCCACCGTTAGCCACAACTACAATAGACTCAATGTAGTGTCCATCATCCTCATCAGCTTCAAAATCTTCTTCTTTTTCCATTAAGAATTTAGGAATAAGCCCATAATACTTCGTTAATCTGATCTTTTCGTCAGGTTGGTCAGTCAATTCAGGGTCAGCATTGAGGTCATTATCGTAGTAATCAAAGCGTAAATCCGCTTCTCGGTAGACTCCTGACTCCTGTAACTGTTCTACTTGGTGATAAGGGACAAATTCGTCTATAGCCACGCCAATAGCGTCTTCTACAGAGGTAGCCACAGGGTCAATTAGGAAGTTTCTAGGCTGTACAGGGCGTAATTTACACACTGTCCTGTCCACAATGTTGACACCAACCGCTTGCATTTGACCTTCCATGANAGGCTGAGTNGCAGGACGCATTTCTTTTTCTTCTTCAATGACGATTTCAGCAATACCCGTACCATAAATCGCACTGTTTAAAAGACATTCAGCCACCGACTTTCTAACCTTAGTCTTCTTAAAGTCTTTATGTAGTTGATTTCTAAGGAAAATTACGTCTTGAGGTTGTTCATCACGCATATCGTCACGAATATCAAAGAATGTTCCACGACCAAAAGTGGCTTCTTCAATCTCAGCGACAGCCGATTCAACCGCTTGTTGTAAGGCAGGGGAGATAATTTTGGAGCGTTCTGAGTTTCGGGTTTTATCTTCTTCGGAAAAGTGACCACGCCAAAGACGATTGTACTCATCAAACTTTTCTTCATAGTTATTAGTGAAATGGTCACGCCAGTGATTACATTTCTCCATAACCCACGATTCTACAGTCTGTTCGTTGGAATATTCTTCTTTATCTAGCATATTAATACCCTGCCACAGTATCAAATACTTCAAAGTTATCGACTTCAAAGGCGTAAGAATACGCTACATTTGCTAATTGGTCTATGTAAGCAAGACTATCCACCATATCATCATGGGTTAATACGTCAGGAAACTGGAAGAGTTCATCCATAAACTGATAGTTCCATTCGCCCTTATTCAAGGTAATCAGGCCATTCTCAAACCTGCCTTGCAAAGCCCACATAATACGGTCTGTCTTTTTCTTATTGCCGTGGGTTAATTCTTCTACCCTGAAAAAACGGCTGTATTTAGCCATTAAGTCAGATAACGGGGACATAACCGCCTGTCTAGCAATACCCTTCTCAATACCCACAGATACGGGCCTGTACTTATGCACCGCATCAAATATCTTGACTGCCGTTCTATCTAGTGTCCAACGACCACAGATTATATCAGCGACCCACCAGCCATCAGGATTAACCTTCACTACCGAAATAGCCGTATTATCTAGGTTCTTAGTCTTCGACTTCTTCCCTTCAATCTCAAAACCTGCCAAGTCAACGGCGATATAGTAATCCCCTTCAGGTTCCCGTTCATCAAAGGACACCCAATCTTCCTTAAACATCTCAGAACCACGGGCTTCAAAGGAAGCCATGAACTCCTGACGGAAAGCATAAGAGGACATGGAGCGTTTAGCCCTGTCTATCTCTTCAGCGTTGAGTAAGTCATTGTCGTAACTGGTAAAATGCCAAGACTTAAAATCAGGGTCATCCCCTATCTCAGAATCCCTGTAAAGGTCATAGAAGTGATTACGGCCCATAGGCGTACCAATAAACAGCGCAGGAGAGCCATAGTCAGCCAAAGCAGGTCGTAATATTAGTTCCCACACATCAGGCTTCATATCGGCATACTCATCCATAACCAAGTAGGCAAGGCTTACACCCCGCATAGTCTCTGGCCTGTCAGCACCTTTCAGGGAAATAATGACATCATTAAGCAGGGTAATCTGCATATTATTAACATGGGAGTGTTTAATAACGTCTTTACCCAGATCGAGNAGNAGATTCCACATAATNTCCCTAGCCTGACCCTGAGTNGGGGCTACATAGAACACATGGCCTTTTTCAGCCTGTAATCCGTTGACTAGGAGTANATANGCCGCAAGCCTTGATTTGCCTGTCCTTCTACCCGCAGCCACGACTTTGAAACGAGTTTGGTCATTCCAGACTTCTTTTTGCCAATCNAGNAGATTAATGTCTAAATTCATTTCTTAATGTCGTAAGTGTGTTTGGTTTTGACAATCTTGACCGATTTCTTTTTGGCAACCGCTTTACCACTATCCACATAGCGTTTTATGGCCTGTTCAAGTTTGGCCCGTTCTAGGCTTTGGCCCTTCTCGCCTTTACCTTTTTCCATAAATCCGCATCAGCTTTACGCGCACCACCGGAACCGGAAGCAAAAGATCGCGCCCTAGCAACCCCCCATGAAGTAGGAGTCTGTCCAGGGCGTGACCCCGAGGAGAAGTAAGCACCTTTGCCGCGCCTCATAACCTGACGCAATATGCCAAGGGGGACATTGTGTTTCTTGGAAAGGTTTTTCAAAGCAGTCTCAGAACTACTTCCTTTTTTTGCGGCTTTTTTTCTTGCCACTGGCTACCCTCTTCTTAACAATCCGATCCATTTCAGCTTTCGTTAAAGTTCCCGCCTTGTACTTCTTAGCGGTAGATTTAATCTCATCTTCAGTTTTCTTCTTGTTTTTAGAGCCACGGACGTACTTAACAGGCGTACCCCGCTTGGTCTTTGGCACTTTAGCAAATTTACGCATTACTTCTTTTTCTTTTTAGAATCTTTCTTTTTTTTCTTTTTCGGCCTACCGCGCTTACTGCCGTATGATCCTGTTCCGTATGGCATAACTACCCCCAATAAGTTCTGGCTTTTTCTTTAGCCGTTTTGGATANCTCACCGTAATGATAAAGCCTCACACTGGACTTGGTATGTTTAGCCCCCGAATGCAGTTCACCATTAGGCATCTTGTGTGTTCCCGCCGTATGAATCGTNCCATCCTTCTTGTAATGTTTAACGCCCTTCATGATGGATAATCNCCNGTNCTAATCATATTAGCTACCTCAACAGCCCTTTGACCCACCTGCGTAGCCCATAAACTGTTCAAGAACTCATCCGCACTTTCTTCAAAGTTCCCATTTCCAAGATGACCCAAGGCCAATTTAAACTGCATTAGACGGGGAAGACCGAGATTAAAACACAGGTTACATAANGCATCTTGGCGTACAGGGTCTAAATTCCTATAGAAATCAAAGGCTTCCGAAAGTTCATCCTGAACCCTGACCACATCATTGCGTAACATATGATAGGCTTCATCCTGAGAGATACCCATACCTCCTTCACCAATGTTCCTGCCAATACCAATATGCAGGATACCACCAGTATCCCGATACGCATGGGATTTAAAACCTTCGTGTTTAATCAGTAGGTCTAACAGCCTTTGGCTCATCTAACACCTCACCTTCTATCACCTTTTCAGTTTTAATATCGTTAATACCCGAAACATTAATTTGTATCTGTGGCCTTTCACCACCCTTGTTCTTATCATAATGACTTAACGGAGCCATCCTATCCATAATTAATTTCCAGGCTGCCGCTTGATTCTTGTGTTCAGGATCAGAAGCCGCATCAACAATCGAATCTATTACCCCTTCAATACGGTTAGCCGACAATAAACGNTCTTCCAATTTCTTAATGGCAGTACGCATACCTTTAGGACGCCCTGAGACCTTCTTAGACTCTTCTTGCCACTGTTCCCTAGTCATNAGTCTATTCGGTTTCTTTGGACGCCCACGCGGCCTCTTAGGAGGTTCTACTACTGTTTCCATCACTGTGTCCATCACTTCATTAACCTGTTTCATACCAGATATTCTTACAAAAAATACCTGAAACCACAATATGCTGTTTTTAAAGGGTTACACAACCTTTTCTAAATCTACTTTTGCAAGATTGGGGGGCTACTATAATAATAACAGCACAGCGTCACCCCCTCCCCCCCAAATAATTTAACCCACCCAGAAATAGAACGAGCGTTCGATAGATTAAGCCTTTAGATATAGTTATCAGATATTAGAATACTGTAAGGATTATCAGCACTGGATAAAAGATCAGGTAAATAAAACTTGAAGTGTGAATGTCTTTATGGCTGCCACAATAGAAACTTGAGAATCTTTTGAACTCTGTTAATTGGTTAAAGCTTTATTGAGTGATTGTTATATCTATCTATATCAGTAATTAAAGGATTCGTTTAAAGGCTTTAGATATTATTGACCACAATTAGATATTAATGCTTTACACTTATATACCGATAAACTAATATGACAGTATTAATCATTTATTAAACTGAGGATTAAATTATGGATATTAGAGAAGTTTTAGAAGGAGTCGCTGAATCAGGACAGATTAATCATGTTAAGGTTGAATTGTCATCTGGTCACACCCGCACTGTAGCAATTCGGAGACAAAATAACGGATTATTTAACTTAACGCTTTCTGATAGTTCTTACGATTTGCGAGGTACAGATATTGAAAATCATCATAATTTAACAATGGAAAGAGCTGAAAATCTTTCAATATCGTTTTGCAATGGGCTTTTTTATCTAGTATCTAAACCCGCTCGAAGAATCAATACATACTAATATATATCACATATTCACCAATCAAGCCGGCTTATGTCGGCTTTTTGGGTGAAACTATTTACTTAACTAAGAGAATTTAATTATGAATCGTAATAAATGCCTATTGCTCGCGAGTGCGATTGCTAGGAAAGATTACAACAAAGCAATCAACATAATAGATACTGAGTTATCAACCACCACCAAAATCCATTGGATACGCGATCTTACGAAGTTAAGACAGTTTATTCTAGATGGAGTCCCTAGGTTTTCTATATTTGCTAAAGATGGGAACGGCAAACTGCCTTTTCTCGCGTTTAGTTCATTACCTGGAAAAGGATTCTGTATTGGTGCGGGAGACTGTCTAAAATTCTGCTATAGCTTTCGTGCTTGGCGATATCCCGCAGCATTTTGTAGACAATGCCAAAACGCAATATTACTGCAAAGTGAATCAGGCAAGCTTGCTATATCTACTGCAATCGATAAGTTTAAACCTAAACAAGGACAAATAGACTTTAGGCTATATGTAGATGGAGATTTCACCGGGGTTTCAGATATTGCCTATTGGATGGATATTCTCCGCAATCGCCAATGGTTAAGAACGTATGGTTATTCTAAATCGTGGCAATCGTTCCTAGATTACACTGGAATTGTTCCTAACAACTACCAATTAAATTTGTCTAGCGGTTCCCGCTATGGTGCTGATATACGCGATAAACTAAAACAATTCGACTATGTACGTGGTGAATTTATCGCGGTATCTACTGGTAAAAAAGTTAGATCAAGCGATCATGGCAACAGAGAACATCAAAAACAATTACGGGAAACCTACGGGAAAAAAGCTTTTACTTGTCCTGGTCTCTGCGGGAGTTGTACGAAATCCGGCCATGCTTGCGGATCATCACGATTTAAAAATGTAGATATCATCATTGCAGTGCATTAAACAGGGTAAAACCCAAATTGTTAAACAACATAGCACCCTGTCAAATTGGCAGGGTGTTTAAGGGTGTTTTACGCCCTAAATAACTGAATATATTATAATTTACTTAACTTATGAGGTCAAAACTATGCACGATTTTAAAAACCTTAACCAACATGATCCACACAACAAGCTACGGTGGGCTGATGAACCAAAGTTACCCTGGTGGGTGCTAGGTTTGAAAATAGCGGGATTTGTAGCGGGTAGCATAGGCGCAACATTATGCTTTTATTATTTAACTGTTATTTTGTTCTTAATGGGGTGAACTATGAGGAATTCTAATTGGCATGACGAAAAAAAAGGTTTATTTAAAACCTATACGATTGATGAGTTAATTTATGCTCGTAAAGATGCGACTGAAGCGGCTAAGAATTGCGAACTGGGTAGCATAAGGCAAAATGATTATTTAGATGAGGTGCTTTATGCTACTGAAGAAATCGTAAGAAGGGGCAATTAAAACTAAAGAAAAGCCCCCAATGAAGGGGGCTGTTTCGAGAGTGAAACCCTTGCAATCATGGGTGAGATTTGATTACATGGCTTATCGGGTGCAGGTTACCAAGCTGCGTTTTACGACCGATATAAAATAGTGGAAAAAGATATCAGTCAACCTGTGTCAATTTTCCCCTTATCTTATATGTCATGTCAAGTAACCTGCTGTCTGTTGTCGGTGTTTGTAAAGCTTTGACCGTCAAAAAAATGACAAGGCTCATGTCTACAGGGACTTAAAACCTGGAACTTGTATTATCATCCGCCTTGAGGGGAGCGTTTACTACTAGCCAGAACCAGTGAGTAAAGCAAAGCAATTAGCGGACACATTAGAGGGGGCTTATGGTTGAGCCATTCAGGGATTGATAAATCGACTTTGCCAATAGGTGATAATGCAAACAAGGCTAATATTTAAGACGAGGTGTCCCTAACCCTCTAATGATATTCTATGGATTTTAATATTATTTACTACTATCTAAACATCAAATATTAAAGGTATTACAAATTAGCCGATAAAATAGTTGATTTAATGATAAATATACATTAAGTTCCATTTAACCATTTACATAACAAGTAGCGAGGTAACACAAATGTCAGATAATGACTTCCCAGAAGCACCAAAACTAAAACCTAAAACCCTCAAACAGATCATAAGAGAATATCCAAGAGAATTATGGGCAGCAGAACCGAATGACGAAGGTTATGTTAAACAAGCCCCTGATTGGATTCTCACTGAAGCAGTCGAAGCCCTATCCCATATTGATGCTACGGAAGACAGAAACGAGTTCGTCTTTGAGTCGCTATCTGTATCTGGCGATTGGGGTGATTTTGCTAGTTTATTGCTACGACATTGTAAAGAACATCCAGAAAGTGAACTGGCTCAATTCTGGGATAAGTGGTCAAAGCATAGGGTACAAGCCATGATTGAGCTATCTGAGGAAGATTATACAGTCAGTCAGGCGTACAAAGAATGTCAGGAAGATTGGAAAGAAAACGAATTTCAAGTTTATTACTTAAATAAGGAAGGTGATTAACATGGCAAGACAAAAAGGTAACTTAAATTTTGATGACTACTCTAATGAACTTAACGAATGTAAGATGATATTAGACTTAATCTTACAGCCTCATATCTCACAAGAACCCGAATATGCTGCCCTTTTGGAGCTTATCAGAGAGCGCACAGAAGGCGTTAGGGTTTACGACATTACATTCCACTATGAAGAGGACATAACCCTTGACAAGCCCTCTGAGGGCGCAGAAGGGGGTGAATCATGAATAAGAATAAAAACATACCTGAAATCGTAACTGACATAATCAGTGAGATAGGTGAAGAAGTCAGTCGTGTTACTTGGGATTGTCACGGCACTCCGGTAATCCTACATAAAGCCCTTGAACGTGTTGCAGCGCATAAAGGAATAACTTTTGACACGCCCGTTGTTGTTGAAAGTGAGATTAGTCAAAAGAACGTGGCCCTCTATTGCGTGGGTCATTTAGGAGATAAAAGCGAGTGGAGCTTTGGTGAAGCCGCGCCTTACAACAACAAAATCCCCTATCCCTACGCTATGGCAGAAAAACGAGCAAAGGACAGGGTAATCCTTAAATTAGTTGGATTGCATGGNTATGTGTACTCAGANGACGAGTCTGACGAATTNCAAGAGTCCAGACCTGAAGACATAAAAGATATTCCCTACGAACAACCTGGAACTATATCNNNCGANCANTTNAAANAANTNNCTNAGNTAATGATTGANNCANNNNCNAANAAAGNGAATNTTTTGTGANNTNTTCNANATTGACAGTGTGGACAAATTNCCAACANNGAAATATGACGAAGCCATNNANAANCTAAATGTCAANTTGGAGCAAAACAAATGAGCATATACAAAGAAATGTTCAACGGCTCTGATTATGTCCCTAAACGTGATGATGTGCGTTTAAGCGGTCAGATTGAGCGTGTATACAATGTTATGAGGGATGGCTTACCTAGAACCCTCAGACAGATAGCTAACGCTACAGGCGACCCAGAAGCGTCTATAAGTGCTCAATTAAGGCATTTAAAGAAGGAAAGGTTTGGGTCTTACAGGGTAGAGAAGGAAAACAAGGGTGGTGGCTTGTATGAGTACAAATTGCTACCGCCTGAAAAGAAGGGTCAGGGGGTGCTGCTATGACAATGACAGCCGTAGGTGATGAAACTTGTCCGATACCCTCTAATCAAGTCGAAGAAAGTGTGACGGTGATGATTAGTTTTAACAATGAATCTGGTTGTCAATCTGGGGGTTCGCTGTTACAGCACCATGATTACTGGGTTGATGTTATCCAACTACCTAGAGGTCAAATAAACATAATGGTGACGGAGTACATAAACCCAAATTGGAGAGAGGTGAATCCCTCAGAACACCAACAAAATCAAGAAATGAGTGATTATATAAAAGTCCCTGTTCAGAAAAGAGATGAAAGAATTGTTTTGAATGTGCTGTTAAAACATCCAAGCCCTGCGGATTACATAACAAAAGAACAAGTTGAAACAGAGCACCGGATTAATAATCACGAAAACGCCATATCAGACGCTAAAAAGCTATTAAAAGAACATGGAGAGACACTATGACTTACCCTTTTAGAGTTGTTGATTGTGGTGGTCAGGGGACTCAGGAATGGATTGACGCTAGGCTAGGCATACCCAGTGCTAGTAACTAT
>FUFK010056663.1_pt2 | contig 20962 bp, 17 predicted proteins | sample 1021851 | NCBI WGS metagenome assembly FUFK01 (sample SAMEA51879418, study PRJEB19060) | metagenome
ATGGTTCTGATGGTAGTGACGGTGCAAAAGGACAAAAGGGACAGAAAGGTCAGAAAGGACAGACTGGTTCAGGAGGTCCAGCAGGTCCTACAGGTCCAGCAGGTAGCGATGGTTCAGACGGTTCAAAAGGACAGAAGGGACAGAAAGGTCAAACAGGTGGCGCAGGTCCTACAGGTCCAACTGGTGGTACAGGTTCCGCAGGTGATAAAGGTCAAAAAGGTCAAACTGGTAATACAGGTTCTACAGGTGACAAAGGTCAAAAAGGACAGAAAGGTCAAACAGGTGGCGCAGGTCCTACAGGTCCCGGTGGTCCAGCAGGTACCGATGGTTCTGATGGTTCAAAAGGACAGAAAGGACAAAAAGGACAGAAAGGTCAAACAGGTTCAGCAGGTTCTGATGGTTCTGATGGTTCAAAAGGACAGAAAGGACAGAAAGGACAAAAAGGTCAAACTGGTAACACAGGTCCTACAGGTCCCGGTGGTCCAACAGGTAGCGCAGGTGATAAAGGACAAAAGGGACAGAAAGGTCAAACAGGTTCAGCAGGTTCTGATGGTTCTGATGGTTCTGATGGTTCAAAAGGACAGAAAGGACAAAAAGGACAGAAAGGTCAAACCGGAGGAGCAGGTCCTACAGGTCCAACAGGTCCAGCAGGTAGCGATGGTTCTGATGGTTCTGATGGTTCAAAAGGACAGAAAGGACAAAAGGGAGCTACGGGTTCAAAAGGACAGAAGGGTCAAAAAGGTCAGAAAGGTCAGAAAGGTCAAACCGGAGGAGCAGGTCCTACAGGTCCAGCAGGTCCAGCAGGTCCAACAGGTCCAGCAGGTTCTGACGGTAATGATGGTTCTGATGGTAGCAACGGTTCAAAAGGACAGAAGGGTCAAAAAGGTCAGAAAGGACAAACTGGTAATACAGGTCCCGGTGGTTCAACAGGTCCAGCAGGTCCAACAGGTCCAGCAGGTCCAGCAGGTGGCGATGGTTCTGATGGTTCAAAAGGACAGAAAGGACAAAAAGGACAAAAAGGACAAACTGGTGGTACAGGTCCAGCAGGTCCAACAGGTCCAGCAGGTGGCGATGGTTCTGATGGTTCAAAAGGACAGAAAGGACAAAAAGGACAAAAAGGACAAACTGGTGGTGCAGGTCCTACAGGTCCAGCAGGTCCAGCAGGTCCATCAGGTCCAGCAGGCGGCGATGGTTCAGATGGTTCAGACGGTTCTAAAGGACAGAAAGGACAGAAAGGTCAGACTGGTGGTACAGGTCCAACAGGTCCAGCAGGTCCAACAGGTCCAAGTGGTTCTAATGGTTCTGACGGTAGTGACGGTTCTAAAGGACAAAAGGGACAGAAAGGTCAGACTGGTAGTACAGGACCATCGGGTTCAACTGGTCCAACAGGTTCAAAGGGTCAAAAAGGTCAAACTGGTTCTAGTGGTTCTACTGGTGGAACAGGTCCTACAGGTCAAAAAGGACAGAAAGGTCAGACTGGTTCAGGTTCAACAGGTCCTACAGGTGCTAAAGGACAGAAAGGTCAAACTGGAAGCGGAGGTTCAACAGGTCCAACAGGTCCAACAGGTCCTACAGGTCCAACAGGTCCTACAGGTCCAACAGGTCCATCTGGTGGTGGAGGACTCAGTGCTCCAGCATTTACCGCAGACGCATCTGCTGGAACAATAGATTCAGTTGGAGGACCAATACAAGTAATTAGTCCCGCAGCAGGACCAATAACATTTGACCACCCACCAATGATAGGTGCAGGTGCACCACAAGGGTATTTAGCATTCCAAGCAAGTAACGGTACTACATATTACGTACCAGCATGGAGTCCATAGATATGGAAGAAAAAGAGAAAGTAGAACTGTTAATTCGCATGGATGAAAGAATTAAGAATATTTACAATAGAATGGATAAGTTCGAAAATCTTTTTACAAACCATTTAGCACACCACGAGATGTGGGAAGAAGATATTAAAAGACAAGTACGTTGGTTAGTAGGTTCTGCTTTGACAGCAGCTACTGGCGTAGGTGCTTGGGGGATGATGTAATGGCGATAACAAGAGATTCAACATTAGATTTAGACCAGATAGGCACAAGAGTTAGACTACTCACAGGTATAGAAGCTACAGAAGTAGCTGATACAGATTTATCTGAGTTAGTCAGTATGGCTATTGAGTGGGTAGAAGACCAACTTGGTAGCACTTATACTGTAGATACTAAAAACTCACACGATAACGCTGTTATATTTTATACCTCTTATCTGACAAGTATAGCACAGAATGGTATGGGTGTAGAAAACCTTAAGGTAGGAGATTTGTTTGTATCGTTTGCAGATGAAGAACCATACAAAAGATTTGAACAAATGGCATTAGATGCACTCAAGACTGAAACAGCTTTGAGTATTAAGATGACATCATATAATGCAGACCCAGACCAAGGCAGTGTCGATTGGCACAAGAATATTGACGGTAGTGACAACACACTTAACGTAAGACAAAAACCAAGGAATATGTAAGATGGCTAGCACGGTAAAACTAGGTTCAGTAAATTTCCCTAAGTTATTAAGACATTTGGGACATCGCACAAATCAAGTGCGTGACTTAGTTTTTGCCAGAGATGCAATCTTTCGTAAAGAGGTTATGACAACTAAAGCAGACAGCACATCAGGTAGAGGTAGTGGGACCACTTCTTTGTCTGGACCAGCTGTAAGTTTTGGTTATGAAGAGAGTAGTTCAGCAGCGCAATCTGCGGGCACGAACGCCTCTTACCATACAAGTAGTCCAGAATTGATATTACCGGGCTTAAACGCCATACAATCACCTATTATGAGCCGTTCTGGTAAGCTAGAGAGAACAGGACACAGGATATCAGGCGAATGTACATTTTATTTACCATCTTTGACCTATATTAGGGCCTTAGACAATTTCAGTGAGACAACTCAGTTTGATGAGATAGAAACATATGACAAACTTATAGATATGGAAAGAATAATACAAAACCCATCAAACGTTTCAGCTACACAACAAACTACAACAATTAGTTTTGCAGATACATCGCCCGGTTATGAAGTTGATAGAATACAATTCAAAATCAAAACTAGTGGCACATTAGATTTCATAACACTAGCTGGTAATGAAGGAGGCTCAGCTAGAAGTTTAAAATGGGACGGCACTTTGGCTCTGTCAAGCAGTGCTTTTACCACTATTGATGTACCAGTTAGAGATATAGCTGTAGGAGATACTACAACAATATACAAAGACGGTACAGGAACTACATTTACAGCGGCTACTAATGATACTATCTTAGATGTAGATAAGCTATATGGTGCTTCCACTTATGACTTAACTACGCTAGTAGTGCAACTTACAGGCTCTGCCTCAGTAGAGCTTAAAGATATATATCTATATAAAGAAGCCGAATGGCGTGTAGAGGGTATTAAAGATTATAGAGATGAACTTATGGAAGTTAAAGCCGTAAGAGTCAGAGGAGATAGAACAAGCAGGAGAAGAGCATATGGCTAAGAAAAAGAGTAGAGTAAACGAAGCAGGTAATTATACTAAACCGGCAATGAGAAAACGTTTGTTTCAACGAATCAAAGCTGGAAGTAAAGGGGGAGCCCCCGGTCAATGGTCTGCACGTAAAGCACAGATGTTAGCAAAACAATATAAAGCAAGAGGCGGAGGCTACAGATAATGCCCGGCCACACAAAGAAAAACAGGAATGGTCCAAAGAGAGGTACGTCTATGAGACTATCTCCAGCACAAAGAAAGCTTGCAGGACAAGCTCCACCATTCAACCAGATAACCAAAGCAGATTTTGATGCTTTGAAAAAGAAAGGAAAGAAGAAATGAGTAAACGTAAAAAGTCACAGCGGTCACTTAAAAAGTGGACAGATGAAGATTGGGGCTATGTGACTAAGAAAGACGAAAAGAAACCTAAATCAAAAAGGGGTAGATATTTACCAAAGAGAGTTCGAGATTCGCTAACACCCGCACAGAAAGCAGCTACAAATCGAAAGAAGCGTAAAGCTGGTGGAGTGGGTAGTCGAGCTAAATATTCTAAAAAGATAGCGAGAGGAGTAAGAAGGAGGTCAATCTGATGGCATATAAAGTAAAAAAGAAGAAGAAGACATCAAAGAAAAAGAAGTATGGCTACTGAGAAAGTAAAAGGAGTAAGCATGGCAGGCCTCAATAAAAGACAGATAACTGCTATGAAGAAACACAGTAAACACCACACTGCTAAGCATATAAGAGCTATGGCCGTTGCTATGCGTAAGGGTGAAACTTTTACACAGTCTCACAAAACAGCAATGAAAAAGGCAGGTAGATAATATGGCACCAAAGAAAAAGAAAGACCCAAAACTAACTAGAGCAGGAGTATCAGCTTATAATAAACCTAAGAGAACTCCTAATCACCCAAAGAAGTCACACGTAGTTGTGGCTAAAGAAGGTGGTAAAACAAAACTAATTAGATTTGGTCAACAAGGTGTTAGAACAGCAGGTAAACCTAAGAAAGGAGAATCTGCAAGACAAAAAGCAAGACGTAAGTCTTTTAAAGCACGTCATGCTAAAAATATAGCGAAAGGAAAGATGTCAGCCGCATACTGGGCTAACAGGGTAAAGTGGTAGAATGGCAAAAGATTATTTGAACGTAATAGAAAGGGCACTGATGATGGGAATCAGTGATAAAATCAACAATGATGTTACAGGTGACGTATTCGTATATGGTGAGTTTCCTGAAACTGAAGACTTAAAGTTCCCTGCTATTATTGTTCAAATGATTGGTTCTGGATTCGAAGANCAATTCTTTGGACAAGATGTATCATTCGGTGCTAGCGGGGCGGCTGGTACAGGTGAAGTGTATGGAGTTCAATATTTAGTTCACGTTATATGTGAGAAAGAAACATCTATAACGATAGGTGGAGATGTATATAAACAACGTAAACTGTTAAATTGGATGATGCTAAATATAGCAAACCATGTAGCAGATATAGACTGGACTATTTATGAAGAGGAAGAATTAGAAGTTTTAGAAAGACACCTCGACTCATGGAGAGATATTGGATTTTTAGATAATTTACAATGGTACGGTGCAACTGCACAGTTTACACTGTACTTTAAAAACTATAGGACATAATGGACAACGTTCGAAAACTGGCAATGGTTGCTGGTTTTATACCACAACTAGGCGTCAGAGGACAAAGACGTACGTGGAAAAATTCTCAATCACCCGCTAAATTTCAAATGGTAGAACAAGCCACTTTGTTAGGAGCAGGTGGTAGAGGAGGTGTAACAAGTACATTTGGTAGAGTTCCGGGTAGTGCTGTTTGGTATCAACATGCTAATTCTAAAGCAGGTTCAAAAGCATACGAAAGGTCTTTGAAAAAACCAAAACGTGGTAGTTTTAGCACAGGACTTGCAAGAGTAGCACAAAGACAAATTGGTATTGGTCCAGTTCCTCTTGAATTAGCTACAGGTGTAATATCTGAATCAAATGAAGATTTAGAGCAAAAATTTGTAAGAGATGCCTTTAGTACTTACCGAAAAAATGTAGCTACTTATTCTAAAACTTTACTTTCTCAAATTAATAATACAGCTGGATTAGGTAAAAGAGATTATGGAGTTAAAGATATAAAACCCAACCGGTCTGCTATGATGCCAGCTGAACAAACTACAGTAGTTTCAGATAGTATCGAAGGTGTTGAAGACATGACTAAGGAGTTAAATAAACCCATAGGCTTAACACAAGGAACTGACGTAATATATAAAATAGGTGACAAAATATTACATATAGAAGAGACTGAAATGCTTATATCTCAGGGTGGTCACCACGGTATAAATACACGTATAAGAACTAAAGAGGAAATACAGGGGTATTTAAAAGAAGGTAAGGATGGTGAAGAGAAAATAAAAAACATAGTCAAAGATTATTTTAATAATGAAATTACTAAAAGTTGGAACCCTGCTATAAGAAACATTAAATCAATAGCAAAAGAGGTTTATGAAACTGATAGACCAACACCAGAACAAATGAGAATGCCAGCTATGGAACCTACAGAACAAAAGGGTAGAGGTGGTGTCAAGAAGTATGTGAATTCTACGAGTAAAAAGGGAATGCAAAAATTATTAAAACCACTAGTAGAAGAGGGAAGTAAACAAAACACAAACTCAACGATAGAACATATAAACCACTTTATAGGTACGTTTAATAGTCACGCAGGAAACGTATACCATGGTCTTACTGTTTCACATAAACCACACAGAACAATAGCAGTACCACTTAGCATGTATGGTGCAAGGGCAGCTAAAGCATATGAATTTAAAAAGGTACAAAAAGTAGCATTTTATAGAGGTTTTGTTAGTTTAGGTATAATTCAAGAAAACTTAAAAGGCACACAGTTTGTTACTGATGCAGTTCAAGATAAAATGAAGTCTGCACATCTAGGTATAAGACTAGGTGTAAACGGTGGCGCCATACAAGTTAACACAGTAGCCGGTGTCAATGCTAGTTTAGGTGCAAATCCAAAAACAGGGTTCGCTTATTACATACCCAGTGAAAATAAAACAAGAACTAAACTTCTTGAAGATTACGCAAGTAAACTATTAGATGATATGGCAACAGGTATACAAGGGCCAGAACAAAAAGCACCTGCCATGGCTGTTGGGTCTAGATTTCAGAACGTTATGAACAATTTAGAAAAANCTGCAATTAGGCAAAACTTATCACCAGATAGAGAATATACCTTCTGGGCTTCACCATTCTACGGTATTGGTATACAAAACTAAGCATATATAGCTATATTAAGAGTTTATAGGGAGATTAGTAGAGCCCTATAGCCTCATTGAGGGAAACCTTTATATACTACCGTGCCCTACTTATTTATGTTAGCGTAGGACGCTACGCAGGAGATATCAAATATGGCATATTACCTAGGAAGAGATATAAAAGTCGCAATGACTACCGAAGATGCTGATAATGGTATAGGTTCAGATGGATTGGTTGAAACATCCGATGCAAGCATGCTTATACCAAGTTTAGATTTTGAAGGTGGCACGGCTTTCGCAGGAGCTCTTGGTGCTGAAGTCACAAATCCGTTCTCTGATGTAACTGGAGTAGACATTACATTAGGAACAGTTGACGAAGACATCGCATACATGGGCCAGAGAACAGCTTTAAAAGCAGAGATAAAAAAAGAAACCACAGTTTCTATCACACTAAAGAAAGATAGTAACTTCTTTGATTTACTTTTTACTACAGCTAGATACGGTCTGAATACCGCTGGTACCGACGAACACGACGGATTAACACAACCCGGTGCAGACACTGGATACCGTATACACGTCCAATTAAAATCATCTGGCGAAGTAATTACAGTACCAAACTGTCAATACGCTTCAAAGGCATTATCTTTGAACCCTGACGGTGTAACAGAAGAAACTATTGAATTCGTTTCACACGTAACTCCAGTTATTGGAACATCCGCACATACGACTGCAACATCCAACTTCTAGGGAGTTAATATGACTTACTTTCTAGGACGCGATTTACACGCAGCCATAACGACAGAACACAAATTATTAGGTGTCTCTGTAGTTGCAGGAAGTGGTAGTGCTTATGTTGATAATGTTAAAATAGCAGAAGTTAGTTCAATCAATGAATCTACTGATATTGCAACAATGACAGGTGCACACGGTCTTTCAGATGGTGACCCTGTTAATGTTACAGGTGATGCTGCTGCTCATCATATGGGTTTGACAGCAGGAACTACGTATTTCGTGAATGCTCAAAGTTCAACTACTTTATCATTTCACGCTACATACGCTGATGCACTAGCAGATTCTAGTAAAGAAGCATTAACTAACTCTAATGCCGCTACTACAAACGTTACAAGAGAGTTAACTGGTGCTAATACATCTGGAACATTAATTAAAAACAGACAATGGCCACAATATGATGGTACAGGTAGAATAGATACTATAGTAGGAGATACAACCACAGCAGAAGGTATAGAACAATCAACAGCGGCTGATTTAAATACTATAACTGATTTAGTGGGTGTAGATGTAACTATAGGAACAACTGATGAAGATGTTTCTTATTTTGGTCAAAGGTCAGCCTTAAAATCTGAAATAAAGAATGAAGTAACCATTACATTCACAAGAAAGAAAGATGGCCCAAAATATGAAATATTATATAACAAAGCGAGATGTGGAGTTTTAGGCTACACTACTTCCGCAAAAACTATACTTGATGTTGATGGAGCAACTCCATTAGCAAGCTCTACTTTACCAGCACTAAACACTGTTGAGTTGAATAACACAGAAGCAGCTAAAGAACAACCATCAAGAAATTTTGGATATAGAATACACCTCATGTTAAAAACCGGTGAAGAAGTTTTATCTTTCCAAAATTGTTGTATGACTGGTTATTCAGTTTCATTAAATCCTGATGGAATTCAAGAAGAGACTATAGAATTCTATGGTTATATGAAACCACAAGTAACATCCGCAGCAATAGGTTATATTACTGCAACAGCAGAGAGTGAACTATGAGCGAATATTATTTAGAAATGTTTACCGCTGATGGTAAATATATTATAAAAGATGCCGAGGGTTTAGTATTGTCTGAACCCTTGGTTCGTGAAGATGCTTTGCGAGAGCTAGCAGCTTTAGCAAACGAAAAATATCCAGAACTCGAAGAAGAACCTGAAGAGGAACTTGAAGAGGAACTGGAAGAGGAAATAGAAGAAGAAGAAGGAGAAGAAGAAGATGTCGGAGAAGAAGAATGAGATATGGACTATTGATGAGCTTGTAGCTCTAACAGAAACCATACAAACAAAAGAACTAGAATATAACGGTAAGATGATACCATTACAATGGTGTGAATTAACAGAGTCAGAAGAACCACAAATGGGTCTTCCAGATACCAATGCAAGTGAAGAAGAACAAAATGCTCACTTCGCTAAATTGGCAGCAGCAAGAGTTGAAGCTATGATTAATAAGGCTAATGAAAAAAACCCAGAGGGTGCACTCATAACTACAGAATCATGGTCAAAACTACCAACCACACTACGTTGGAATATATCTAATACCATAATGCAAACGGACGCCCCTAAATCGGATTTTTAGAATGGATGAGCTATTCACCAGATATGGTGACGATGTTCATCCCTTTAATGAAAGANNTGAANTTANNTTGGNCTGAAATAAAAGCNACCCCTAGANTAGAACTANTNGGANTAGCANNNGCANTNAGTGAATNCAATNTTCTANATCNCTTATGATGGGTATAACGCCAAAGATGTTAATGAAATGGCAAAAGATAAACCTGAAATTAGAGAAAAATATAGTTTGTATCTCGATAAACGAAGAAAATATGGACTAGAAAAGGTATCAAATACGTTTGATGCTTTAAAACAGTAAAATGGCAACATATGCATACCGAGAACAGGCGCTAATAGAGTTAGTCGCCGAAACAAGCACCGCTCGTCGTGAGTTAAGTAGTGTAAGTAAGATTGGAAAACAGTTTCAATTAGACCAGATGAAAGCTTCTTTAGAAGCACAAAGTAAAATAGATAAATCTAGTCGAACAACTTTTAAAAATTTAGAAGATGATTTAAAGACAGCTAACAAAGTAGCAAAACAAGGTAGAGAAGATGCTTTAAAAGCTTTTCAAGATACTGCGGTTACAAAACCTCCAGCGGGTATGGAAGGTGATTTGTTTGATATGCCCGATGTAGCAGCTGAACATAAAGCTCAGTTGAAAGCTATGGAAGGTAATATGAATGAGTTCCGTACACGTATGGCAGCTATGGATATAGATGTTGGTACAGGAGAAACCATAGAGGAGGATATGGAAGCCACTATGGGTGGCGATGCTGATGTTAGAAAGAAAGGTCTTGCAGCTATGAAACAGATGCAAAATCTTCAACGAAGTAACATAGAAGCTATAAAAACAGAAATATCACTTGGTAAAGAAAGACTCGTACAACAAGGTAAAGATTTAAAAAAGGCCGAAAGTAAAGCAGCTGTCAATAAAGATAATATATCAAAACAAAAAGAAGCAATAAAAGCTCAAGAAAAAATAACTAAAGACGCTGATAAAAGGACAAAGGCTGGTAAAAAAGAAGTTATAATCCTTAAATCTATGAAAAATGATTTAAAGATATTGCAGGTCAGTCAAAAAAACCTTAACAAAGAAGTTAAAAATAGAGAAAAACTACTTGAAAAAGAAGGAAGAAAGATTGCTGATTTAGGTGATGAACTAGATGACGTTAAAAGAGCTAATAATGATTTAAACAGAACTTATCAAACAGCATTAAACTTAAATCAATCACTTGCAGCAGTAGAAGGTAAAAGGTCTAAAACTGAAATGGAAGCTGTTAGAAAGGCCAACAAAGATAATGCTGCACTAAATCGTAAGAAAAGAGAACAGATACAACTAGATAGAGATAGAGCTGTATTAGCAAAAGAGTTTAACGCTCAAGTAGATGCTATGGCTACTTCTATGAAGACAACGTTAGTTACTGCTTTTGCGGCGTCAACTGCTGCAACTACTGCTTTCTTTAATAAATTAAATGAAGTAAATAGTACATTCATGGCATTTGAAGAAGAATTAATGAATGCTCAATCTATTTTTCAAGCTTCTAATGAAACATTATTTGGTTTATCTGACCAAATTGTTAGTTTTGGTAACAAATATGGTGTTTCTATGGATAATGCATCTCAAGGTTTATATACTCTAGCTTCTGCTGGTTTAGATGCAGAAGAATCTATGATGGTTTTAGGTAATACTTTGAAGTTAGCTATGGCTGTTCAAGGTGACCATGAAACAGTAGCTAAGTTAACAACTCAGACAATCTTTGGTTTTGGTCTTGAAATGTCAGATTCTGCTGAACTTACTGATAAGTTCGCACATTCTATTAACAAATCTTTGATTGAATACCAAGATTTGGCTAGTGCTGTCAAGTTCGCTATGCCTTTCTTCGTGTCCACAGGACAGAATATAGACCAATTATTAGGTTCTTTAGAAGTTTTAACCAATCGTGCGTTGGAAGCAGGTATTGCAGGTCGTGGTTTACGTCAAGCTTTAGCAGAGTTTGCTCAACACGCACAAGATAACGAAGCTGCTTTCCGTAAATTAGGTGTAGAAATCATGGATGCAGAGGGTAACTTTAAAATGTTAACCGAAATAGCTAAGGAATTCCAAACAGCTATGGGTCCAGCAGCGTCAGATGTTGATTTAATGACTACGTTACTCGAAGATTTGAATGTTCGTGGTGCAACAGCCTTTGTTCACTTAGTACAAAATGCTGATGAATTCGAAGGAGCAGTCAATGACTTAGCTAATTCTCAAGGTGCTGCAACAGCAATGGCAGACATACAGCAGCAATCTTTAGCTAGAACTATAGATGTATTAAAAAATAGTTTTTCATCTATATTTATTATGTCAGATGAATTTGGTAAAAGCCAAGGATTTGTTAATGAATATGCTATGACCTTACATAATGTTACTGAACAACTACAAGGTATGTTTGTTGTTATGGAAGACGGTGTAGCCGTAGGATTAACACCACTTGGTCAAACTATAAAGGATACAGTTATTTTCGCCATGCAAGAATTTGGAAGACTATTAGGAGAAATAGTTGTTATGGTAAAAGATATGACCAAAGAAGGTAGAGATTTTAGTGGTATGATTTCAGTAATGACTTTACCATTACGTGTACTTGTTAAATTACTAGGTTTACTAGGTCCTAATTTCTTTGAAGTTGTACTGATTATGAAAATGATGAATGGTGTTTTACCAATAACAAATGGATTAATAGCGTTTAATACTATGTTATTAGATAAACAAATACTAATGCAGAATTTATCTAACATGGGTATGTTGCAAGGTACAGCTGCAACAATGACATTAGGACAAGGATTTAAGAAACTAGCTATGTCACAAATGGGAGCACAGTTAGGTTTACTAGCGTTTGTTTTGGTTATAAGAACGTTTGCTAGAGAGTCTCCAAAATTAGCAGCAGCTATAGGAGCTATTACAGGTGCTCTCATGGGATATGCATTAGCAGCTCACATAGCTAAGACTGCTACTAATTATCCTCCATTTATGTTTCCCGCTATGGTGATTGGAGGTATGGCAATAATGGCCGGAGCTGCACTCGCTATACAAAAATTAATGGCTGCTCCAAAAGTAGATATGCCATCAATGAGTGCGGGTGGACCTTCAGGAGGGCCAGATTTTTCAGAAGCCATATATGATACAGGAGGTAGAATTCCTATGTATGAAACTGGCGGACCTAGAGGTATGGGTCTAGGGTCACGACATAAGACAGTTATGGTTGAACCCGGTGAAACAATAATACCTAAGACACAGAATATGTTAGGAGGAGCAGGCATAACTTTAAATATGGGCGACGTCATGGTACAAGATGGCGAGGACTTCGCTGAAAGGGTAGCAGCAGCATTACCCGAAGCTATACGCAGACAAAATGACGCAGGAGGAATATAATGGTAGAGTTCTATAAAAAGGAAAGTTGGAGTTCATTTTCAGAATTAAATGCAACTTACAGAGATTTATACGATAGTGTAGGGGCAACAATGGTTAACAGAGTTTTCAAGGTTGACGGCAGCAGTGGAACACAAGATAAATATGGTTTTAGTTCTATAAGAGGTGGACCTCAACATAAAAAGAGTATTTTTAAAACTAAAGTAGCAGAAAGACCTACTTTCGGTTCTGCTGAGTTAAAACGAATGGATGCATTTTTATATGTTGAAGATGTTATATTAGAACAATTTTCTATAACTACACCTAATTTAGTATTATATAAAACTAAACCAGATTTAGTAGAATATACTGGAGCTGGACATTTAAAATTACAAGAGAATTCTACAAAACAACCCGGACACTTGACAGCTATTTCTGCTCAACAACAAAAATATATATCAGATGAAGAAATGTTTAATGGACAAGATAGTGTATACGCTTACAATTCAGATGTAGAATTTGTACCACTTGGTAGAAATTTATATCGAAAACAGAAACCTTTCTTAGAGGTAGAAGACGCATACAAATTTGCATTTGTTCTGGGGCGTGGTGGTAAAGTAGACGTTGAATCGGGTGGTATAATGGATGGTCCTTACGGTAAATTCAGCCGTAGACACTCTGCTTACACTGAAACTGAAGGTATAAAAAGTGGACGTCGAAAGGTAGTTTTTATTAGAAGAACTACTAATATAACTTTTGAAGGCAACACCCTATGGGAAACAACAAAAAATGCAAAACATGTTCAGAAAAAATACTTCCTCAACAGTCAAATACAAGGTATTTTACAAGGTATGGGTAGTGAAGCTATTGATAGTGGAGCAAATTATAATAATCAAGTTACACCAGCAAATAGTTTTTTCTCGGTTGTAGGACAGGGAAGAGAAGTATTAGTTGGTGGTACAGATGACAAAACACATTTGATTGGGACAGCAGTCTCCAGATTCAGTACTAAAAATGTATTAAGTGGTAGAGGCCAGTCGATGAATATGTATACATATTGGGCAGGTACTAATGATATAAGTTCTTTAGCAGGTACAGATATGGCTCTCGATACCTTATATGAGATGTATTCACCCGATGCTTGTCCAAACCCACAAAAGTTTCCTAAATTACAAACAACATTTGCATGTTATGGTGTTGTTCCATTCCCAGCTACACAGTTCCCAGCATGGTTAAATAATAAATATTTCAATGGTGATTTGACCACAACGACTGCTAATTTAGAAGCTCAAGGTGCTAATTCAGCTGGTACTATAGAAATAGATTTAAATTTAGATGGTTTAGAAATAGCTCAAGTTTATAGAGATGATGCTGAAGGTTCTAATCAAGACCTTGTATCTATGGTTAGAAGGTCAGTTTGTGTTACTCTAGGTTATTGGAAACCATCTAGTAATGATAATATAATGTCATATATAGGTAAACATTTTACCAATTCTGAGAGTGTACCATTCAATGGTATAAGTGATAATGCAGAGTTAAAAAGTGCAGACACAGATGCCTATCCTTTCTTAGGTTGGACGTTTAATAGATTTGCAGGTGTTGAACAATTAATTTCACATCTCGAAAGTGACTTTTCAAGTTCTAACCAAGAGAAGATGACCGATGGTGTACATATGGGAGATTTAACAGAAGGACATTATGTTGCTAATTCTGGACATTCTTCTACCTCTTGTGTTACATGTGATGGTCAAGGAAATGCTGATGTTTTTGTTAATACTGATGATGTACAAAATAATTATTATACTATTGATGGTGATGGTGCACCAGATAACGCTCCAGTTCCAAATGGTTGGTTTACTATGAAGATAATGTTCCCAGCACCGGGTGATACATTCATGGACAATAGGGTTGAAGTACAGTTATGTGACCCTAAGACAGGTAAACCATTACCAAGAGCACAACCGGGCTCTTCTGAACGTGAAAGAGACCCTGATGCTTTCAGTGAAGTCAGCACAACTACCCACCATCTCGCATATACACAAACAATGTGGTGGACAGGACATACTGCAAACGCTGGAGCTCAAAGTAATTCTTCTACCGGACTAATGTTCCCTCACAGTGCGACTGACGATGGTGGTGTTTCTTACTTTGCAGCTGACCATTCTAGTCCTACTTCTGCCGACAGAGGTGGTGGACCTCCACATAAAGGTGCTATATGGCCACATTATTTAACTATATGGACCACTAATTTCCATAATTGTACACAAAACGTAGCAGAATTAGAAGATATGATGTTAGAGTACGCTGGTGGATATCAAGAAAAAACAAGCGCAGTAGGTGTAGACAGTAGTGACGGTATAAAAACCACCACTGATAAATTAAGAAGAGCTACACAAAGTGACATATACGTAGGTGGTATCAGGTTATATGACTTTAACTATGCTCATCAAAATGCGACACAGTCTGAAAATTTTTCAAATCCACAAAATTTACTCATTGATAGTCCAAAATTAACTTCAATGTTGTCAGGTGGTGGTTCAGAGGCGTGGTCTAATATACCAAATAACGGTTTAGGTTTCCCCGGTTATACAGTTTTGAGTTTTGGAACAGATGAGAAAAATGATTTTGACGATGGAACATCTAATGATGTTGGTATATTCTTAAATAATTTCCAAACAAATTTAGCTAATAACGTAGCTGTTCCATTTACTAGATGGGGTATGACTACAGGTTTGACCACTGAAGAAGATAAGGCTTATGATACAGGTGGTACTTTCCCTACTTCTCAGGCGTCTAACAACCAACTTAGCAATGGTGGTTCATTCTTTGGTAATCAGATGATGTACAGCCAAATAGGCGGACGAAATGTAGACCATAGTAAAAACTTTTCATTAGACACAAATGTCAGTAATACAAATGCTATAGGATATACATCAGGCACTGCAAGTGTAGATGGCTTTACTAGAGCTGGCTTTATTCAGATAAAAGGGGATATAAGTGAAGCTGGTACAGGTGTGGGTAATGGAGATTCTACTGTCAAACCTGAGCTAACTAAAAGAGAGAACATAGCATGTTCAGCAAGAGTTTTAGCTGTAGTAAATAAGAATGGTGGTATATATAAGGTAGATACAGTTGAGCCATTTAGAAATATGGAAAGTGACAATTTTATTGCCTTTTTATGGGGTAGTAAATTTAGAAGTACAACCGGAGAAGTGGCTGACACCGATACTGAAGGTGGTGACGGTAACACCACTCAAATAGATATTAAGGTAATCGAGATAATAGATAGTAAACATGTTAGATTAAGTTGGAACGGTTTATCACAAACTGGCGAACAGATGACAAGTGAGCATCATTTACCATATTTATTTATATCTCCTTANAAATATTGGTTATACGGAGTTATACAAAATTGGGAGTATGACACTTCTTCTGGTGAAATTAAACCATTACCTGCTAAAACATATAGCTCTGCTATATGCACTACTGGTGACTCTACATCTACTAATCACTATGGAGCTGCTTTTGGAGCGACATGGAACGAATTTTTATATAACGATACTCCTACAATAACAGGAAGCTACGAGAACAAGTGGGTACACGACCCAGACGATAACAATACAATCCTAGATATAAGAGACTTTGGTTTTGGAGATTACGATGAAGAAAAAGAATCCGGTGGATTTGTAGGTAAAGCTATACCAAAGACACNACAATATAACCAAATGACTATGCCAAATATATTTAAAGTTGACAGCACTCTAAAAGCAGGAGATGACGTTCACTTTGTATTAGATTCTCTGAATCCAGATTCTAAACATGAGGTAGTTTTCTATAATAATCTAGAATCAGCACCATCTGGTGTAAGTTTAAATACTAATCAAACAGATAGATTACCATACAGTTTAACGGTGTTTGAAGATACTTTACCAGAAACTCCTACATTAAAGGTAGTTCCTTATGAAGATGACCCTTATTTACCAGAATTCCAATTTGATGAATCAGATGATGATTTATGGTATGGTTTTATAATAATAGATAGTAAACCTGTTAATACACAATATCACGATGCTATTTTACATTTACCTTTAAATGATGCAGGAAGTCATGGAAAACACCCAAGTACAGTGCCTGCAAATAAAGCATTTAAATATAATACAGATAGTGGCACTACTACTGAAACCGCTGGTATGTCAGATAGTGGACAACTTCATGATATAGAAGGTTTAGCTGGTAACTGTATGAGATTTGACGGTGATAATGATAGAGTGGTTTATAACCCATCAAGTGGAAATACTTTACAACAACTTACATCAGAAGCATCATGGGTAGTTCATTTCGTTACAGATAATGGTGCAGCTGGAATAAATAAAATTTTAGATTCACCACAGTGTGATTTACTAATAGATGCTGATACTGGTATAATAACAACGCATGTATACTCAGGAGCTTCTGAATTTGTTACATTAACATCTCCTGCAATTACAATGGACGGAGAAACACCATGTAACGCTATTGTCACATTTGATAAAAATTTAAAATCTGGTAATGTAAAATTATACGTTGATGGTAAATTAGTTGACCAAAGTGGTTTGACTACTAGTGCAGGTCCCGGTGCAGGAGGGCATAACTGGGATAAGAATGATGATTTACACGCATCTACTGATGACTTCTCAGTAGGAACAAGCAGTTTATCTTTTGACGGTAGGATAGAAGAGGTAGTAGTATATAAGAAATGTATCTATCCTGTTTCACCTAGTGATAAGAAATTTGTTTTAACTAAAAACTTGACTGAAATATCTGGTGGTTCACCATTATCTTATTCCGCAAGGTTATTTATGAAAGATTACCACAATATAAGAGGTGGTTCGTCTACAGATGTAGCGACATCGCCTACAGTATCATATCGAAAAGCAGGATTTAGGTTGGTGGACTAATGGCAGCTCCAGATAATTTTGTATTGAAAGCTTATCTAACTGAAGCTGACGCTAAAACAGATACCAATGCTTTACAAGTTGAATCAGGAAATCCTTTCCTTTTAAATGATGAACAAGCTGCTAATTACAATTTCTTTACACATACTAAATATTTTTTTAGAATAGAAGCTAATGAACCAGTACTAGAGTTTTATATTGATTGGGATGATGGAGAGGACAATGACCCAAAAGGTAATGCTAATTATACCTTGATTAAATTTGATAATCCACAATTTGTTGGTATTACTTCACATATTTTTACAAGAGATAAATTTCATCATCCAAAAATTAGAGTTAAATCTGTTGATGGTTACTTATCTAAATTTTACACTAGTGCTGCTGTTGCTGACAATATAGGGGGTATAGATGTATTACAAGGAGAAGCTATATTACTAGAAGGACGTAATAATACATATAGGATAGAGGCAGACCAATCAAGTAGTGAACGTATACCTGTATTCGCACCTACTCCTAAACCACCTATTGGTATTTTAAAGGCAGATAAAAATAGAGTTTTTGCAGGATTAAATACTGCACCACTTTTAGATGTAGACGGTGGTAATGCTTATACGTCTCAAACTATAAAATTACGAGCCACTGGAGCTATAGAAGCAGCAAGACCTGAAGTTAAAGTTAGAGTTACTTATTATACAGAGGGAGAAGAAGATGGTACACAAGATTTATCATCTACTCCTACTACAGGTGACAGAGGAGATATAAGATATAGCGATTTAACTCTTGCAGGTACCAGTACAATATCAAATGTTTTACATGTTCTCAGGGTAGAATTATTAGACCAAAGAGAGGCTCCTGCTATTGATACTGCTAATCTTTTAGGTGCAGGTGAAAAATTATGGATTACAAATAATTCAAATGTTGCAGAAACATTTCCAGTTATAGCTGAGGTATCTTTAGGTAATCCAATAGTAGAGTTTGATGACCCTAGAACTACTGTTACACTAGACGCGACAGAAAGTATAGTTAGAAACCCAGACCAAAGTATATCTAAATATTATATTAATGATGGTGATAGTGTACATCTATCAGCTTTAGCTGGTTCAGCAGCTGTTACAGATGTAATAAGTTCAACAAATGTTTCCAACGAATTAGCTTCTGGTTTGAGAAATGTATTTGAAGTCTCAGATGGTGTAAAACGTACCTCTTATACTTTCCCTCTTTATGCTATGGTTGACGATGATAATAGATGGTTAACAAGACAAATTTTAGCTAGAACTCAAGTTGAAGTTGGTAATTCTGCTATATTTCACGCTAGTTCTGCTAATTTTGATGCAAAAGCTACATATAATAGGTCTTTTATACATCATTGGGTAGATGAAGGACAGACTACAGACTACTCACATTCTAGAGAGGGTCAAGCTGGATACAGTTGGCCTTCTGATATGATTTCATCTAACTTCTTTATATTTAGAGGTTTGAACGACCCAGATGATTGGACAAACATAGGGGTAGATTCATCACAATTAGAAATACCTACGGCTAAAGCAGCAAATCCTGCTGGCCGTATATTATTTACAAACCATGGTATATCTAGTGATAGAAGAATAGGTTCAACTGCTACGGATAATATAGATGATGCTGACTCTATTAATAATGGAGTTATGGCTTCAAGACATAAATTTAACAGACTATATTGGGATTGTGGCGAACCTTTTGAAAATGCCGTATCAGATAGTAGTTATTATATGCGTAAACCTGACGTAGGTGACAGAGATACAAATACAACTTTAGATACGTTACATAAAAATCATGGTACAAAACACACAGGCACACCTAAAATAAGAGTAGGTTTATTATATACTGCACCTCTGACAGCTGGTTCTATAAACAGGTCTATAACTTTTACTGATATAACTGTAAGTACTGGAATTGCTACAGTTACAGCAGCATCACATGGTTTAAGTGTTGGTGATGAAGTATTCATTCAAGGTTCAAACACGCAAACTTATGATGAAAGTGTAGTAGTTAGGACTGTTCCAGATGTAAATACCTTTACTTATCAAACCTCAAGAGGTAATTTTTCAGGAATCACAGGAACTATAAAAGGTTGTGCACAATGGAAACCTTTGAAATTTGTTAATAAAACCCTTGCAGATATTAAAAACTTAGATGATACTGATGTGGGTTCTTTTACTAATTGGTATACTCCGGGAACATGGGAGTGGGAGGAACCTGATGATTGGATAAGTATAGACCCTGCACAAATTCCTGATAGATTTTGGCCTCATGGTAAATTTGAAGAAGAACATGATAATACCGCTGGTAGAGTCACATCTTTTACCGCTGATGGAGGAGAAACTACACAGGTTTTAGATGAAACAGTTAGATGGGATGAAGAATATAATAAATACGGTTTATTAATGACTATTGACACTGACGCAGGTGAAGGAGGTTCTTCGTGGGCTGGTTATGATGATTTATCAATAAATTCAGTTCACATATGTAGTGGTCCTGAAAATCAAATAATAGATTTGATAGACCCTATGCATGTATCATTAAACCCAAGAGCTATAACACAAAGTGTAAGTTATAATCACAAAGGTAAATATCAGATTGTTGAAGATAGGATAGGAAGGGCAGAAATAAGAAAGATAGGCTCTACTGGTGGAACACTTACCTTTGGAGGTGTTGATATAAGAGATTCAGATGGTACATATACCAGAGATAAATTTAACCAGTACCAAAGAGCTGCTACGCCGGTTTACCTCGATGTAGACCATAAGAGTGGTGTTACTTCAAGATTCTTTGGAGTTATAACTGATATGTCAGAAGACCATCCAGTAGGACTGCAATTTGCTAAGTTTGGTATAACTATGCAAGTATCACATATGATACAATATAATAACACTGGTTCTACAATAGATGGTGTTGAGGCTGGTAGAATGTTTACTAAGAACTACGTTTCTTTAGGTGGAGATATGATAGATGAGCCGCGATACATATAGTTTTCCTAAGTTATTTATAGGAGATACACCAATACCAGCGTTTACATCAGTTCAATATACTGAAAATGGTAAAAATCAAGCATCTAGTTTGAATATTAGCATACCAGACCCATCTCTCAAGTATGCACCACTAAACAATAAAGAGATTACATTTTATTTAAATTACGGTGGTACAGATGCTGTGCCCTTTTTCAGAGGTAGAATAAGACAAGCTACCCCATCAGATAAAGACATGAAAATAGTAGCATATGATGTAAGAACTCTATTAACAGGTAATGAATCTATACCTTTATCTTTGACGGATGATGATAATTATGATGGACATACTTTAGGTCAATTCTTACAAGCCTACATAGAAAGATATGTAAATTTAAAAGAAACTGTAATTGGTTTAGATATGATAAATGACACTAATCCCGTTTCTTCATTGTCAGGTATTAGAGGTAATAACATGAATGCATTGTCTATAATAGATAAAAATATGCCTAAAAACACAGACGACCTAACAGAAATATTAAGTAACCGTTTAATAATAGTTGATGATGGT
>FUFK010067786.1_pt1 | contig 20962 bp, 19 predicted proteins | sample 1021851 | NCBI WGS metagenome assembly FUFK01 (sample SAMEA51879418, study PRJEB19060) | metagenome
ATTTTGCTAATTTAGAAATAACATTAATCATTATTTAAAACTCCCGATTTGTCTAATCAGTACTATATTATTCCTGATTAAAAATTCAATACAAAATTAATTTTATAAATCTAATGCTTTTTATAACAAAAAAAGTATAATTATCAATAGATTTTAAATATTTATTAGTAACAATTATAAAAATTGCATAACTTATTTAAAATATTAGATTAGATATGCAGTTATTTCATCTCAGGGGTTGGATATGCTTTCAGATAATGTATTAATTAGTTCTTTTATTTTTTTTATAACATGCGGTGTAGTGTGGTTAATTATATCACGTATAGAAAAATCAAATCTTTCACCAAGAATCAAAAGAGTTTTATCATACGGTTGTTTTGCTGTTATTTTTGCCTTAATAGTATTTATTTTTAATCATCATTCAGAAAATTACTTAGCCCTTAATACTTAATTAATGACAAAATTCTCAGCTGTTAACCTCACTCTTGCAGGTGCAATATGCATGAGTTTTGTTGGTTTGCTGATACGGCTTATTGAAAGTGCTGATGGATTTCAGATTTTATTTTATCGTTCAATAGGAATGAGTTTAGTCATACTCACCTTAGTATGCTTAAGAAGAAATAAATCCCCTTTTAGAGTGCTTAAAAGTTTAGATAGAAATGATTTCTTTATGGGCATTTGTTTTTCTTTAGCATTTTTGACATATGTTTTCTCAATGCTTAATACATCAATAGCATCAACATTATTTCTGCTTTCTATGTCTCCAATTTTTGCAGGTTGTATAGGTTGGTTTTGGATTAATGAAAAACCCCACAAAGTAGTTTGGATNTCCATGCTAATAGCTTTAATTGGAGTTTCAATTATGATCAANGATGGACTTGCTGATAGCAAATCATTTGGAAATATCCTTGCTATTTTTTCAGCAATATTTTTTGCATTGGGTTTGGTTCAAGCAAGAAAAAGTAAGAANACGGATGTCTTAGGAGGAACATTTTTAGGGGCGCTATTTTCATGTTTTTTAGGGCTTTTANTAACAGTATTACTTAAGAATAGTATNATTATANGTAAATATGATTTTTATATTTCATTNATAATGGGAGTATTCACAATAGGCCTTGGTATTGCTTTGGTCACTTGGGCTACTCCATTTTTACCAGCTGCTGAAGTGAGTATACTTGTTTTGCTGGAGAGTATATTGGGNCCTGTATGGGTTTGGTTGTTCTTAGGTGAGATAATTTCATTTGCTGAATTGNTTGGTGGATTTACTGTAANATCAGCTGTTATATTAATGGTATATAAAACACGTTCAGTTTAAAATAAAATGTCGTCTTATATAAGACGACATTTTTTTGGGGAGGAAATTACAATATCATTTGCATTTCGCATGCCACAATCATAATAATATTGATATTTTCTAAAANTATTTAAGTAAATTTTAATAGACTGAAAAATTAGTATGGTTCTCAAAGAGAAAATTTTAATTCGTGAAGATAATAATGGTATTTGCAATTTAATTTTGAATAGGCCAAGTGCCCATAATGCACTTTCATTTAAATTGTTATCCTCTATTAAAGATGAAATAAATTTAATTAAAGAAGACAAAAGAATACGTGTATTAATTATAAGTGCAAATGGCCCCTCATTTTGTTCAGGACATGATTTGAAAGAGATAAATTCTAATAAGAATAAAAATGATTATGACAAACTTTTTAATCTTTGCAGTGAAGTAATGCTTTCATTATTAAAATTAAATATCCCAGTTATAGCAAAAATACATTCAACAGCAACTGCTGCCGGTTGTCAGTTAGTAGCAACTTGTGACTTGGCAATTGCATCAACTAATGCAAAGTTTGCAACTCCAGGTGTAAATATTGGTTTGTTTTGTTCAACTCCAATGGTTGCACTTTCAAGGAACATCTCAAATAAACATTCTATGGAAATGCTTATAACTGGAGATTTAATTGATGCACAGACAGCTCAAAATTTTGGATTAATTAATAAAGTTGTTTCCCCAGAAAAACTGAACAAAGCTGTAATGGAGATAGCTAATAAAATTCTAAAAAAATCATACACCACGATCGCTACTGGCAAAAAAGCATTTTACCACCAGTTAGAGTTAGGTATTTCTAAAGCATATGATTTCACAAGTGAAGTTATGGCAGAAAATATGATAGAATATAACGCTCAAGAAGGTGTTGAAGCTTTTTTGCAAAAAAGAAGTCCTATTTGGAAAGATTAAATAATTTTTTTTTATCTTGATATTGTTTTTNCATTAACAAAATTGATTTTGAACAATTTAATATTTTTTCATCAAAATACATTTGGTGATTTTCATCAATGTTCAATAAATCATATCTATAGTTAACCATAATTCCAGCTGAACTGTTTAGAGCTTTGGCTGATGTATCAGCACAAAAATTNATTCTATCTAAAATGGCACCATTTCCTAAATGAAACCGAGTAACACTATCATTTGGAAATCCGTCACTTCTATTAGAAACAAAGAAATAATCTAAGGTATTTTTTAAAATTTCATCTTTATGTGAATTGAGTATTTTTGTTGAATTTGTTCCATTTATTTTATTAAAAAGAGAGGGGTTTTTAATTTTTAACCATTTCATNAATCCTGGGACTGGTGACAAAGTTACAAATTCTTTTATATTTGGATAATCTTTTCTTATAGCATTAGCGACTTGCTTAATTAAAAAATCACCAAATGAAATTCCTTTCAAACCAATTTGACAATTAGAAATGGAATAAAATACTGCTGTTGTTTCACTTCCTCTTGTTAAAATTTTTCTATCCTTAGAAAGAACATCATCAATTTTTTCTGGCACTTTATCCATTAAAGCAACGACAACAAATATTAGTGGCTCGTCTTGCATGGATGGATGAAAAAAAGAAAAACATAGTCTATCATGAGGTTCCAATCTCTCTCTTAAATCCTTCCATGAGTTAATTTCATGTACTGCCTCATATTCTATNACTTTTTCTAAAATTAATGCTGGTGTTGACCAATCAATTTTTTTTAATATTAGAAATCCGCTATTAAACCAATTTTTGAAAAGTTTGAGAAAGTCATTGTCCACACGTTTTAAGTCTGGATATTTTTTTAAAAATGAAAATAATTTTTCTCGTAATTTAACTAATCTAATAGTTCCTTTNTTAGATGAATTAAGNTTACTTAAAATTTCAATTCTTTTTGGCTGAGAAATTTCTAAAACAGCTTCTAAATTTTGAGCTGAGTTATTTTGATTATATTTTTTTGCTGCTTCTAAAAGCTTTGAACNATCTATATCAAATTTTTTNGAAATATCTCTAAAAAATCCAAGGAGTCCCTTATCATCAAGATTTTCAATTTTGTCAAAAAGTTGTTCAGAAACTATATTTGAACTTGCTTCACCTCTAGCTTTCAAAACCTTTTGAAGAAGAACTTCTAAAGAAAAATTATCATTTATATCAACACTATTTTTAAACCTTTTAAAAAGTGTCTTTTTTTTGAGTAAGTTATTAAGCATTTCATTTAAAAATGATGCTTTTGACATTTATTTATTTACCTTTCCAAACTGGATCTCTTTTCTCTGCAAATGCTTTGGCACCTTCAATTTGATCTTCACTCCCATATAAAGTTTGAATAGTGGAAAATTCTTTTCTATTCATCTTATTTAAAGTCTCTTGAAAAGAGTGATTTTCAGAATACCTAGCAATTTCTTTAATAGCAGCAAAAACAAGTGGCGGCCCAGATGCTAAGTGATCAGCTATTTCTCTTGCACGATCCATCAAAGAGTCTTTATCCACAATCTCATTNACAAGTCCCCATCTATTAGCCTCTTTTGCATCAATCCATCTTCCAGTAAATAGGAGTTCCATTGCAATATGATANGGNATTCTTTTNGGTAACTTAATTGTTGCGGCATCTGCTATTATACCAGATTTTATTTCAGGTAATGCGAATGAAGCATGTTCAGCAGCAATAATAATATCACATGATAGAGCCCACTCTAAACCTCCACCACAGCATATACCATTGATTGCTGCTATAACTGGTTTGTTTAAATTGGGTAATTCTTGAATGCCAGCCCAACCACCTTCACCATAATCAGTCGTTGGCTCTTCCCCTTCAGCAGCTGCTTTTAAATCCCAACCAGCACAAAAAAACTTTTCACCTGCTGCCGTAACAATTGCAACCTTGTAAGAAGGGTTATCTCGAAACTCAACAAAAGCCTCACCCATTTTTCTACTCGTTGCTCCATCTATTGCATTTGCTTTTGGTCGATCCAAAACGAGTTCAAACACTGAACCTCTTCTATTAATTTTAACTGGATTATCTGTCATTGACTATCTCCTTTTCTACGCGCCCAATGGCCTTAGTAAATCTCTTGAAATAATGTGCCTTTGTATTTCACTGGTCCCATCATAAATTCTTTCGACTCTTGCATCCCTCCAAAATCTCTCCAAGGGGAGATCATCCATTAAACCCATACCACCATAAATTTGGATAGTTTGATCCGTCACTTCTGCAAGCATTTCTGAAGCATATAATTTTGCTTGAGCAACTTCTCTATTAGCTGACAAATTATTATCTAATCTCCAAGCTGAATTTAAAGTTAAAAAATCAGCAGCATCAATTTTGGTGATCATGTCCGCTAATTTAAATGACACACCTTGAAATTTTCCAATCTTTTGTCCAAATTGTTCTCTTTCTGAAGACCATTCAAGAGCGTAATTAAAAACTCTCCTAGCTCTTCCGACACACATCGCTGCAACTGTAATTCTTGTTGCATATAGCCACTCATTGGCTACATCAAACCCTTTGTGCAGTTCTCCAAGGATTTTTGAGCTTGGCAAACGGCAATTATCAAATGTTAGTATGCAATTTTGATACCCTCTGTGAGAAACTGAATTATAACCGTCTTTTATTTGAAATCCAGGAGTTCCTCTATCCACAAGGAAACATGTAATTAGTTTCTTCTTCCCTTTAGGTGTTTCTTCTTCTCCAGTAGCAATAAAAACAATTACAAAATCAGCAATATTTGCATGAGAGATAAAATGTTTTGTACCATTAATTATAAAATCTTCCCCATCTTTTTTGGCAAAACATTTCATGCCTCTAACATCTGATCCAGCACCTGGCTCTGTCATAGCCAAAGCATCAAATTTTTCACCTTTTATTGCTGGAAATAAATACTCTTCTTTTTGTTCCTGATTACAAGCTAATAATATATTGGACGGTCTACCCCAAAAAATAGTTAAACCTTGGCTTCCCCTACCAAGTTCTCTTTCTAGAAGTGCAAATGATAAATTATCTAATCCACCACCACCTACATCTTCTGGCATATTGGGCGCAAAAAAACCTAATTTCAAAACTTTGTTTTTGATTTCTTGACCTATTTCATCTGGTACTAAACCAGTTTTTTCAACTTCTTTTTCAAGAGGATATATTTCATTTTCAACAAATGTCCTCACTGTATTTACAACCATTTCCTGTTCGTCAGTTAAGCCAAAATTCATTAAATATCCTATGCGTTATTTGTATGTTTTTTATTATATTTAATATCATAATTATGAATTTAATTAACACATTAATTTATTAGGTTGACGTAAATTTTTTTTAGTTTCAATCTCATATCGTTAATTAATTAAATTTAATAAATTATGGAAAACTCATTTTATAACTACCCACTTTTAATAAAACAGTTATTAATCTCTCCTTTATCATCAAACCCTGAACAAGAAATAGTTGATAATGAAAATCAAAGATATGACTACAAAAGACTCAATACCAATATTCATACCCTAGCCAATGCTTTGAGAGAANTAGGAATTAAAAAAGGAGACACTATTGGCGTTATGGCCTGGGACACAATCAGGTATCTAGAGTTTTTTTTCACAATTCCTATGATGGGAGCAATATTACATACTATAAATATTAGACTCTCAGAACAGCAAATTCTTTATACTATAAATCATGCAGATGATGATATACTTATAGTTCATCATGATTTTATTCAGGTTATANATANAATCANAAAAAANNTTTCAAGACCAATNAAGATTATTCTTCTNAATAGTAANAAATATAATCTCAGTGATAACAATACTTATCTTTATGAAGACTTAATTAAAAATAAAAAGTCAAAATTCAAATTTGAAGATTTTAATGAAAACACAACTGCAACAAAATTTTATACTACTGGAACTACAGGTGACCCAAAAGGGGTGTCCTACTCACATCGACAACTTATAATTCATACACTTGGATTTATTGCAGGTTCATCAGTATCAAATTTTAGTCATAGATTCCATAATGAAGATGTATACATGCCTCTTACACCAATGTTTCATGTTCATGGTTGGGGATTTCCATATATGGCNACACTNNTNGGTGTNAAACANGTNTATCCAGGNAGATATGAGCCNAAAANNCTATTAGATCTTATAANACAAGAAAANGTAACATTTTCNCATTGCGTTCCNACTATTTTACAAATGCTNTTNAATGANAATAAAAAANTAAANTATGATTTATCTAAANTAAAACTNATAATTGGGGGCTCTGCAATGTCAAAAAGCCTTGCTGAAGAGGCTCAAAGTCAGGGCATCAATGTCGTAAGTGCTTATGGTATGTCAGAAACATGCCCGTTTCTTACAATAGCTCAAATGCCATCAGAGGCCAGAATATCTAGTCAAAAAGAACTGATTAAAATGAGAACCAAAACAGGTAAACCAGGGCCTTTAGTTGATTTACGTATTGTTGATGAAAACTTTAAAGATGTAATTAGAGACAATAACTCAACTGGTGAAATAGTGGTTAGAGCTCCATGGTTAACAAATGGATATATAAAGGATGAAAAGGCATCTAAAGAATTATGGAAAGGTGGTTATTTACATACTGGAGATGTCGGGTATATAGATGATACTGGATCTTTAATTATTACAGATCGAATTAAAGACATTATAAAATCTGGTGGTGAATGGATTTCATCTTTGCAAATTGAAGACATTGTTTCTAAGTGTAAAGGTGTTAAAGAGGTTGCTGCTATTGGTATTAAAGATGTCAAATGGGGTGAAAGACCTATAATCATAGTTGCTAAAATTGCTAGGGAAAACACAGAAGATATAAATAAAAGAATTAGAGAAAGAATTTCAAATGAAATAAAAAAAGGGGCTCTATCCAAATGGGCAATGCCAGATAAAATTGAATATGTAAAAGAAATTGAAAAAACTAGTGTTGGAAAAATCAATAAAAAACTCCTCAGGGAGAAGTATAAGTTCATCAACACTAATGAAAAATAAATTAATTTCCTAATTAAAATCCTTATTAAAATTATATAAAGAAAAATGATTTCACANAACGACCAAGCAAAAGGTTTACTATTAACNGCTATTGGGGTTCTTGCAATTGTTCCAGANAGTATTTTAATCAGATTAATTCAGGCTGATATTCTTACAATTACTTTTTGGAGAGCATTAATTCCTGGAGTACTTATTTCAACTGCAGTTTTATTATTCTATAGAAAACCTACTTTATCTTTTATTAAGTCCCCTGGAGCAAGTGGAATTATATTTATTGTTACACATTCAATAGGTACTTTATTATTTGTTATAGCAATCGAATTAACATCTATTGCAAGTGCATTATTTATAATAAGTACATCCCCAGTTTTTGCTGCAATAATAAGTAGAATTTTCTTAAAAGAAAAAATTTCTTTAAGAATGATTTTTACTATTGTTGGAGCACTTATTGGCATTGGATTTATTACATTTGGGTCATTCAACGAAGAAGAATTTTTTGCAGTAGGTGATGTTGCTGCTTTAGGGGTAGCTATTTGTTTGGCAATAAGTTTAACAGCTGCAAGAAGTGCAAGTAATTTCTCAATGATCCCAGCAGTTGGTATATCATCTCTGTTGACCCCATTATGCATAGTTTANTTTATAAACCCATTTAATTTATTATATCTAGATTGGATCTATATTTTACTTCTAGGGGTTGTCTTTGCTCCAATAGCTACTTGTTTAATTGCCACTGGTCCAAGATATATAACTTCAGCTGAAGTTTCATTGCTTTTGTTGTTGGAGGCTGTATTAGCTCCAATTCTTGCTTGGCTAATATTGTTTGAAATACCTCATAGCAGCACTATTTATGGTGGATTAATTGTTCTTTCAGTTTTAATTGTTTCAAATATAATTGCATTGCGACAAAATAGATAATTTTAATTAAAAGGATACTGTATGACTTGGAATATATATTTATCAGGTGAAATCCATACTGAATGGAGAGATGAAATCAAAAAAGAGGCTTCAAAAGAAAAAATGAATATTAATTTTACAGAACCAGTTACTAATCATGAATTTTCAGATGATTGTGGGGTAGTTTTGACCGGCCCAGAAGATAATAAGTTCTGGCATGACCATAAGGGTGCAAAAATTAATGCAATAAGAACCCGCAAACATATTGAAAATGCAGACATAGTTATAGTTCGATTTGGCGACAAATATAAGCAATGGAACGCAGCTTTTGATGCNGGGTACGCTGCAGCTCTTGGAATACCAATCATAACCATACACGATGCTTCAAATCAGCATGCACTAAAAGAAATAGACGCAGCTTCATTAGCGGTAGTTAGCAGTCCTTCTCAGATTGTACCTATTCTTAAATACGTGATAGACGGAAAGTTATAAATTTTCCGTCTAACCGNTATTTATTATACCTGATTTAAAGCCTGATCGAGGTCTGCTATTATATCGTTCACATCCTCAATTCCGACNGACAACCTAATTGCATCTGAAGATGCACCTGCACCATCTCTTTGCTCCTCTGTAAGTTGGCGGTGAGTGGTAGATGCAGGATGCAAAATTAGACTTCTAGTATCACCTATGTTTGCTAAATTTGAATGCAGATCAACAGAGTCAATTAGTTTAACTCCTGCGTCATATCCTCCCTTTACACCAAAAGTGAAAACTGCACCTTTACCTCTTGGAAGATATTTATTAGCAAGATCATAAAATTTATTTGATTTAAGCCCAGGATAAGAAACCCAAGATACCTTGGAATGACCCTCTAACCACTCAGCAACNGTTTGTGCATTTGAGCAGTGTCTTTCCATTCTTAAAGGAAGAGTTTCAACTCCTTGTAGCAAATTCCAAGCAGATTGCGGACTTAGCGTAGATCCATAATCTCGTAAGCCAACCATTCTCGCCTTCATAGTAAACCCAAAATCGCCAAAAGTTTCCGCAAAAGTTAAACCATGGTAGGCTTGATCTGGTTTAGACATTCCTGGGTATTTATCATTTTTATGCCAATCAATTTTACCAGATTCAATTAAAATACCACCCATAGTATTTCCATGACCGCCTATAAATTTGGTTGTTGAATGCACAACTAAATCGGCCCCCCATTCAAAAGGCCTCAATAAATATGGAGATGCAAGAGTATTATCAACAATTAGTAAAACGCCATGTTTATGAGCAATATCAGCAATTTTCTCTAAATCAAGAATAATTCCACCTGGATTTGCAACGCCTTCACAGAAGATAAATTTAACTTTATCATTCATAGCTTTTTCGAAGTTTTCAGGATCAGTTGGATCTACAAAATTACATTTCCAACCTAGCTTTGGAAAGCTTACTCCAAACTGAGTAACTGAACCTCCATAAAGATTTCTTGAAGCAATAAATTCATCACCTGCTTCCATAAGAGTTGCAGCAGCTATAAATTGTGCCGCATGCCCTGAGGATGTTGCAACTGCACCTCTACCACCCTCAAGTTGTGCAACTCTTTCTTCAAAGACTGAAACCGTCGGATTGGTCATTCTCGAATATACATAGCCAAATGTTTGAAGGTTGAATAATTCTGCTCCATGCTCTGCATCATCAAAAACAAATGAAGTTGTTTGATATATTGGGGTGCCTCGAGCACCAGTAACAGGGTCAGGTCTTGCTCCAGCATGAACAGCTAAAGTTGACATACCGTATTTTCTTGATTGCCCCTCACTACCTGGAATATTTGAGGTTACATCATCTACATTTTTTCTTTTAGTCATGTTTAGGCGACTTCAAAGTTTTTGAAGTNATTATTCCTGAATTAACACCTAACCAAGATAATTCACCTGATAGTCTACCAAACTCAATTTTTGGGCACCTATCCATAATCACTTCTAACCCTGCCTCTTCAGCTAATTCAGCAGCATAATCGTTTCTTACCGTTAATTGCATCCAAAGATATTTAATACCTCTTGCGTCTTTATTTTTGATCACATCTTTTGTGATATCTAATGCCTCTTCTGAAGTTCGAAATATATCGACCATATCCAATTTATGAGGCACATCTGCAAGTGAGCCATAAACTTTTTCTCCCAATACCGTTTCACCAACCCTTGCAGGATTGATTGGAATAATTTTAAAGCCCTTATGCTGTAAGTAAGTCATTGCGTAATAGCTCGGTCTTCTCCAAACAGTACTAGCACCTACTAATGCGAAGGTTTTTACGTCTCTTAAAATTCGTCTCAATTTTTGGTCAGTATAGTGATTATGATGTTCCAAAAAACGAAGACTGTCTTTGTCCTTAGTTATATGGTTNCTTTCGAGCATTTTGTTTCCTTGGTAAAATTTTTGTTAAATNAACCTATAATANAAAAGTCTTAAATGTAAACTTTGATTTGAAAAATATCTTAACTAACAGAATGTTTTATTTGAAAATGCATAACGCTAATCAAAAAAAATTATTTAGATATGCAATTCGAACAAATAAGTTTTCTATATTATTTAATATTTAAGTTTTAAAAATTAAGTTTTAAAAAATTTTGTACTAACAATCTAAAGTAAAATCTTTTTCCCATTGAGTTAGGCTTCTTGAATAATCATTCCATTCAATATTTTTAATTTTCAAATAAGCATGATAGAATTCATCGCCTAGATAAGATCTAAGAGGTTTATTTTTTTGAAATTCTCTTATTGCATCAATAAGATATAATGGAAGTTTTTTTGCATTTTTTGCTTTTTCACTCTCATTATACATATCAATATCTAATCTTTTTCCTGGATCAACTTTATTTTCAATTCCATCCATGCCAGAAGCTAAAATAGCAGCTGCCATCAAATATGGATTAGCGGCTCCATCAGCTAGCCTAAACTCAATTCTTCCTGGCCCTGGAATTCGAACCATATGGGTTCTATTGTTACCACCATAAGTTACAGTATTTGGCGACCATGTCGCACCTGAATTAGTTACAGGAGCATTAAGTCTCTTATAACTATTTACTGTCGGATTAGTAATTGCACACATTCCAATAGCATTTTTAATCAACCCTCCTAAAAAGTTATAACCTAGGGAGGACAAACCTAATTCTCCTTTATCGTCATGAAATAAATTTTTTGAAACCTTACTATTCCATAAAGAAATATGCATGTGACAGCCATTTCCAGTTAAATGACCAAATGGTTTTGGCATAAAAGTAGCGCGCAAATCATGTTTTTCAGCAATTGATTTTACCATGAACTTGAAAAAAGAATGTCTGTCAGCAGTAGTCATTAGATCAGAATAATCCCAATTCATTTCAAATTGACCATTAGCGTCTTCATGATCATTTTGATATGTACCCCATCCTAAACTAATCATGTTATCGCATATCTCAGAAATTACATCGTAACGTCTCATGAGAGCTTGTTGATCATAGCATGGTTTGCCTGCAATATCTTTTGCATCTGATATACTCTCTCCATCATTGGAAATCAGCATAAATTCAGGTTCAACACCCCCCATCATGACATATCCAGCCTCTTTAGCCTTTTGTATCATCTTACTCAGTATAACCCTTGGAGCTTGGTCAACAAATTTGTCATTCATTGATAAATTTCCTGGCACCCAAGCAACTTCTTTTTTCCATGGTAGTTGAATAACTGAGTTTGGATCCGGTAAACAAAACATATCCGGATAAGATGGCGTCATATCTAAAAATGTAGCAAAACCTGCAAAACCCGCACCCTCATCTTCCATTTCAGCAATAGCCGGTGTAGGCACTAATTTTGATCTTTGAACACCATTAAGATCTGAAAAATTAATAAGAAAATATTTTATTCCATTTTTTTTTGCAAAAACTTCTAATTTGCTTCCCATCGTTTTCTCCCATAGTTTAACTTTATTTACCCGGTATCCAATCTGTTCCTGCTAAAGGAACTTTAGCCATAGCAGAAGCTTCAAGTGTCAAAGCATTCAAATCTTCAGGCTCTAAGTTTCTAATATGACTTTTACCGCAAGCTCTTGCAAGTGTTTGTGCTTCCAAAGTTAAAACTTTTAAATAATTAGCTAGTTTTTCACCACCTTTTTTTGGGTCTAACCTTGCAGCAAGTTTTTCATCTTGAGTTGTTATGCCTGCTGGGTCATCACCTGCTTGCCATTCGTCATAAAAACCTGCAGTAGTTCCCAATTTATTATACTCTTCTTCAAGATCTGGGTTATTGTCTCCCAAAGCAATTAAAGCTGCAGTTCCTATTGAAACAGCATCTGCTCCAAGAGCAATTGCTTTAGCTACATCAGCTCCAGATCTTATACCACCAGAGACAATTAATTGTACACCTTCTCTATGCATGCCTAATTCTTTTAGTGCTTCAGCGGCCATTCTAACTGCTGGCAGAGTTGGTATTCCGACATGTTCAATAAAGCATTCCTGTGTAGCACCTGTTCCACCTTGCATGCCATCAACAACAATTACATCAGCACCCGATTTAACAGCTAAGAGCGTGTCATAATAAGTTCTAGTTGCACCTACTTTAACATAAATTGGCACTTTCCAACCTGTGATCTCTCTAAGCTCTCTAATTTTAATTTCAAGATCATCTGGCCCTGTCCAATCAGGATGTCTACATGCACTTCTTTGATCAATATCTTTTGGTAGCGTCCTCATATCAGCAACTCTGTCAGATATTTTTTGCCCAAGAAGCATGCCGCCTCCACCTGGCTTTGCGCCTTGGCCTATGACTACTTCAATGGCATCAGCTTTTCGCAAATCATCTGGGTTCATCCCATATCTTGAAGGCAAGTATTGATAAACTAACTTAGTTGAATGACCTCTCTCTTCTTTAGTCATTCCTCCATCACCTGTTGTTGTACTTGTTCCAACTGATGATGCTCCACGTCCAAGTGCTTCTTTTGCATTTGCAGAAAGTGATCCAAAACTCATTCCTGCAATCGTAATTGGAATATCAATACTTAGAGGTTTCTCAGCAAACCTTGTACCTAGATCAACATTAGTCCCACACGTCTCTCTATATCCTTCAAGAGGATAGCGTGAAACACTTGCACCTAAAAAAACTAAATCATCAAAATGAGGTACCTTTCTTTTGGCACCAAAACCTCTGATTTTGTAAATTCCATCATTAGCAGCTCTTTGAATGTCAGCAATTGTCGCTCGATCAAATAAGTATGATTCTCGTCCATTTGAGTTTTTTCTCATTTAATAAATCCTTATTTTAATAACCATCTATATTTTTCACGTCAAAATTATACAGTTTTCTGGCCGACCCTAGTCTTTTAAATTTTTTTGGATCATCTTTTATATTTGCCTTATCAAGTAATTTCTCAAGTCTTAAAAAATGCTTCTCGTTCATTTCTTTTTCAATACAATCTGCACCAAGTTTTCCGTAATTTCCTTTTATATAAATAACAGTCTCATAAATAGAGTCACCAAGACCATCTTCAGCATCTCCACAAATTACTAAATTTCCAGCTTGAGCCATAAAAGCAGAATTATGTCCAACTGATCCACCAACTACAATGTCTATTCCTTTCATTGAAATTCCACATCGAGCTGATGCATTCCCCTTAATCACTAACAATCCTCCATGCCCTGTTGCACCCGCAGACTGGCTAGCATCACCTTTAACTACAACCTTACCGCTCATCATATTTTCTGCTACACCAACACCTGCATTTCCATTTATTGTAACGATTGACTGTTGGTTCATTCCTGCGCAGTAGTAACCAACATGGCCATCAATTAGCACATCAATTTCATTATCTAAACCCGTAGCAATTGCNTGGGCGCCCATTGGATTAATTATGTTGAAATAATTAAAATTATTTCCATCTCTTTTCTGTAGCATCCTATTCAATTCTCTAACTTCTGTATTTTTTAAATCAATTTTTTTTGTTTCATCCATTACGCACCCCAACTGTAAACCTTTCCAGGACTTGGTTCCCAAACATTAGCGTTAGAGATATTCGGCAACCTTGACAGTGCTCTAAATTCAGAAGCCATTCCAACCCAGTCATCTGTTTCTGCAATAACTGCAGGTTTACATGCAATTCTATCTCTTAAGATTGCAAACCCATTTTTAGTACCAACGGCAAAAGTGTAAAAACCATCTAAGTCATCTAAGGCATTCTCGAGGGCCTCTTTTAAACTTAAACCCTCTTCCATTTTATATGAAATATAACCAGCTGCTACCTCACTATCATTCTCAGTCTGAAAAACAATTCCTTTTTCTTTGAATAGCCATTTTCTTAAATCATTATGATTTGATAAAGAACCATTATGAACCAAACATAAATCAGAACCTGTATTAAATGGATGTGCACCTTCAGTAGTTACTGCACTTTCAGTTGCCATCCTTGTATGTCCTATCATGTGACTTCCAATCATATTTATAACATTAAACTGTTCTAAAACATCTAAGGGCATACCAACCTCTTTATAAATTTCAAGACTTTTCCCTACACTGGTTATGTTTATATCTTTAAAATTTGAGTTGATAAATTTCCTTATTTCTTCAGGCTCAAGCTTTGTTTTAAAAATAGCGTGTGATGAAATCTTTGAGATTTTGACTGAAAGTTTCAATTTGCTATTAATCAACTTTTCAACTTCGTTCCAATTGAGGTTTTTAGATGAAGAATGTAAAGTAACCTTAAATTCATCCTCTATTTTATCTCTATAAATTGCAAATCCAGAACTATCAGGGCCTCTATCACCCATTTCAGTTAGCATAGGACTAAAGAGACTGCCAAGCTGAGAATGTAACTCTTTATTTTTAAGAAAAATTCCAACAATTCCACACATTTATTTGTCTCCAATTATACAAACAATAATTTTAGTTTGATTAGCATAAAGAGCAAAGCAATTATACCAATATTTAAATAATAGTTAATTCTTGAGACTAGTTGGTTTTTTTTTAACAGCCAATGAAACAATAATTCCAGCAATAATTATTAAAAAAATTCCTAATAATTCAAAATTTGTAATTGATTGTCCTAAAATTATCCATCCTGCTAAACCAGCAAAGATAAAAAAAGAATACTCAAAGACATTTAAATAACTTGTATCGGCCATTTGATAAGCTTTAGTTAATAACCATATACCAATCATACTTCCAATCGATTGAATAAAGATTAATATCCATAAAACAATCGATCCATTTGACCAACCACCTATAAAGAAAGGTGGTACATTAAAATCTTCAGGATTTACATTAAAAAAGCTAAAAGAGATAATTCCTAACAAACCAAAAAATCCAATTATAGAAAAAAAGAATACTGTCAAAGTTAAAGGGCTTTCCTTTGAACATAATCGCCATGTTGTAACGTTACCCATAGCTAAAAAAATTCCNCCAATAATTGGAAGAAAATTAAAGTATGAAAATTGTTCACTAAGAGGATCTAATATAACCCAAACGCCGATACTTCCTATTANTACAGCTGAAATTCTTCTAACTCCAATTTCTTCATTATAAAAAAAATAGGAAATCAACAAAACAAAAATAGGAGAAGTAAACATGCCTGCTCCAACTATAGCTATTGGCAAAAATGATAGACAGCCAAAATAAATTAGCATTGAACTAGTATACAAGACACTTCTTAAAAGAACATTGCGTAAACTATAAATAAATATCTTTTTAGAACTTAAATATATCCAGATTAGTATTAAGCTAATTACAATTAAACTTCTTGAAAAATGAAACTGCCAAAGACTACTTTCTTTAGAGATGAATGGTATAAGAACATCATTAGGACCAATTACAACAAAAGCTAAAATGATTAATAAACCNCCTTGTAATTCAGGTGTTAAATTTTTAAATATTTTTTTCATTAATCAAAAAGATTATTATAAATATTTCTTAGTTTCTGCTTTTGCACTTTTCCCATAGCATTTCTAGGTAGTTCCGAAATAAATATAATTTTTTTTGGTTTTTTGAAATTTGCTAATTTGTTTTTTATTGAACTGGTTATTTCAATTTCCAGATTTTTTTTATTATCAGCTACTATTATTGCAACAACCGCTTCCCCAAAATCTCTATGAGGAACACCAATAACTGCAGATTCCTTTACATTAGGATTTTGATCTAATAATAGCTCTACTTCTTTTGGGTAAACATTTAAGCCACCAGAAATAATTAAATCTTTATCTCTTCCTATAATTGACAGATATCCATCAGAAGAAAATTTCCCTAAATCACCTGTTACAAAGAAACCGTCTTTTGTAAAGCTGCTATTAGTTTGTTTTTTCATTTTCCAATATCCAGAAAAGACATTACCCCCTTTTATTTCTATCATCCCAATTTTATCAACACCTAACTTTTCACCATTCTTAGGGTTAGTTATCCGGANATTAATTCCTGGCAAAGGAAAGCCAACAGTTCCGGCTTTTCTTTCTCCATCATATGGATTTGAGGTATTCATATTTGTTTCTGTCATACCATACCTTTCAAGAATTTTATGACCTGTCTTGCTTTCAAATTCTTTATGTGTCTCAGAAAGAAGAGGCGCTGAACCGGAAATAAATAACCTTATATTTTTAGTTAATGAATGATTTAAATTTTGGCTTTGAAGCATCCGCGTGTAGTATGTGGGTACACCCATCATAACTGTTGATTTTGGCAATTTCTCTATAACTGTTTCTAATTCAAATTTTTCAAGAAAATTGATTTTAGCACCACTAAATAAACAGATATTAAAAGCAACAAACAGCCCGTGAATGTGATATATTGGTAATGCATGAAGCAAAATATCATTATCAGAAAATTTCCATATTTTAAAAAGTGATTTAGTATTTGAAACTAAATTATTATGAGTAAGCATAGCCCCTTTTGATCTTCCGGTTGTACCCGAAGTATATAAAATAGACGCAATGTCATCTTTATCTCTTTTAATTGGCTCAAATACATTTTTTTGAGACTCTACTTTTTCTAAGAATGTTCCGGATAAATCATTTTCTAATTGAGCAGTCTTAATATTTTTATTTGAAATATTTTTAATGCTTTCATAATTTGATATAAATAATGATGGTTGTGAATTTTCAATAAAATAATCGACTTCTGCAGGTGTATAACTTGTATTTACAGGAATATAAATACATCCAGCTCTAATAGTAGCTATGTAAATAGCTAAACAAATTACAGACTTCTCTAATTTTACTAAGACTCTATCATTTGCTTTAATTTTTGAAACTAATAGAAAATTAGCAATTTTATTACAGAGTTGATTAAACTCTTTAAATGAATATTGACTGTTCTCTGTTTGTATAAAAATTTTTTCTGATTTCTCAAAATTCGAAAAAAGTTGATCATTCAAAAAATTTTCTGACATAATATTAAAACATAAAAATTATGAAATTTATTTTAGTCTTTTAGCGATGGAAAGTTTTCTTTGCATTTCCCGCAAAACTGGTTTTTCAATTAACTTCCCGTCAATTACGAGAAGTCCCTTTCCAGATTTTTCAAACTCATCTACGATTTTTTCTGCTTGTTTAATTTCAGTTTCTGATGGAGTAAATACATCATTAAGTATTTTGATTTGTTTGGGGTGTATTGAACCTTTGCCACTAAAGCCCAGATTTTTAGCTAGTATGGCTTCTTTCTTCATACCATCCATATTTTCTAAATCTAGATACGGCACATCTAAAACATCTATGCCTGCACTCGCTGCCGCATGAACTATTTTAGATCTTGCAAATAATAAATTTTCCCAGGTATTCTCACACCTTAAATCAGCTGCCATATCAACACCACCAAAAAATAATGCAGCTATTCTTTTACTTGATAGTGCAATATCATAAATACTTTCAAGTGCCTGATTAGTTTCCATTATAACATGTAATTCTGTTTTTAATTGTGCATCTGTAAGAAGGTCATCAATTAATTTTATTTCGTCTGGGGACTGAACTTTTGGAAGCATAATAGCTTTTAAATCTATGCCACTCGAAACAAATGCCTCTAAATCTAATAATCCGTGTTTTGTTCTTTGGCAGTTTATTCTAACAACTATTTCAGTACTTACATTTGTGTCTAATGTCTTTAATGCTTTTATTGTAGTGGCCCTTGCTTCATCTTTATCATGCATAGCAATTCCATCTTCGAGCTCAATACAAACTATATCAGCTCCAGAAGCAACCGCTTTTGGAAACATTTCAGGTTTCAAACCAGGTGTGAAGATAAAACTCCGTCTAGGTCTTATTTTTGAATCATCCATAGAACCTCCAAATATAATTTATTTATTTCAACTCCAGAATTTATCATTAATAATAATTTGTCTCTTATCATTTTTAGTAAAGTTCAGAAATAAACTATTTTTTTCATTCCAGTATTCCCTATCAATCATACCAATTGCAACATTTACTTTAAAATCAGGTGACCATGCTGCAGATGTAATCTGTCCAACCACTTCACCGTTAGAATTCGAAACTTGTAGGCTATAGGTAATCGGTTTAATAGGCTCACCTGTAATCTCAATGGGCTTTATAAGTCTTTGAGGCTCAGTTTTTGTTCGCAAAATATCATAAGCTAAGCAACCTTCGCTAACACCAGAAGATAAAAATTTTCCTAAACCAGCCTCATATGGTGTATTTGTTTGATTTACATCATTTCCATATGATAATAATCCACTTTCAATTCGTTCTATCAAATTTGGACACCCTGCCCTTACGTCTAGATCATTACCCAAACTAAAAAATTTGTCCCACATATCTTGGCCATTCATAGATCCATCTACATATACTTCAAAACACATTTGATGAGACCAGCCTGACCTAGCAACAATCATTTTCTTGCCATTGAAGAAAACTTTTCCATGCCTAAAAAATTTTAATTCTGAAATTTCTTTTCCAAACATTCTTTCGATCAAAATTTTTGATTTTGGACCTTGTATAGAGATTATATTCACATCAGGTTCAAAGATATTTACATTTAATCCCATTCCTTCAGCTAAGCCTTTAAAATAATAAATTACATCAGAGTCTGCTATTGAAATCCAGTATCTATTTTTGTCTAATTTTACTGCAACTGGATCATTTATCATTAAACCATGCTTATCAACCATTGGAATATAGTAACACTGATCATCTTTCATTTTACTGATGTCTCTTGGTGTCACCATTTGTAGTATTTTTGTTGCATCTGGACCTATTATTTCTATTTGTCTCTCAACTGATACATCCCAAACTTGAACAGCTGTTTTTAAATGATGATAGTCATTTTCCAAAGTATCGAATACCGTGGGTAACAACATATGATTGTATACACTGTATGACTTAACACCTGCTTCTTCTACTCTTTTAGAGTATGGAGTTCTCCTTATTCTAGAAGAGCCAGAAATAGTAGGTTGATGCATGATATTTTAACCTTGAATGATATTAAGTTTGACTGTTAATATTAATAAATCGAGTATATGATTTTTAGAAGTCTATCAAGAAAATTTTAATAAACGCGTGCAACAGGTGCGATACTTTGCACCTCATTGGTTAATGTTGATAATGTAACGTCTCTGTATCCGAGTTTTGATTTGTTCTTCTCATCGAGCCACATTACAGTGTGTTTCATCCAGTCTTTATCATCTCTCTCTGGATAATCNTCATGCGCATGAGCACCACGCGATTCTTTACGCTCACTTGCTGATCTTATTGTTACCAGTGCCTGTCCCATCAAGTTATCAAGCTCTAATGTCTCAATGAGCTCTGTGTTCCAGATCAAGGATTGATCTTGTATACGGACATTGTTCATATCCATTGCAATGTCACCCAGTTTCTTTACACCTTCGTCAAGTATCTCGGTATTGCGGAACACAGCGGCATGCTTTTGCATAGCTTTTTGCATATCCAGTCTGAGTTCAGCTGTTGAGACATCACCTTTTGAATGGCGAATCTTATCAAATCGATCAATGGCTTTTTGTGTAGCTGATTCAGGTAAAGGCGGTAAAGACTCGCCTGGCTTCATTGTATCAACAGCACGATGCGCAGCAGCGCGTCCAAAGACAACAATATCTAATAAAGAGTTTGTTCCCAGGCGGTTTGCTCCATGAACAGATACACATGCTGCTTCTCCAATAGCCATGAGCCCAGGGGCCGTACGGTGCTGGTCTTTAGCTGTTGGTGACAATACTTCACCATGGTAATTGGTTGGAATGCCGCCCATATTATAATGGACAGTTGGTAATACAGGTATTGGTGCCCGTGTTACATCAACGCCACAGAAGATCTTTGCTGTCTCTGTAATGCCTGGCAATTGCTTATGAAGTGTCTCAGGTTCAATATGTTCAAGATGAAGCATGATATGATCATTATCATTGCCTACACCACGCCCTTCATTAATCTCAAGTGTCATCGCACGGCTGACAACATCGCGGCTGGCAAGGTCCTTGGCAGTTGGTGCATACCGTTCCATAAAGCGCTCACCTTCAGAGTTAGTCAGATAACCTCCCTCACCACGTGCACCTTCAGTAATTAATACACCTGCGCCATAGACACCTGTTGGATGGAACTGGACAAACTCCATATCCTGCAGAGGCAAACCAGCACGTAAAACCATCGCGTTACCATCACCTGTACATGTATGTGCAGAAGTACATGAGAAGTAGACACGTCCATACCCTCCTGTAGCAAGTACAGTCTTTTGGGCGCGAAAGCGGTGCAGGGTACCATCTTCCATACATAAAGCCAGAACACCACAACAACGCCCTTCATCATCCATCAGGAGATCCAGG
>FUFK010049776.1_pt1 | contig 20959 bp, 16 predicted proteins | sample 1021851 | NCBI WGS metagenome assembly FUFK01 (sample SAMEA51879418, study PRJEB19060) | metagenome
ATAGATTTTGAAATTATTTTTTCAGAAAATGGTTCTACTGATAACACAAAAAAAATTGCTAGTGAGTTAACGGCCAAATATTCAGAGATAAATATTGTATCCAATCCGAAACCAAATTATGGAAATGCACTTAAAGCTGGATTTGAATTAGCAAAAAATGATTTAGTCATATCATTTGATATTGATTATTATTCAGAATCTTTTTTATGTGAAGCTTTAATGCTAAATAGCGAATACTCCTCAATAACAGCTTCAAAAAGACTTGGTTCCTCTGAAGATGGGAGAAGATTTGTTAGAAGGTTAGCTACTAATTTTTTTGTTATTCTTTTAAAAACTTTTTTTGGCACAAAGCTAAGTGATACGCACGGAATGAAAGCAATTAAAAAAACAGAAATTGAAAAATTTTTACCGCAGGTCGTTTCAACACAAGACATTTTTGATACTGAATTATTAATAAGAATAGAAAAAAACGGTGGGAAAATAAAAGAAATTCCTGCAAAAGTAAATGAAATCAGACCTAGTGTTTCCTTAATTTATAAAAGGATCCCAAGAACATTAAAGAGCTTAATTAAATTAAGAATTATTTTTTATAAAGAATCTTTAAAAACAAAAAATTTATAAATCAAATACTTGATGGGAAGTATTGCTCCATTTATAAGAATCGTAATTACAAGAAACCAAAGCTCATCCTTCTGTAAAGCATCATTGATAAAATTAATTATGAACCAAATTAAATTTGGNGCAAATAAACTAATTAGGTTAGTGTAGGAGAAATTTAAAAACTCTTTTAACTTTCCTCCAAAAAAACTAAATTTAAAAATTATTCTTCTAGATAAGTAGTACGAAATAACTACACCAATTAAAAATCCGAGCACATTAGTTACATAAGTTCTCATGGGAAAATCAATAAAAGTAAGAACAAAAAATTGAAATATATATGTCAAAGTTAAGCCAACCATCAAATTTATAGCACCAACAATATATGTTCTAAATAACTGCATTAATGAANTGTCGCTTTGAAAAATTTTTAAGGATTTTAACTTGTTAAACATTATCAGATCTCTTTTTAATCTTATAAGTAATAAGTAAAGCACCAAAAAGAGTCAAAATCGAAAAGAAATTTAAAGCTTTTTCGACATTACTCAACTCGAAATTAATTTCAACAAGCTCATCATTGGGGATAACTGCCATAAATGATGGAGAGATCCTGTAAGGACCATGGCCATTTTTAATTTTCCAATTTGGAAAATATGATACTTTAATTAAATGAAGTTGATTAGGTTTATTTGTTTTAAAAGATATAAAGTCATTTTGAATATTTAAATCACTTATTAAAAGCTCGGTATTGTTGTCACTAGAATCAGCTAAGTTCATATCATAGTTTTCAATTATTTTATAATTTGATTCATCTTTGAAGCTCTTGTAAGCAGCATCAAAGAAGCTTTGTTCACTGCCTTCNCTTAGAACTGCATTAAATAGACGNTCATAAAAATCGGGACTCTCGAATGTATATAAATTATCTTCAACAAGCTCTATTTTCTCAGAGTTTATTGAATAAACATTAAAAACTTCATTTGAGAATAAAAAATTAAAATTTTCATTTCCGTTAGCTTTATCTTTAATTGATGACGTGTATGCAATAAAATAATCTACACCCAGTTCTTCCATTAATCTAAAACCTTTATCGAATTCACCATTAATATATGTCAACCCTCCGACTGGATTAGAAGGTCTTTCAGCAAGTCCTGAAACTGTTAAGAAATGAAACGGTGTTGTTATGCTTGAATCAAAATATAAACCTTCGACACTTTGGTGGTCTGTAAACATTGGGATTGTCATTAATACCATAGGCGTACCATATTTGTTTAAATCAGAATTTGGTTCCCACATGATTCTTCCTGGCTCAAGCGTGTCTAAACCTTCATAAAGAGTTGTAATATCTGTCCAGTTATTTTTGNTTTCATAACCACTAAAATTCCAATTTAACCAGTGCGGTAAATAGCTTAAAGTTCCAAAAGTTAGAGAAACAAGAGTTGTGTAAATTAAATAGTTCTCAGAGTTTATTGAAATTAAAAACATAAACAAAATAATAAAAATTACGCTTAAAGTTGTTGTTGTATAAGTGTTCCACCATTTGGAAAAATACAAATACATAAGGTAAGAGTTGCTCAGTAAAATAAATATAAGCAATGGGAATTTACCCTGTATTTTTTTAGTTAGATTCTTGATATCAAAATGTAATAAATTAAAAAATAGAATTATGATACCCAAGTTAAAAAAAGGAACGATTCTTCCATTCCATAGCGCACTTTCTGGACCATAGAAAAACAAATATATTGAGATAGATATTAAATATATTTCAAATACAGAAATTGATTTTAAAGAATTTTTACTACTGCTCAAAATAAAATAAATTACTACACCTAACACAAACGGAAGTATGTCAGATTTTACGAGGTCAGAAATCTGGGTGTAAGGAGTGTAAGTCATATTTGTTGTGAATTCTAAATTTAGAAATAATGAAATAGAAAACCTTATTGCTATAAACAAGAAAAAAAGAAACGCTGAAATCTTTTTATAGATTATTGTGTCACTTTTTAAAAAGTAAAAAGAAAATATTGGTAAATAAATCATAAAAGGAATTAAGTGAGAGAGTACAGTTAAGCCAATTAGTAAAGCGGCAATCTCAGTGGAATATTTATGCTTTGATTTAATTAAATAAAATATAGATAAATTAGCAAAAGCAATCGAATAAGTAAATGAATACTGACCGGCAAGAGATGAAGCTAGATTTCCTCCAAAAATTGTAAAAGATTCAGTAAGTAAGTAGAGCAATCCAACACCAAATCCATAAAAAGAAAACTCTTTTGAATTTTTTCGCATGAGCATTTCAATAGAAACAACTAGTAGTACTTGTGAAATTAACACCATGGTTTTAAAAGAAATTGAAAATGGAAATAAAAAATTTAACAAACTAGTAATGATTGGTGGAAGTGGAAAATAAAAGTAGTAAACAGGGTAGCCAGCAAACCAGTCCTGTGACCATCCACTTAGTTTAAAATTATTAAATAGTTCAGTAACAAAGAACTTGGTCGGAACAATGTGCGCTCCCATATCACCGCCAGTTGGAAGTAAGTCTGAAAAAACTAGTTCTACTCGCAGAAAAATAATTAGCAAAGAGCCAAGGGAAACTTTAATAAAAAGATTTTTTTTAAGCATCTGCTAAATTTTTACCTAAATATTTGGTTTTTCTCTTTCCATCCTCAGTCCACTCTGCATACCAATATGGACCATGGGGACAGGAATTACATGACTCTTTACCGCACTTTATTGATTTAGTTCTATAAGAAACTTTTATATCAGATTCAATTTTTAGCTTATTGTCTACCAATAATTTGATTCTCTTTAAATCTGCTTCATCAAGTTCTGATAATCCATCTAGAATATCTTTGTCTATCATTACTAAAATGTTAGTTGAAAGGTCAATAATTTAAGGTTCTTATAAATGAAAAAAATTGTTTATTTAAGCGGAGGAGTTGGAGGTGCTAAATTTGCTAAAGGACTGAACAAATTAAATAACATTGACTTATCCATCATAGTTAATACTGGTGATGACGAATATATTCACGGAGTTGCGCTATCACCTGACATTGATTCTGTAATATATGGTTTAGCAAACACAGAGGGAAAATACGGTTGGGGTGTTTTAAATGATAAATTTACTGTTCATAATGAGTTAAAAAAGTTTTATGATTTAAATTTCATGATAGGTGACAAAGACCTAGCACTTAATTTGTTTAGGAATCAAATGATAAACGATGGTTTAAAACTCACTGAAATTACAGATATAATAAAAAACAAATTTAATATCAGATGTAAAATCCTTCCAATGTCTGATGATAAAGTAAGTACAAAACTTATTACTAAAAATGGTGAGAAATTGAATTTTCAAAATTATTTTGTAGAAAAAAAAGCAAAGCCAAGGTTAAGCAAAGTTGTCTATGAAGGCTCTAGAAAAGCAAATGTCACAAATCAAGTCATAAACTTGATAGATCAGAGCGAAGTTTTAATTATTGGCCCCTCAAATCCAATCCTATCTATTGGTCCTATACTTTCTATAAGTAAGATCAATCAATCAATTCAAAATCATAATAATGTTATTGCAATTAGCCCCTTTGTAGGTAAAAAAGCACTTAAAGGTCCTTCTGTTCAAAACTTTATTGACATGGGATATAACCCTGACATTCAAGGATTAAAAAAATATTTTAAGAATCGAGTTAATAAATTTTATGTTAATCATGGAGATTCTGATGGTTCCTCTAACGTCTTTGAAGATCAAATTGTTTTTAAAAATGAAAATGACTCAAAAANTCTAGCTGAAANAATATTGCAAAATGAATGAGGTAAGAATAATACCTATTNAAGGNATTCCAGAAATTAAAGTTGATGATAATTTGGCTGAAANCACATTTGATGTCTTAAGTAAAAGTGAAATAGGTATTGAAAAAAATGACATTTTTGTAGTTACTCAAAAAATTGTNTCAAAAAGTGAAGGAATGGAAAGAGATCTTTTAAATTATGACTTTGAAGAGCTGTTATATAGTGAATCTAAAAAAATTATNAGAAAAAGAGGAGATTTAGTTATAGCAAAGACANACCANGGGTTTATNTGNGCNAATGCTGGAATTGATAAGTCAAATNTAAGAAANAANACAGCTTTACTNCTCCCTGAAGANCCNAANAANTCTGCATANAAATTTCAAAAAAGATTTGAATCACTAGCCAATTTGCCAATAGCCGTCATTATTTCTGATACATTTGGTCGAGCATGGAGAAAGGGTCAAGTTAATTTTGCAATTGGCTCATCCGGNATAAGTCCTATCGACAGNTATATTGGCAAATTAGATAGTTTTGAAAATGAACTTAATGCAACAGAAATAGCTGTGATTGATGAATTGGCAAGTGCTGCAGAACTGGTCATGAAAAAAACTATTGGTATACCAATAGCAATTATTAGGGGCTTTGATTATGAAAACTCTAAGCTAAATGCAAATGAATTAATTAGAGACGACAATGAAGACTTTTTTCTTTAGTCTCGTAACCAGCTAAATACTTGTTTCATTCCATCATCTAAACTGTATTCTGGCTTCCAATTTAATTCTTTTTTTGCTTTTGTATTGTTTAATACACTTCGATTTAATTCACCCTCTCTTGCAGGTTTGTAAATAGGATTAATTTCAGATTTAAACTGTATCTTCATTGAATTTGCAAGATCATTTACTGATGTTTCTATACCTGTGCCTATATTTAAAAAATGATTTTCTTCAATCTTTGATGATTTTATTAATGCACTTACAACATCTTTTACATATATATAATCTCTAGTCTGCTCACCATCTCCATAGATTGTTGGCTCTTCATTCTTTAAATATTTGTTTGCAAATATTGATACTACTCCTGCTTCTCCATGAGGGTCCTGCCTTGGTCCATAAACGTTAGATAAGTTTAAAATTGAATATTTCATAGATGAATTCTTTAGCATTATCTTTATTAATTCATTTAATCTTTTTTTTGCAACTCCATATGGAGACTCAGGCTCATCAGCATAATCTTCTTCTGCTGTTGGAATTACAGAGGGTTCACCAAATATTGTTCCTCCAGATGAGGTAAAGACGAACTTTTTACAGTTAGACTTTAAAAGCACTTGAATAAGTTTTATTGGTTGTAAAATATTATGTTCAAAATCAAGAGCTGGGTTTTCCACTGATACTACTACTGAAGATTGTGCAGCCAAATGGAAACAAATATCTGGATCAAATTTTTCTATTAGTTCTAAAGAATTTTCAGAACCAAAATCATCATTAATAAATGTAAAATTTCCTGTAATTTCTAGATTTTCTTTATTACCAGTTAGACAATTATCAAAAATTAAAATCTCATGTCCATTACTTAAAAGTTCTTCAACAAGATGAGAGCCTATAAAACCAGCTCCTCCAGTTACTAAAATTTTCATTATTTAACTTTTCCTTATAATTTCTTCGCTAATAATAGTGTCTTTACTAATAATTGAATTGCTACTTATTATTGAATTAGTAATTGTTACATTGTCTTCAATAATGCAGTTATCTAAAATAACGCTATTTTTAATTATTGCGCTTTTACTAATTTCTACATTATTTGGAGAAATCCAATTATCCTCTCCTTTAACGATATGTGCAGNAATGTATGATTCTAATGTTCCAACATCCAACATGTCGCCGTTTACTGTATATGTACTTAGCAACCTAGCCTTTGACATCATTGGAAAAACCTGCCTTTCAAAGGAACAAGGTATTTCAAGATTTTTACGTATTTCCGATATATCTTTTTTATACAAATGGTATAAACCCAAACTTATTTTATTTCCATAGCTTTTGTCTTTTGGTTTTTCTACAAATTGGACAACTTTGTCATCTTGACCAACTTCTAATACTCCAAATCTTGTCGGATCTTCAACCTCAAATGACCCAATAAGTGAATTAGAACATAAACTTGAAGCACTGATGAAATTAGGCAAATCAACATTCAATAATAAATCACCATTCATGCAGTAAAATTTATCAGGCATTGAATCTAAATTCTCTACAATATATCCTGCGGTATCGAGTTTTGATTTTTCGAAAAGAAGATTTACATTGTTATTGTGATTAGTTTTATAATCCATCCACAATTCTTCATGTTTAATCGAGCAAATCAAATTAAAATTAAAATTCTCTAAATTCGAAAACTGTTTGATAATTTTATCAATTATTCTTTCCCCTCTTATTGTCAGCAGAGCTTTTGGTACCCCAGAAGAAAGTGGTTGAAGTCTAGTCGCCTCCCCTCCAACTAATAAGTAAATTTCATTCATTTTCAATAAGGATATTAAAAAAAACGTTTAAATTGTCATCTTTTTTTAAATTTATAATTTTATCCCAAACGTCTGATGCTTTTTCAGTATCGAATATAGATTTGACATTTCTGAGAAATTTTTCTTTCATTAAAGGAACTGCTTCATCTCTTCTTGAAGGATGGCCTATTGGATTTTCTATGGTGATTTTTTCTGAAATTGAGTTATCGTTATAAACGATTTCTATTGAATTAGATATGTGTCTTTTTGAAAAATCGTAATAGTCTTTCGTGAATTGAGGTTCCTCAGTGACAAAAATCTTTTTTCTTAAATTATTAATCTTTTCAAAACCCTGAAAACTTTCTTCATACATTTCATATTTTAAATCTCCATATAAAAGTGCGGCGGCAACCATGTATTCCAAGCTATGGTCTCTATCGGATGCGTTTTTTAAAATATCTTTGTTTGATATTATCCTTACAGCCGGTTCATGCGTGTATATATTAACCTTTTCTAACTTATTAATATTCTGATTAAACTCATCGCTAAGCTCAATTGCAGCTTCGACCGCTGACTGGCCATGGAATTCAGCAGGAAAAAGTACTTTAAATAATACATTTTGTATAACCCAATTGTTAAGATCTTTTCCAAATCCTAATTCTGAATTATCTAAGAAATTAGTTTCAAATCCCCACTTATCTTCGTTTTGGACAGATTCATAAATTTCATCCTGATAACTACTAATAATCGAAAGCTCAATACCTCTTTTAGAAGCATCTGCAGCTGCCCAACTTTTTCTTTTTCCAACATTTGGAAAATGCCTGTATGCTCTTAGACTTGGTCCATCCAAAAGTATATTATTAACTGTTCTTCTTATTGCATTTGCATCACCTTTATTCACTAAATGAGAAAAAACAGAACCCGAGGCGATTTTTACATAAAAAACGTGGTCATAACCTAGTTTGTTTAATGATGTTCCTAGGCACAAGGAACCCTGTATCTCATAAGCTTTAGTAAGAGCATTTACGAAATCAATAAACTTATAATTATCATTCTTGTAAAAATAGCTAAATATTGCACCAAAATTATCTGATGGATGTGCCCACTCTTTAGCTAAAAAAGTGTCGTTATAGTCAAACCATCTAGTTAAAACTGTTAGGTACCATGAGATAGTTTCATAGCTTTCGTTAACAGTAAAATTTTTAAATGGATTTTTAAAATTTAGGCTTAGATTATTTTTTGATGCAAATTGAACAACATCTTCATGGCTGCTTGCCTCAATTATGCATCCTAAGGTATCTAATATTGCTAATTTTGAAGAATAGAAATGTTGATCATCTTCTTCAAAATCACTAGAAATGTAATCAGTAATTATTAGATCTAAATTGTTAGAATTCAAAAATTATCTTTCTGAAGGCCCAATGTACTTAGCTGCAGGTCGAATCAAGATATCTTGTTCTCTTTGTTCAAAATAATGTGATGCCCAGCCTACTGAACGTCCGGCAACAAATATTGGAGTAAATAAATCTACATCAAAACCNAGCTCAGCAAGAAGAAGGCCACCATAAAAATCTACATTTGGAAAAAGATTCTTCTCTTCGTCCATAATTTGATCAATCTTTTGTGCAATTTCAAATCTGTTTTTAGAGTCATCACTATTGACTAATTTGGATACCCAATTTTTTACAATTGGACTTCTCGGATCTTGTATTTTATAAACACCATGTCCAAAACCCATGATTTTAGTTTTTTGTTCCAAAAGTGATTTTATTCCTTTTTCTGCATCAGTAACAGTTTCGAAGGAATTAATCAGTTCTACAGCTCTTTCATTAGCTCCACCGTGTAATTCTCCCTTAAGTGTTGCTATTCCTGAAACTATAGCACCTGTTAGATCTGCTCTTGTAGATGCGGTAACCCTTGTTGCGAAAGTTGAAGCATTAAACCCATGTTCAGCATATAAAATTAACATATCATCCAAGGCTTCTAATTTCTCTTTTGACGTTTCATTGGGTAAAAGAGAGCTAGCAACTAAGTACTGTTTATCCAACTCATCACATGCTTCTTGGTGGTAAGAGGCAATGATATAGCAAACAATTGCAGTTATTCTTGCTGATAATTCAGTTTTATCCTCGTTGTCTAAACTTTTTTTTCTAAGTGTTGTTAATTCACCCTTGTATGAAACAATTGTCCTAACAACATCCATAGGATGAAGTTTTTCTTTAATTTCGGTAAGTAATTCATTTAATTTATTGTCTTTTGTTGTTTCTAAATAGTATTTTGAGAAACTTTTTTTAAAATTTTTATCNTCTAATGTGTTGGTGAGAATAAGTGATGCAACTTCTTCATAAGTATTGTTCGATGTTAGCTCTGTTGCATCATATCCTCTATATCTAAGTGAAGTCCCTTCTTTACCAACTGTAGAGATTGCTGTTTCTCCGGCAACGACTCCTCTTAAACCAGGTGAATAATCCATCGGTACAATTGTACAGTATTAACATATATAAGGCTAGAAATTTAGCTGTACAAAGTAATAGTTTGAAATTATTAAGGTTATCATTTTCATATGGCGCAAATACATAATTTGGAATCTAAAACTAGATATGGATCAAGATATGTTGCTGGCTTTTTAATTCTTATTTCAAGCATTTTACTTGCAGGTTGGGTAGGTTTTTTTGTATTTTTACCAATTAAATCAAGCATGGAAGTTGTAACGTCTCTTGAGGAAAAGTTTTTACCTAGAGCTGAGGGAATGGTTCTAAATTTTGTATCTTTGTCTGAGCCATCAACCATCATTACATCTGATAACCAAATACTTGATGAGTTGCATGATGGGTTAAATCGAGACCCGATACGTTTATCAGAAGTTCCATCTTTTGTTATCAATACTTTGCTTGCTGCAGAAGACAGTAATTTTTATTTGCATGAAGGTGTCGATTTTGTAGCTATTTTAAGTGCCGCTCTTGATAATCTAAGAGGTGTTACTCGTGGTGGTTCAACAATAACTTCTCAAGTTGCTAAACAATCTTTCGTTGGTGATGAAATTTCAGTAAGAAGAAAAGTTGCAGAAGCAGTTGTTGCAGCTGAGTTAGAGAGAAGGTATACAAAAGATCAAATCTTAGAATATTATATAAATTCAATTTATTGGGGATCTGGAGCATATGGTATTCAGTCTGCTGCTTATGAATACTTTGGTAAAGATATTCGTGAAATTACTTTAGATGAAGCAGCAACCTTAGTTGTTATAATTAGAAGCCCTGCTTACTACAATCCAAGAAAATACCCTGAGCGAGTAATTGAAAGAAGAAATGATGTACTGAATATCATGTTGAAAGAGGGGTTTATTGTAGATATACAAGCAAGATCGGCTAAGTTAGCACCACTAAATATTGTTGATTCAGTTCAAATTGACTCACAAGCAGAACATGTAGTTGCTGAAGTCAAAAGGCAGTTACTTAATGACCCTCAATTTGCTGTATTAGGAAACACAAAAGAGGAGCGTAAAAAGAAAATTTTTGGTTGTCCTTCAGACGATACCTCTTGCACAGGTGGTGGAGGATTAAATGTATACATTACTTTAAATCTCGAATATCAACAGCATGCAAACCAAATTTTAAACAAATGGGTTCCATCTAACAGTTTGGACGAAGATAATGTTGAACCAAAACCTACAGGTGTAATTACATTAATTAATAACTTTACTGGTGCTATAGAGGTGATGGCTTCTGGGATACCGTTTGAAGAGGAACAATATAATTTAGCAACTCAAGGTAAAAGAAATCCTGGTTCAGCTTTTAAACCCATTACATTATTGGCAGCGCTTGAGTCAGGTTCAAAACTTTATAGTTATAGAGATTCAAGAAGTCCTGTTGAAATTGACTGTGGGTATCCTTGTGCACCTGATGGAATTGGCACAAAATGGGTAGTAAGAAACTATGGNACTTCTATTACTGCTGACAGATATTTGAACAAAATAGCCGCTCAAGATCGAGCTATTGAGCTTCAATGTGTTGGCTACCACATTGAAGATATAAAAAATATTGATTTTTTTAAGCAGTTTCCATTAGTTTCTAATTTAGATGAATTACAAGATAATTCAGAAAAGCTAATTGAAATTGGTAAAGCTTTAAATCAAATTGATGAAGATGGTAATNCAATAATTTATCANCTAGACACGTCTGGAGTNAATTTTCCCGAAGGTACGGTTGTGATTACAGATCCAGAACTAATTGAAAAACAAGCAAATACAACACAAATTAATATTGAAGGTGAAACGCAATATATCTTCAAACCTTGCAATGATAAAAGTGAGTACAATAGATCAGTAAAGTTGCTCGACACNTCAGGAATGATTTCTCTTGAAGAGGCTACTAGAAGATCTATAAATACAGTTTTTGCTCAAATGGCCTCTGAGCTTGGTGGGGAAAAGCTTGCTTCGACAGCCAATCGTATTGGAATAGATTCTAAAATTGAACCAGTTATTTCATTAACTCTGGGAGCGGGTGCGGTAACACCAATTGAAATTGCATCTGCCTATTCATCATTTGCAACTAATGGCGTATTGGCACCTACTTATCTAATTGAAAGAATAGAAGATTCAAATGGTGTAATTTTGTATCAAAATATAGTTTCACAAAGAGTTTCTATACCTGACCCTGGTGCTGCAGCTGCAGTCAGAAAAACATTAGAAGTAGCAGCACAATATGGTACAGGTACAAGGGCCACACTAGAAGACAGGCCTATTGCTGGAAAAACTGGTACTCATCAAGGTTTTAGAGAGGCATGGTTTATTGGATTTATACCCCAATATACTTCTTCTGTTTGGATTGGCTTTGCTGAAGAACAGCTTCCCCTCACAGATGTAGAAATTAATGGTGAAGTAATTAAGAATGTGTCTGGTGGTCGTGTCCCAGCGCCTATGTGGAAAGAATTTATGACAAAAGTTGTTGAAGGTCTCCCTGTAATAGAATGGCCAAATGATCCAAGTGATTTAGAAAAGTACTATGAAATTCCAACNGTCATTATTCCAGAGCTAGCTGGCCTTAATGTACTTATTGCAGAAGAAATAGCGTTTTCAAATTATTTACTTCCTAATATAAAGTTGGTTGATTCAGAAGAGGCTCCAGGATTAGTTTTGACCCAAAGTATTGAAGTAAACGAAGAAGTACCTGAAGGTACAGTTATTGAACTAGAAGTATCTGGACAAAAGTTTTCAGCAGCTATTCCAAATATTCCACCTTGTGAATACACCATAGAAGAAGCCGAAGGTCTTATTAAAACATTTATGAGAGAAAATAATGTGATTTTATTTTTGAAAAAGAATTACGAACAGTCAGATGTTCAAGGGTGTGAAGGTAAAGTTGTAGGAACAAATGTTTCACAGGGTGCAACAATGTCCACTGGAGATACATTAATATTTATTATTGAGAGCACTAATAGTGATTCTTAATTATCAATTTCATTACAGATAAAATTGAAATAACCAATTACTCCAAATCCTGTTCCACCCTCTGGGTAGATGGAATTGTCGCTTCTTGATCTAGCAGGACCAGCTATATCTAAATGAATCCAATCAATATCGTTGACAAACTCTTCTAAAAGTAAAGCAGCAGTTATGGCGCCTCCAAATCTACCACCTGAATTTTTCATATCAGCAATGCTTGATTTGATTAGAGATTTATAACTTTGCTCAAGTGGCAAAGAATGATAGTTTTCAAAACTATTAGCATTTGAATTTAAAAATTTATTCAAAGTAGATTCATTATTCGAAAATACAGCTCCTATTTCGACTCCAAGTGCAACATACGCAGCACCGGTCAATGTGGCCACATCGCAAATTATATCTGGCTTATTTTCACTAGCATAAGCCAAAGCATCAGCCATTATTAGACGACCTTCAGCATCTGTATTCATTACTTCAATTGTTTTTCCATTTCTCATATTTAAAATATCACCAGGCCTAATTGCAGTACCACTAGGCATATTTTCAACTATTGGGGTATAAACTTTCAAACCAATATCTAAATTTTGTTTTGCAACTAACGCAATTATTCCCCAAGCAGTTGCAGCACCTGCCATATCTGTTTTCATAGTCTCCATTCCTGAAGGAGATTTTAAAGAAAGTCCTCCAGAATCAAACAAAACACCCTTTCCTATAAGGGCAATTTGTTTTTTAGCATCTGGATTATATTCTCCAATTAGAAATTTTGGTGGTCTTTCAGAACCCTGTGCAACGCCTACAACACCCCCCATGTTATTTTCTCTTAACCACTCCTCATCATATGATTCAAGCTTTATGNTTAGATTTTTTATTAATTCTTTTACTTGTTCCTCAAAAAAATCTGGTGATTTAGTTATCGCTGGATAATTTACCATATCTCTTACCCAAAAAATTGAATCTATTTTGTTTTGAATTTCTTCATTATGAGAACTATCTAAGATTTTAAAATTTCGTTCGGGATTTTTCTTAGATTTAAAATTATCAAAATTGTATGAAGATATAGCAATGCCAAATTCAATAGAAAAGATGTCTAAATTATCTGATTTTGAAATAAGTTGGATATCACAATCTTGACCAATTTTTTTACCAATTAGTGAACCTAAATTAACGAATTCATATGCCGTTTCACATCCCTTTGTGCCGACTACTAATGTCGAAACTTCATCTGAACTATCTAAGTTAGCTAAAAAAACCATTTGATTTTTTTTAGCTTCGAATTTGTTTATCTCGAATAAATTTTTGTTTTCATCATAATTTTTTAGTGACGTTAAGTTATCTCCATCAATACTGTCAATTAGTACAACTTCTATTTTCATTTACTTGCGGTCCATTCTGTTTCGAAATCTCGAGCTAACATCCATAATAAATCAGACAACCTATTTAAATAAACAATTACTTCTGTGTCTTCTATTTGGTTAAGTTTTTTCCATGCTACAGATTTTCTTTCAGCTCGTCGTGAGACAACCCTACACCAGTCAAATTTTGCAGAAATGCTGTTTTCGCCAGGAACAACAAAGAATTCTGGAATTCCATTTTTGTCTGTCAAAAAATCTATATTCTTTTCAAGATTTTCAATCATACTAGTAGTGACTAAAGTTTCATCAGGCACTAGTTTGGACCTATTTTCTTTTGAAGTTGCCAATTCTGCTCCAGCTATGAAAAGCTCTCTCTGTATTCGCAGAATTAACTCTTTTGTGTCTGTTGGTAAATTTTTTTCGTATCGAATCAAACCTAAAGCAGCAACCAATTCATCAACCGAACCATAAGCTTCTGGCGCAATGCTATCTTTAGACACAGCATCACCATATAGTAGACGGGTNTCCCCCTGGTCCCCTTTTTTAGTATAAATTTTCATATTTTAAGGATAGTGTCATATAGAAAGTATTAAAGTTCCAGAAGCTCCTAATGAGACAATTAATGATAAATAACTTAAACCAGTACTTGCCATAACTCCTGTATAAGATTTTTCTTGTAAAGCTTTATAAGATCCAAATGAGAGAACCCCTGCTGAAATGTAAAGAAAAATAATTACATTATTTAGGACTTCATTTCCAATTAAATTAAAAAAATCTGAACTGCTTTCATAAAAATCTAAAAAAACTAGAAATGAAAGAACAATTGAAAGATACATTGAGAATTTTGCAATATTTTTCATTCCATCACGATTAATGGTTGGATCAACAAGAAACCAATGGCCAATCATCATAAGAGAAAATACTGATGAAATAAGCAAAACTGGAATAAGACTTTTTAAAGTATTTATATTAATTTCGTTAAGAAATCCTACGCTGAATGATATGAATGATAGGGATAAATAGTAAAAACTTTCTTTTTTACCATATGAATATAAATAAAAAGCTATAAAAAATAAGCCTAGGAGAGAAAAATTGTCTGATTTTAGAAATACATTCAATGCAATTAGTACAGCAAATAATATACTAAATCCTTTTTTTGGACTTGTTGAACGGACAATATAGTACAAAAAAGGTATACAAAGTGTAAGAAATAAGTAGGTAAATTCACTCAATTGCATATGTATCTTACAATAATATATATGTTAAAAAATTTAATAAAAAATAACTACAAAAGAGCATTGATAGCTACTTTCATTTTTATGCTATTTTTAACTAATGTATCAGCAGCTTCAATAAATAAGCTTATGTCTACCGATTCTATGTACTCATTTATTATGTATTTTGCTCTATTCTTGATTACTTTTGACAGCTTTAGAAAAAATAAATTTATTGGTATTTATTTATTAGTAACAATCTTTTTTATACCTCCAAATATATTTCCGAACTACAAAGGACTCTTGTTTCCAGTTACTTATCTTTCATTTATTGCATATATTGGATTTATCGTTTCTAATCATATATTTAAAATATGGAAAAAAAACCAGGTATTATGAAATATTTTTTAATCAATCTACAATAAGGTAATGAAACTAGGGCTTAAATCAAAATTTTTGTTTGCATTTAGCTTCATACTTTCATTTGCCTTACTAAATCTGTTAGAAGAACCGGCAAATGCTATTAATTTGAAGCCTAGTTCTTCCGTATCTTGTGTTAACAATGCAGTAGCTCCATTAGACAATTTAAAAGATATACAAACTTTTTTAAATTGTAATGGTTTCAATCCGGGGCCTATTGATGGTCTGGCAGGAAGTAGAACAACTAATGCAATAGTAACTTTTCAAAAAACTGTAGGCTTAACAGCTGACGGAGTTGTTGGGCCAGCCACAAAACAGGCTATGAGGGGTTACAGCTCTGTTTCGTTTACCTTTACTGGTAGTGGTTGGGGTCATGGAGTAGGTTTGAGCCAATATGGGTCAAAGGGATTAACAGAATTGGGTGCTAGCTTTTGTTCAAATACAAGCTCTTGTAATTCTACTGAAGTTGTCCAGTATTATTTTCAAGGGACTAATGTAAAAAACCTATCTGATATGAGCCTTTCATCTCCTGATATTGCCTCTTCCAATAATGCTTTATGGGTAGGCTTAGCAAGAAACGCTAAATCTATAAATCTAACTACTCTTCCATCTTCAAGCCCACCAGTTCTTAGCATCTGTCAAGCAAACTTGCCTCAAACAGCCGGTGTACAAGCTTTTCTTGCATCAAGAGGTTTTGATCCAGGTGTTATAGATGGTGCTTTTGGAGATAGAACTGCCAACGCATTAAGAAATTATCAAGCGTCGGTGGGAATTACTCAGTCTGGAAGTATTGATGATGAGACAGTTAACAAAATAAAATCTGATGCTTCTTCTGATGGTCCTTGTGAGTCTGTATATGGACCACTAAAAATTGGTGGTGGGGCGACAATAAACATAATTTACTCAGGCGGAAGTTGTTATTTAACTGGTCACCCTTTGTTGTCGAAAGTTTCTGCTGGATGTGATATTGGAATTAGTTGGTCCGATGGAGGAAGAATAAGGGTTGGGCCTAGGGAGCATAAACATGGGGTACTCAAACTAAGATCTAAGGGAGTTTCTTCTGGCTTTCATGTCTCACTTGCTGTGAATATTGAAAAATATTTGTATGGATTAGCTGAAATGCCATCAAACTGGAACGTGAAAGCTCTTGAAGCTCAAGCACTAGTTGGTAGAAGCTATGCTGTCTATCAATACCTAAAACAAAATATTCCTTCGGAGAAAACAAATATAGATGCTGGTCTTTCTAGTTCACGAAAATCATACTGTTGGTGCCATATAGGATCAACTGCATCAAGTCANTACTATTACGGATACTTAAAGGAAATAGCTGGACCAAATTGGGTTCAAGCTGTAAACAATACGGCTGGAAAAGTCATAACTTATGATGGAGGATATACCCAAAGTAATGTAATTCAAGCCTTTTATTCTTCTTCAACTGGTGGAAAAACAAATGACAATGCAGTTGGTTTTGGTTCCTCTACTCCNTGGCCTTATCTTAAAACAGTTGATGACCCTTGGTCTATTGANAGTAGAGTAGGTAATCCTAAAGCAGCATGGTCCTACGATTTTAGTTCATATCAATTAGCAAAAAATATTCTTTGTGGTGATAATCCATGTTTTGACTCTGTAACTGATATTTATGTTTCATCAGTATCTGAATCTGGTGCTGCAATTGAGGTAACCATGAAAGGTTTTAAAAATGGAGGTTCAAAATCCGTAACCAAATCTGGAAGAAATATTAAATCTCAACTTGGATTTACTTCACACTACTTTAAAACATCTAGCCAATCAGATGTATCAAATTTAGCTGTTGGTCCAGTAACAGCCAATAATTCAACATCCGAAGCTGGGGTTTCCACTGGGTCCACTACAGGAGATACACCACAATATGCTACGTCATCTAATGGTTTAAGTTATTTATCTAAAGCAGGATTATTAAATAAATGCACCCAAACATCATCTGGGTGCCAAGCCAAAACACTTACTAGAGAAGAGGCAGCTGCAGTAGCAGTTACTGTTGGAGGATTACCTTTAGATTCTCCAAATGCATATAGTGATGATGATCAAAGTATTTACCAAAAAGCAATCAACTCTCTTCCATATTTCGGTCTACAGACTTGCTTTGGTAGTCCATTTCAGTTCCAGCCAAATGAACAAGTTTTAAGAGATGAATTTGCGTGCCTAATGATTAAAGCAATAAATGCAGGTACGACACAAAATTTGACTGGATCAGAAGACAAATACTCTGACATCGGTGCAAGTAAGTGGTCGAGTAATATTAAGACTTTAGCTGCAAATAATATAATCCCGAACTGTAGCTCTCTGGAAGATAAGTTTTGTCCAAGTCGTAGAATTTCCGTGGGTGAAGTGTCTTACATGGTTAACCAACTTGTTAATAAATCTTTGGTGTCATCGGATTTATTCAATGTAACTCCATTCCAAAGTAGCTGGACTGCAAATGGTGGAGAAGTTGCAGATGCAGGGTCTACTGCTGTATCTAATCCAAATGCAGGAAACGATGCTTGCGTTCCAAAAGATAATTCAAATGCTTCATTAAGTTCTACATTAGAGATTCAACAATTTCTCTCAAATAATGGCTTTAATCCAGGACCAATTGATGGTCAATCTGGGCCAAAAACTAAAGAAGCTATTAGGTCATTTCAAAGAGAGAATGGACTGCTTGCAGACGGTATAGTAGGTAATCAAACTAAAGCTAAAATGAGATCGTATACTGGATGTGAAAGAGCCAATGCCTGCGTTGCTAGAGACAATAGGTCAGCAAAGCTTGACACTATCTCAGATATACAAACCTACCTTGCTAATAACGGGTTTAATCCTGGAATTATTGACGGAAAAATGGGCTCATATACAAAAGAAGCGATAAAAGCTTTTCAGAGAAAGGTTGGATTAATTCCAGATGGAGTAGCAGGTAATCGAACTAAGTCTGAAATGAGATCATACACTGGGTGTTAATCTAGATAGTTCCTTATTCTTTGCTCTATTGATTCAACGTTTAATTTAAAAAATTTACTCAAATCATCTTCGGGTGCTGATTTTCCAAACGTCTCTACACTAAATGAATCCGTAATATCTCCGATATAATCAGCCCAACCAATTGATTTTCCTAGTTCTAATGTAAAGGTAAGTTTAGAGTTTTTTAAAGATGCAGCTTTTTCAGGATTTAGTTTATTTAATATAGGCACGCTGACAATTCTCACAGAATATTCACTTAGGTTCTTTTTCAAAGCAAACGCTAAATTTAACTCAGACCCTGAAGCAAAAATTGTAATTTCATCTCCNTCAGAAACAATATATCCACCATTCAAGAATTCTTCATACTCTACTGAAAAATCTAAGTTCTCNAAATTTTGCCTTGTTAAAGAAAGAACTTTTGGGTTCTTTGTATTTGAAAAAAGGTACCTATAAGAATATATTATTTCAACACTGTTAGAGGGTCTTATAACATCTAAGTTGGGTATCAACCTTAAAGACATTAAATGTTCAATAGGTTGATGGGTAGGTCCATCTTCTCCTAAGTAAATCGAGTCATGTGTAAATATAAATGACGAATTTATCTCCATCAGCGAAGCTAGCCTAATACTTGGACGCATATAGTCAGAAAATACTAAAAAAGTTGAGCCAAAAGCAAACAGCTTGCTGTGAAGATTAATTCCATTTACTACAGCTGCCATACTGTGCTCTCTAATCCCAAATTCAATATTTTGCCCACTTCTATTTTTACTAGTGTAAGTTTCATTGCTCACAATTTGCTTTGTAGATGCTGCAAGGTCAGCTGAGCCACCCATTATAAATTTGTTTAGTGAACCAATTGAATTTAGATAATCACCACCTGTTACGCGGGTTGCACCGTTTTTTATTTCAAAATTTTCTGGAAATAAAACTTCATTTGCACAAAATTGCTCCCATAATTTTTTAAAAGATTCATCAGTTTCTAATTTATTATTTAAATTATTTTTCCAATCTTTATATTTATTCTGATCTTCTAGTCTTTTTTCAGCAAAATATTCATAAATATCTTCGTCATGATCAAAAGGATCTCCCTCCCAGTTAATTTCACTAAGAAATAATTCCATTTCATCACTTCCTAGTGGAGCACCATGAACAGAACTTGTGTTTTGTTTATTTGGAGCAAATTTTCCGATTGTACTTTTTGCAATAATTAAAGAAGGTTTACTTATTTCTTTTTTTGATAAATCAATTGCTTCTATAATTTCTGATTCATTGTGACCGTCAACTTCTAGAACATGCCATCCAATTGACTCAAATTTATTCTTTTGATTNGTAATTGAAACCTTGTCTACATTTCCATCTATAGAAATGTTGTTATCATCAAAAATATAAATTAATTTTCCTAAATTCCATACACCTGCCAACTCTGCAGCTTCAAATGAAATTCCCTCCATCAAATCACCGTCTGAAACTATTCCGTATACATAATGATCAATGATGTCTTTTCCTAAAACTTCTGACAAATAAGATTCAGCTAAAGCTAGTCCAACTCCCGTAGCAAATCCTTGACCAAGGGGTCCTGTAGTAATATCAATTCCTAATGATGTGTCAACTTCGGGATGTCCAGCAGTTTTTGAATCTAGTTGTCTAAACTGCTTTATATCTTCTAAAGAAATATCAAAATTATTGAAATGAAGCAAGCTATAAAGCAACATCGAACCATGNCCAGCACTTAAAACAAATCNATCCCTATTAATCCAATCAGGTTGTTTATTTGAAACTTTTAAAACATTTTTAAATAAAACGGTACCTACTTCTGCCATACCCATAGGCATTCCTGGATGTCCAGAATTTGCTTTTTCAACAGCAGCTGCAGATATGACTCGAATNGATTTTGTTACTTTATCAAACATTGCTTTAAGTATATAAGAATCTATACAGACGCAAAGGAATCTTTTGCGTGGTAAGAAGATCTAACTAAAGGACCAGACTCGACATGCGGTATTCCGAAAGACTCTCCTATAAGTTTATAATGTTCAAATTCTTCTTCAGGTGCGTATCTATCTATTGGGCGATGTTTTGCAGTAGGACGCAAATACTGCCCAATAGTCACAATATCAACATCTAGTTTTGAAATATCTTTTAATACAGCTATTACTTCTTCCTTACTCTCCCCCATACCAACAATTAAACCTGTTTTTGTTTTTCCTTCAAACCCCTGAGATTTTACATAATGCAATAAAGACAAGGATCTTCCATAAGATGCAGATGTTCGTATCTCTCTTTGCAGCCTTGGTACTGTTTCAAGATTATGATTGATTACTTCTGGTGAGGCTTCAATTATATTGTTNATTGCTATTCTGTCACCTTTAAAGTCTGGTATCAAAACTTCTACATCACAACCATTNTTAAATTTTTTGACTTCTCTTATTGTTTCTGCAAAAAATAAAGAACCACCATCGTTTAAATCATCNCTATTAACAGAAGTGATTACAGCATGTGAAAGTCCCATAGTATTAACACTTTCAGCTACTCTTTTTGGTTCTTCCCAATCTAAACTTCCAGGCTTTCCAGTTTTTACATCACAAAACCCACAAGCCCTAGTACAAACATCACCCATAATCATAAATGTTGCAGTTCCCATAGACCAACATTCATATATATTAGGACATGATGCCTCTTCACAAACTGTGTT
>FUFK010041910.1_pt1 | contig 20948 bp, 21 predicted proteins | sample 1021851 | NCBI WGS metagenome assembly FUFK01 (sample SAMEA51879418, study PRJEB19060) | metagenome
ATCCCTTCTATATGGGGATATCAATTAATTTGGTGGTTCTTTGGAATAGGGCTTATTTGGTTTCTGGCAAGTAAAATGGATTTATCAACTTTACCTAATCGACCTATTCAAGCAAATGATCTTCATAAACAACCGGATGAAGTTTTAGGAGAAGTAAACTACATAGATAAATTAGGAACAGGGTATGGGTGGATTTTAATTTTAATTGGTATAGCTATATTTACAATAATTTTTTACGTTTACTTTGTATAAATAAATATGAATTTAAATAATTTTACATTTAACACAACATCAGGAATAAGATTTGGCAGTGGTATGTCAGTAAGTTCCTCTCAGGAGATTTGTAAAATTTTAGGATCAAATATCTTATTTATTACTGACAAAGATTTAATGTCATTAAAACTTACAGAACCAACTTTAAACGAATTAAAAAAATNTTCTTCAAAAGTAGAAATATTTGAAGATGTNGAAGCAGATCCATCACTAAAAACACTTTTGAATTCTATAGAAATTGGAAAAAAAATGAAAGCAACGGGAGTTATAGGTTTTGGAGGAGGTTCTTCAATGGATGTTGCTAAATTAACATCTTTAATTTTAGGATCTGATGAAAATATTGAAGAAGTTTGGGGAGTTTCAAATGCTAAAGGTCCTAGATTACCATTGGTTTTAGTCCCAACTACTGCAGGTACTGGTTCAGAGGTAACCCCAATATCTATAATTACTGTTGGAGAAGAAGAAAAAAAAGGAGTTTCTTCACCAATAATTTTACCTGACGTAGCAATTTTAGATCCAGATTTAACCATAGGTCTTCCTGCACATACAACAGCAGCAACAGGTATTGATGCTATGGTACATGCAATAGAAGGTTATGCCTCAGCAAATAAAAATAATAATCCAATTTCAAAAATGTTATCAATAGAAGCATTAAAACTTTTAGGAGGATCAATCGAGAAAGCTGTATTTGATGGATCTAATATAGAGGCAAGAGGAAATATGCTAATTGGAGCTATGTTAGCAGGGAAATCATTTGCGAATTCTCCAGTTGCAGCCGTTCATGCTCTCGCATACCCAATTGGTGGAACTTTTCATGTTTCTCATGGACTTTCAAATTCATTAGTCCTTCCTTATGTTTTAAGGTTTAATAGTGCTGATAATAAAGCAACAAAAGACTATGCGGAACTAGCTCCATATGTTTTCCCAGACATTAATACTAATCAAGGAAGTCAAGCAGTGTGCTCAGAATTTATAGATAGAATGGAAAGTTTATCAAAAAAATTAGGCCTTCCTCAGAAATTGAGAGAAGTGAATATTCCAAAAGAAGCATGTATAAAAATGGCAAAGGATGCAATGAAGCAAACACGTTTATTGGTAAATAACCCTAGAGAAGTAACAGAAAAAGACGCACTTAACATTTACGAGTCCGCTTGGTAAAATAAATTATGGAAAATAAAAAAGAAGATATTTTTGAAAATACTACAAAGTTTAATAATGGAATTAAACTTTATATGTTTCAAACAGGTTCAATAAAAACTAAATTAAAATTTATAAAAATGAATCATAGTGAGGAACCATACGAAATTCCTGTTCCATGGTTTTTAATTAAACACCCTCAAGGAGATGTTATTATTGATGGTGGAATGCCAATAGAAGCTGCATTAGATAAACATAAACATTGGGGTGATGTTATAGAAGCATATGATCCTGTAATGAAAGTTTCAGAATGGTGTAAAGAGGTCGTAAAAACAGTTAATACTAATCCAGAAGATGTAAAATATGTTATTCAAACCCATTTGCATCTTGATCACTCTGGTGCAATAGGTCACTTTCCTAATGCTACACATATTACCCAAAGAATAGAATATGATTATGCTTTTAATCCTGACTGGTTTTCACAGCCGGCATATGTAAGAGCAGATTTTGATAAACCAAATATTAGATGGAAATTTTTACAAGGTAAAAAAACAGATTTTTATGATGTGTTTGGCGATGGAGTAATTAAAATAATATTTACACCAGGACACACACCAGGGCACCAGTCTGTACTTGTAAATCTTCCCAAAACAGGACACATGTTATTCACAGGAGATGCATGTTACACAGGAGATCATTGGTGTGATAAGTGCTTACCTGGACTTGTAGCATCAGCATCTGATGCAGCAGACTCGGTAAAAAAGTTAAGAAAAGTTGCAAAAGATTATAATGCTAAAGTAGTTTGGGGCCACGACCCAGTTACATGGTTAGATTGGAAAAAGGCTCCAATGTTTTATTATGATTGAGTTAAAGATTAATTTGCTTCTTTTGGAATAGTTAGTTCCATAAAATCATTACTGTTGAATTCTGATAACCATTCATTGAGTTTTGCACAGTCATTAGACCAACTATCAGTAAATCTATATTTGGTATATTCAAGTGCTACAGCAATTGAAATTTGATCCATTGAAATATTTTTTTCAAAGTTATTCCAATTTTTTTCTAGCCAATTTATAGTCCTAAAAACTCTTATTTCTTGTTTTTTTACAAAGCTTTCACTTTGTTCATTCGAAGGTCTAATTAATTCCATTCTTCTCTCTAAAACAGCCTCCATTAGTCCATTAGCAANAGATATTATAGTCATGATTTGCCAATAAATTTTTTTATTATAAAGGGTTTTGCGATTAGAAATTTCATCAAAATAAAGACAGATATTATCACTATCAATTATCGTTTCCTTATTATCGATAACTAATGTTGGAATTTTCCTAAGAGGGTTAAATTTGTCTAGGAATTCTGAGTCATAAACTTTTATTACTTTTTCTTCAAATGGAATTTTATGAACTAAGGCGGTAATTTTTGTTTTTCTTCCAAATGGCGAATTAGGACCGTTGTAAAGAATTAATTTTTTCACTTGTTTATAATTTACACAAAAGAGAAAAAATATTTATTGTAATTATTGATTTTATCTCAGTTTTAATTTCATTAAAGTCAACAGTTTTAGGATTTTGATTTGATAAAGATATATCAAGCATAGTTCTTGACTCCTTTTTAGACATTCCTGTTTCTTTAGAAAGTTCAATTATTGTATCCAAATATTTTGTTAGAAATTTTTTTTCAAAATTCATAGATTTACTCAATTATTATTGCTACTGTTCCTGGTTCAACTGCCTCTTGATCATTATGTATGTTCACTTGAATAACTTTTCCGTCCACAGGTGAATTATGATGTACTTCTGTTTTCATAACTTCCATTATAAATAAAGCATCATCTTTTTTAACACTGTCTCCTTCTTTGACCAATACTTTCCAAATATTTCCTGGTACTGTTGTTTTAACTTCTGTTGTCATACTAAAAAAACCTAACTTTAATACTTTTCATACCTCTTTTTTCAATTATTTTTTCTCTTATTTTTTCGTTCTTCATCTCTTTATCAAAATCAATAATTTTAATTTTATCAATTTTTATTTTTGGTTTTTTTATTTCTTCGATATAATTTTGTGAAGATGATTGAATACTTTTTTCACTACACATAAGTGATTGATCTGTTCTCATCTCTTGAGCTTTTTCCAAAGATACTTCTTTAAATTTTAATTGGTCTCCTGGTTTTGCCTGACCAAGTTTCCAAAATGCTGCAGAGGGAACTGTATAAGGAACAATAAATCCTCCCATACTTGGTCCATCGTTAACCAATATTATTGGGGTTTGGCCCGCTATGTTAATCGCACCAATTGGATATCCTTGATCAATTATATTTGATGGCTCAGCTCCATGTTCTAGACCCTTGTTTAATGCTTTTTCAGCAAATGACCAGTTTGGTCCATCCAACCTGTATCCAGTTCTGTCACTTTTAGACTGCAATTTCCATTCAGAATTCAAAAACATCTTATGTCCATTATCATCTATCCAATCATCATTTGGACCTTTTACTACTTCGACTTCCCACTTTTTATCTTTTGAAAATTTTGGAATTGAATCTTTTTTAATTTTTCTTCCAACAATTGATCTAGATTGATTTAGTGGAATTTCCTGACCATCTTGAATAGCCTTACCTTCAACACCTCCTACGCCAGCTTTATGAAAAGTAGATCTTGATCCTAGCCATGGCTTAGTATTAATTCCTCCAGAAAAGGCTATATAGGATCTGGCGCCAATTGTTGCATAACTCATTTCTAAAGTTTGATCTTTTTTAACTTCTATGCTTTCCCATAGAGGAATAGTTTTTCCATCAATTTTTGGACTCATATCGGCCCCCGTAACAGCAATAACAGTATCTTTTTCAAATTTTAGGGTTGGACCCATAAATTGACATTCAAATGCAGGAGATCCGGGATCATTTTGCACTAAAACATTAGCTAATCTGAATGACCAACTATCCATAGGTCCCGAAGGTGGAAAACCTTGATTTAAAGTTCCAATTCTTCCAGGATAATCTTGAACTGAAGTCTCTAATCCTTTTTTTATTACTTTAATCATTTTTAAAATCTTTTACTTGCATCAATTGTTGATAACCATTGTTTGTAATTTTTTACTGAAAATTTTTGGTATTCGACAATATTATAATCATAAGAACCATCTTCAATTTTGTTGTATACATGATCAAATTCTTCGTAACTAGTAGGAACAAATTTAACCCTGTCTCCTGGCTGAAATAAACAAATATTATTTTCAAAAACAGGAAAGCTTTTATTAGTATCCCAAATCGGGACAGGAATAATTCCAAAAATTTGGTATCCTCCTGGTAACCTGTCTGGATAAATACAAGTTGAAGCTCCCCCCATACCAACAGTTCCTTTGGGTGTCCAGGTTCTTGGTGGATTATATTTTGGAACGGTTAGTTTACATCTTGGATCTAAAGCCATCATGAATGGTAATCCCGGCCAAAAGCCTATTGCAGCAACCCAATATTCTGTAGATGAGTGTACTCTTATAAATTGATCTGTACTTTCTAAGTTGTTCAATTCTGTAATAAGTTCAGGATCAGGTTTTTTCTTAGCAATTTTATTTGAATAGTCTTCAATACACTCTTGAGTCCATTTATCTAAGTAAACTGTAGGGAACGAAAAAATTCTACTATTAATTTCAATTTCATCTGTTGGGCCCAAAGATTCAATTAAAGAAAATAGTTCTTTTTTAAGATCGTTAAATTTAATCTCATCAGGCTCGTAATGAACAATCATAGATGCAAAACATGGAGATGTTTCGTACACACCCCGTATCTTATGATCTTTTATTGCTTTAGCCAAATTTTGAGCTGTAAAATTCAGNTCTAAATTCATTATATTTCCAAATTCAATTAACATATACTTATCACCTGCAGGTAAAAATTTTGGCTTATCATATATCTTTCCAGGAACATTTTTTATTTTAGTTTTAGGAATTTCTTTTATTTCATCTTTTGGAGAAACAATATTTTTAAATGCTTTTAAATCTTTTTCTGTATAATTTTGTCCATTAATTCTTTTTTTAGTATTAGAAATAATATTTTCAAAAGCTTGTACATCTTTATCGGTATAATTATTATTCTCATTTTTTTTAGTCTCATTACTTTCTTGCTTTTTAATTTCTTTTTTTACTATTTTATCTTGTTTTTTTTCTTCATATTTTGTGAAGATAGATAAATTATTTTCAATAAATTTAGTATTGAATTTGGCTTCCTCAAACGATTTATTTTTTAAAACTTCAATCAAAAATGTTTTATTTGTTTTAATTCCATCTATTTCAAATGACTCAAGAAAATTCTTCATTTTTTTTATTGTTTCATATCTATTTTCTCCTTTGGCAATAATTTTTGCTATCATTGGATCATAATAAAATGAAATTTCATCTCCCTCACCAACTCCAATGTCTATTCTTATGTCTTTAGTAACTTCTGGAAGTCTTAATTTTGAAATTTTTCCAGGAGAAGGTAAAAAATTTTTTTTTGGATCTTCAGCATAAAGCCTACATTCTAATGAATTTCCTTTTTTTATTATGTCGTTTTGTAAAACCCTCGTAGAGTCCAAGTTTAATGCGTATTTTATTTGTAATTCAACAAGATCAACACCGGTTATTTCTTCAGTAACGGGGTGCTCTACTTGTATTCTTGTGTTCATTTCAAGAAAGTAAAATTTCTTTTGATCAATGTCGTATATAAATTCTATAGTTCCTGCTCCCTCATATTTTTGATCTGAAGCAAATTTTACAGACATCTCAGCCATTTTTTTAATTATTGATTGGTCTACTTTGGGAGCTGGACTTTCTTCAATTATCTTTTGAAATCTTCTTTGAATTGAACAATCTCTCTCATAAAAATGAACAGCTGATTTTTCGCCATATCCAAATACTTGAATTTCTATGTGTCTTGAGTTTCTAATAAATTTCTCTAAAAAAATATCACTATTTCCAAAAGCTTTTTTTGCAAGATTTTTTGTTTTATCTACTGCAGATTTTAATTCATTAAAATTATTAACAATTTGCATTCCTATTCCACCTCCACCTGCGCTAGCTTTAATTAAAATAGGGTAACCTATATTCGTACATTTTTTTTCTAAATCATTTGAATTTAAATCATCATTTTTTAAACCAGGACAAATAGGTAAATTACTTTTTATAGCAAGTTCTCTAGCTATATCTTTGTTACCCATTGAAGTTATACTATTTGGTTTCGGTCCTATCCAAATAAGTCCAGCATCAATAATATTTTGTGCAAATTCTGCATTTTCCGATAAAAAACCATATCCAGGATGAATAGCGTCAGCTTTAGTTTTCAGAGCTGCATTAATAATTTTTCTTGAAGATAAATAACTTTCCTGTGCTTTAGAATTTCCAATATGTACAGCTTCATCTGCTAATCTTACATGTTTACTTTTTTTATCTATATCNGAATAAACTGCAATTGAATGAATATTTAATTTTTTACAACTTTCAATTATTCTACAGGCNATTTCTCCTCTATTNGCAATAAGTATTTTTTTCATTTATTTTTTATTGCATTCTTTAATTTTGAGATAATTTCAACAGCGTTTGGTGTGTCTGAATGTACACAAATAATATCACAACCAACATCTATGTCAGTGCCAGATGTAGTTTTTACTTTCTTTTCTTTAATAGCTCTTAGAGTTCTTTCAGCAGCAAGATCACTATCATAAAGTGAATTTTTCCCTTTTGCTAAAACAAGTTTACCATTTTCGTCATAATCAAGATCAGCGTAAAATTCTGCAATAAAATTTAAACCTCTTTCATGTTTATAAACTTTCTCATGAGCTGTATGAGCCATTCCATATATGCCTACATTGAATGGAGCTACTGCATCCGCTATAGCTCTTGCTATTTCTTCATCTTTAGATGCCATAACATAAAGAGCTCCATGAGGTTTTATATGATTCAATGGCATCTCCATTTCATCTAAAAATGCTTTCAGGGCTCCAACTTGATACATAATATTATTCTTTAAATCTAATTTTGGCATTTTCATTTCTCTTCTCCCAAAACCCTGCAAGTCTGGAAATGATGGATGTGCTCCAACTTTTACATTATGTTTTTTTGCTAATTCCACAGTTTTTCTCATATGATTTGGATCAGATGCATGAAAACCACAAGCAACGTTAGCTACATCAATTAAAGGCATTATTTCCTCATCGTTTCCTGCTCTATAAATTCCAAAACTTTCTCCCATATCACAATTTAATTTAGTCATAAATTCCCCTTTATATTTGGCTTCTAATGTGTGGTGACCTAGCATAAAGAGCCACCATTGGAATAATTAATAATCCCAGAATGAATTGTTGAGCTTCCCAACTTAAACCCCATCCGATTAGCACTGTCGTTATAATCTGTAATATTAATACTCCAATTACACTTAATCCATATCCTCCATAACCACCTAATAAAGATGTTCCTCCAATTACAACAGCTGCTAAAGTTGTAAATAAATATATATCTCCAGCTCCTATAAAACCTCCTCCACTCCAGCCAAGAAGAAGTATTCCAGTTAAAGAAGCAAAAAATCCACTTATTACATAAGCTCCAATCCAATAACCTCTTTCTGAAATTGATAATCTTGATGAGGATAATCGACTACCACCCAAAGCATATAAATGCCTTCCCCATTTTGTTAATCTTAAACCAACTATAATTAAAATACTTGCTACAATCCAAATAATAATTACAGGAGGTATTGGTAGCCCAATTGTTTTACCGTTCATGGCTGCTAAGTTTATCATCCATTGTGGAACTACTCCAAAAACTGTTCCAGCTGAAAAAGTTCCCATAGCAACAAGTATTTGAACTCCACCTTTAACAAAAAATCCAACTCCTAAAGTTAAAATTAATGCTTGTCCTTGCAATCTAAAACTTAAAATTCCATTAACCAAACCTATTAATAATCCAAGTATTAATACAGCTANACAAGCTAACCAAGGAGGAACGCCTTTAGATATTAAAGACATTAAAGCAACATTTGATGATCCAATTACAAAAGGTATTGATAAATCTAACCCACCCAATAAAGCTACAAAAGTTTGCCCTACAGTTGCCAAACCTAAGAAGGCAGCAAATACTAGCATTGATTTCATATTTAATAATGTCAAGAAACCAGGAATAGTTAATGAACCAATGATGAATAAGCCAATTAGTACAGATATTCCGGTAAATACACTTTTTGTACCTTTTATATATCGGCTTATTACGCCCATGAAGATTATAAATGCTAAGAAAATTAAAAATGAAACTAATGTTCTTCCTGAAAAGAAACCATCAGCTATAAATGATACAAATATAAAAATAAGAATTATACCCAGAAAAGCAATAGTCTTCCATTTATGTTCTCTAATATTTTTAAAAAAGAAATTTTCTTCATTTTCTTCTTCAATTTGTTTTTCTTCTTTAGGAAATTTAGTAAAAATATTTTGCTTTAGCTGTTCATCAATCCATCTTACAGAAAAATGGTACCAACCCCATAAAATTAATCCAGTTACTGCTATAGAATAAGTTACTATATTCATCCAATCGGCTCCATCGAACCAACCAAGTACAGCAGTTCCTATACCACATAGGATTGCAAAAAGTAGACCTAGACCTTTAAAGAATAAAAAAGCAGATCTTCTCATTTATTTTACCTCTTCCCATTGACTCAATTGTTTATCTCTAGCATTTTTCTCTCTGTAAATAGCCATGAACTGCCATACTAATGGAGTTATAGGTATACCAATAATAAATACTGCTAAAATTTTATAAAAGGAGTATCCAACAGAATAAAAAACTGCTGACCAAAGTGCTGCAGCGAATATAACAATGTACATATAGGGAGCAAATCTTCTGTAACTTGCTTTGTGGCCCATATTTAGAAATAAGAAATATTGAAGTAAAAATACAGCTAAAATACTAAAAGCTACTTGAGAATATCCTGAGGTGACAGTCTCATAAAAAAATCTTTTGGTACCTTCATATTTAATTTGGCTTAAATCTCCAATATTTAACTCGCTAATAATTCTGGGTTGATAAAGAGATGGATCATCAGGAATAAACGTATTTCCACCCACAAAATAAGTAGCAATTATCGCCAAAACACCAAACCCAAATATATAAACATTGGTCAAATTTTTAATTCTTGAATGAACAAATGGAGCAGTTATAACAAATAAAAGAAGTATCACTAATATTACCCCATATCCTTGAATACCAAAGAAACTACTTTCAGAACTTTCAATCAAATTATTATAAGAAACACCTTTTAATACAATTAAAGATAATGCAGCTAGAAAAAATAACATCGCTGTTGATTTAGTCCGCGGACTAAATTGAGGCAACATAGAAACGACAATAAGTGACGCTAACAAAACAACTCCAGCAAAATAAATTATACTATAAGTAGTTCCAGAAATAATAGATCCNTCAGAAATATTTGGAAAATAATTTATATTTTCTAAACTAAAATATTGAGGAGAAGATGTCTCAATACTGCTAATCTGATTAGATTGTAATGTTATTTGTTCGGTATCTTTCAATAAATCTTTTTCTTTGTCATCTGGATCAAAAATTAAGCCAGCAACTATTATGACAACCACTACCGCAAAAGTAATAGTTGAAGGACTCCTATGGACAGCTAAAAGATAAAGCAATAAAGCAACCCCAGCAATTCCTAATATTACGTAAAAAACTATAGTGCCAGGTGTTTCAGTTAATTGAACTACTCCATGTCCAGCAAGAGAACCACCTTTCGCTGTACCTGTGCCAGTCGTAGTTCCTTCTTCACCTTCTTCAACAATTATATTTCCTGTTGCGTCTACTTTTCTTACTTTTTGTCCTCTTCTGTCTTCATCTTTTTTATCTTTATCAACTGCTTGTTCAATAACTATTGGTTGGTCATATACTTGATGAATTACAACAAATAAACCTGCAAACGCCATAAGAATAAAAAAGACCATTACTGACAAACCTTTTGTTATTCTTGTTACATATGGAAGTATAAGACTAACTAATAGAGCAATAACTAAAACTGCACCATATGATAAGTCCGAAACAAAGCTTTGTAGTCTCTCAAATTTAAATGTAACTAAAATATAATTTATTAAATATAAATTTAATGCACCTAAAATTGCACCAAACGCTCCTCCTCGACCTCCAGCTAAACTTGCACCTCCTAATACGAGCGCGGTAATACCCAGCAAAGTATATTTGGTTCCTTGCAAAGGATCTCCAGAACCAACTAAAGCTGTAAAACAAATTGCAGATAAAGCAGCAAACAATCCAGCAATTAGATGAGCAACAATTCTAACTAAATTAATTTTTACACCACTTGTAAAAGCAGCACGTTCATCAGCACCCATTAACTTTAAGATGACCCCAAAATGCAGTATGTGTAATAATATAAAATAATATTGTTGCTAATATCATCAGAAGGAATATTTCATTAAAAATAGTAAAACCCTCTCCCCAAGGAATAAGCCAATCTGGAGCAATTCCACCTGGTCTTGGTAAAATTACAATATTAATTCCTGCAAAAGCTAAGTAACCTGCTAGTGAAACAATAATCGGTGACACTCTTACAAAACAAACAATTATTGCATAAAAAAATTGCCAAATTAAACCCATTGCAAACGCGTAGATGAACCATCCAACAGGTGTCTGCAAGTACCCTGCTGCATATAGTTGAATACTACTAACGTTTATAAAACCCATAAAAGGACCTATGGATAAATCAACCCCACCTCTTCCAGCCATAGCAATAAATGTTAAAGCATAAGTGGTTAAAATTAACGGAGCAGTAAGCATTATTGCACTACCTATTCCAGATTGAGAAATAATGACTGGACTTCTAATCAGCGCAAAAATTAACAGAGAAAAAAAAATAAATATTGGCACCATAAGATACTTGTTTGATGAAGTATCTACACTGGATCTATATGTCTTTTTTAATTTTTCTACTGCTTCCATTTTATTTAATCAAAATAAACTATCTTTATTTTTTCGATTCCTAATTTATTTTTAATTTTTTTTTCATCTTCTTTTAACTTACCGTAATCAATAACTTTAACTTTTTTATTTTTATCTTTTGTTGTTTTTTCTTCTTTGTTATTTGTTTCAATAATTTTATTAAACTCACCATAGTCATTAGATGAATAAATCATCTCTGAATTCATACTTTCATTTTTATCTTTAATATCAAACTTATATTCAGGAAAATTATTTAGCTGCTCAAATTTTTGAGAGTCTGATGAATTGTAATAATTAATGTCTTTTTTAATATCTGTTTCATTTAATAAAGATATGTTTTTTTCTGTTTTAATAATACTATTAAAGTAATTTTTATCTGAATTAGAGTACTTAATGTTTTGATTTTTATATTGGGTTTTATTTTTAAAATTAGAATTATATTTTTTAAAATTATCTAACTTTTCAAAATTAACTTGATCTTCACTATTATAATAGTTATTTTTATTATCTTTTTTCATTAAAATGTTTTAATTTTTATTTTAGTTTTATTTTTATTTTCCTTCTCAAAATCTACTATTTTAACAATTTTCTTTTGTTCTATTTTTTCATTTGTAATTTGTTTATTTTGAATAGTATTTGATTTTAAATCTGATTTACTTGATAAAAAAGTTTCACTGATCCCAGCTGTTTGTCCAAACATTCCTTCCAATAAAGTATCTGCGTTAATTTTTTCATTTTCAAAAATGTCAAATACTGTTCCGTTTCTAAAAACCATTACNTTAGGACATAGCCCAATAAATTCCTCAAGTTCGCTTGATAAAAATATTACAGTATTTCCTTCTTCAACATAATTTCTTAAGTGAACATAAAGATCTCTTTTTGTACTTACATCTATTCCTCTTGCAGGATCATTTAAAATTAAAACTTTTGGGTGTTGAGCAAACGATCTCGCGATCATTACTTTTTGTTGATTTCCTCCACTTAGTGAACCAATAAGATTATCTCTTGGACCAGTCTTTATACTTAATCTATCAACTTCCCATTCAAAAATTCCATTTAATTCCAGCCAATCAATGAATCCCAAAAAACCTGCCCTGCTGGTTTTTTTATAAAGAGGAACAACAAGATTTTCATAAATACTTAAGTTTGGAAGAATACCTTCTTTTTTTCTGTCACCAGAAACGAAAGAAATACCATTTTTTTTTGCGTTTTCTAATGAACTGTATTTTNTAAAATTTTCATTAGTATCTAAAATTTCAGTTGTGCCACCATGGGCTTCCTGTACACCTGCTAAGATTTTTACAAAGTCATCTTGCCCATTACCATCCAAACCAGTTACTCCTACAATTTCTCCTCTTTTAACTTCAAAATTGACAGGTTTACTTTCCGGCCATACAACTAAGTTCTCAGCTCTCATTACTACTTTGTCAGTTTTTGTTTGAACTGCTACAGATTTGGATTTAATATCACCTGTTTCTGCTCTTCCTGTCATTAGACCAATTAAATTTTTTTCATTAAGATCTTTTTTTTCAAGAACACCAACATCTTTTCCGTCTCTCATAACAGTTGCTTTATCACTAATTCTAACCAATTCTGCAATTCTGTGGGTAACAATAAAAACAGCAACTCCNTTGTCGCGCAACTCTCTCATTTTTTTGAATAATCTTTCAGTTGAGTCAAAATCAAGAGCAGCTGAAGACTCATCTAAAATTAATAGTTTGGTATTTTCTCTTAAAAAAGCTCTAGCAATTGTAATCCAAGCTTTTATGGGTAGAGATAAATTAAAAGCTTGTGTATATGGATCAACGTACTCTCCGACAAGATCTTCCATAATCTCTTGTGCTTTTATTACTTTTTCCCTTTGAGTTAAATTTTTGTACCAGAAATCATCAGAGCCAACAAAAAGATTATCTACTACTGAAGCTTCTTCAGCAATCATTACTTCTTGGAAAACTGTTGCAATTCCCATATTTCTTGCCATGACAGGTGAGGTAGGAGTGTGGCCTAGAACTGAAACTTTTCCTTTGTCTATAGGTAATACGCCAGACATAACTTTCGCTAATGTACTTTTTCCACATCCATTTCCACCAACAATCGCATGTATCTCACCAAAATTTGCACTAAAATTTACTCCGTTTAAGGCTTTTGTTACTCCAAAATATTTATGAACATCTTGAACGTAAATATCACCTTGTACGGTATTTGAATTATTAGACAGCGCCTCTTTTTTTGAGGCGCTGTCTAAATTGTTTTTTTCTGCACTCATACTTTTTTAAAAGTATTAGTGTGAACTTATATCGTATTTTTCTGGATCAGAAGGATTGTCAAAGAAAGCTTCAACATATGATCTTGGAGCCCATTTTTCCATTCCTGGATTATCCCAACCAGTAGAATTTCTATCACAATCTTCGTTCAAGATTTCTTTGATTTCATCGAAATTCTTAGTAGCAGGACCAACCAATATAGATTGGATTCTAGGACCTTGACCTTGAAGTGTTCTCATCATTACTTCCATACCTAATTCAATCTCATCTCCTGGAGGCCAAGCATATATCGCTTCGTCAATATATCCTGGGTTTTGTCTCCAATAACAAAGAGCTCCCAATTCACCACCTAATGCGATTGGTGGAATTGGATCTCTTCCAGACTGAAGTAACGCTTGTAAAGTTCCAGTCTCTCCTGAAGATTGAACTGCAATACCATCAACTTTTTTCGTATTAGTTGATAGCCATTGCGAAAGTTCTTTTTGAGCAACTTGAGAAGTCCAATTATGTGCTAATTGTCCAACAACATTTACATCTGGATATTCATCAAGCGCAGCCAAAACTCCTTTGTTCTGTTGGTCAGAAGCTGAGTATCCAGGGATACCTTCGATAACAATTACATTCCCTTTTTCTCCAATTAATTCAGCCATCCAAGCACCAACATAATAACCAACNAGTCTATAGTTTACAGATGTGTTGATTGAATATGGTGAAGTTGTAAAGCCTGTAAAAGAAAGGGTAGGTATTCCTTTTTCCCAACCATATTTGATCGTTGTATTAAGAGCAGTAATGTTAGAGCAGCAAATAATTATAGCATCAACTTTTCCACCATCTATCATTTGTCTCATTTGTTGTATCTGAAGTGAGTCATCTAAGTTTGATTGAGTAATAACAATTTCATCAACCATTCCTAATGCTTTCCACTTAGGATAAACAACTTCCATTAATCGCTCCATAGCGCCTTTACGCCATGTATTTCCAGCGTAAGTACTAGCGTAACCAATTGTCCAAGGTGGTTTTCTAGGACTTTTCCAGTTTCTCATTACGGCTTCACCTAAAGGCTGATCCGCGTCCATAAAATCCATGTTGTAAACATAATCCCTCATATCTTGAGGAACTTTACTTAAGCATTCTGTGCAAACTTCTTGAGCAGAAGCAGAAGAAAATATTCCAAAAAACCAAGAGAAAAGAACAACACTTACTATTTTACTTATTTTCATAGTTTCTCCTTTTTCATTAATTATATTTTCTCATGTATGAAGAGTTATTTCCAGGTTTTATGAATTTCTGATTTTTATATATAAAATTTATACGTAAAATTTTTGTTTGTTATTAATGAAAAAAATATACTAAGTTTAAGAAAATATTTGTTAATAAAATATTCTAACCAGAGTTGAATCATTTTATTATTTATAAATATTTTTATATATTGAATTTATGAAAAAATTTTTTTTGATACTTGGTTTGTTTTTATTTTTTTCAACAAATTTATTTGCAGAATATCGTTTAGAACCAGTGAATTGCACAATTAAAAAAAAAGATAATTGNGGTGCATATCTTTACAANAGCAAAACTGGCTCAACATATTTTTGTGACTCAAACAAATGTACAGAAATATTGGAAGCATTAGAAGAAACTGCTGCAGAAGAAGTAAAAGGTTCTACTGAAACTAAAAAATCAAAAAAATCTAAAATTCCAAAATTTGGAAAAAAGAAGAAAAAGAAAAAATCTAAAATTCCAAAATTTAAGAAAAAATCAGATTAGTTAATTTTTTTTTGTTTCGGAAATTGTAGTTTCTATTGCTGCTCTAATTTCATTACAAAAATTTAGATCATCTCCAATAAAAGTTCCTTTGAAAAAACTTTGATTAATTACTCCGTTTTGTCTCATAAAACTCATATAATCTTTAGTTAGACTATCTACGTCAAAGAAAAATTCTTTTTCAGCATTCTCTCGAGTTGTTTTTTTTATTTTTTTTAAAACAAGGATACCAAAGGGATATAGATAATTTGCTGATTTAAAAAATTCATTTGCTAAATCAGGATGTTCTTCTTTAATTATTTCTGTGACCGCTGAATTTAATGACACACAACCTTTGATTATTTTATAAGTTAAAGTATCGTCTTCAAGGATTTCCTGTAAATTGTAAAATCCTAATCGNTCTATTTTTTCAGCATACAGGGGTGTACATATAAAAAAAAATATAATTATTAATCTTTTCATGAAAAATTTTTTAGTTTTTATAACTAGAGTCTTCAGAGTCCAAAATAGATCTTATTGCTTTTAAGTGTAGGCCTGCCATATCAGTAGAATAATTTTCCCAATCTTGAGCAGTTTTTTCNGCTACTTCGTTGCTNGCTATATTCAACTCTTTTCCAGTAGACAATGCAGTTAAGTAAGTTTCGCAAGCTTTTTCAAAATAAAACAAATCATCAAAAGCTTGAGCAATAGTTGGTGCTGCTGTTAANATTCCATGATTAGCTAAAAGAAGAGTGCTATGGTTACCTATACTATTTGCCATTTTTTCAGATTCTTCTTCAAATCCTAGCCCACCAAAGTCATCGTAAAGTGCTATACGATTATAAAAACGCATCGTATTTTGATCTATTGGTGGAAGGGTTGGGTCTTTTAAACATGATAACGCTGTAGCATACTTTGAGTGTACATGAAGTATGCACTTAGCATGTGGTACTTTTTTATGAATAGCTCCATGAATATTGATTGCTGTAGGATCAACAATTTCAGGCTTATTTTTCATTTTTTCAAAATTATTTTCTTCTATAAGAACTAAATCACTAGCCTTTATATTGCTAAAATGTTGACCGGTACCATTTACATAAAAACTACCATTAGAATCTGGATGACATACGCTAAAATGATTAGCAATACCCTCGTGCATATTCAGTTTAGCTGTCCATCTAAAAACAGCAGCTAAATCATTTAATATTTCTAATCTTTTCATAATTAATATGATAATATACTTTATTTAAAAATAAATGAGCAAAATTTTTATATCTTGTGCAGTAACTGGATCAGGTGATACAGCAGGAAAACATCCAGATTTACCAAAAACACCTGAACAAATAGCTACTGCAGCTATTGAAGCCGCTAAAGCTGGAGCAGCAATAGCACATATNCATGTTAGAGAAGAAGATGGAACTCCAAGTAGAAGACTTGAATTATATAAAGAAGTTGTTGATAGAGTTCGTTCTAGTGAAACAGATGTAATTTTAAACTTAACAACAGGTATGGGGGGAGATTTAGATATTGGACAAGGAAAAAATCCTCTTGAATTTGGTCCTATGACTGACATGGCAAATGTAATGGAAAGAATTGCAAATGCCGAACAGTTCTTGCCTGAAATTTGTACACTTGATTGTGGTACTTTAAATTTTGGAGATAGTTCCGTAATTACTGTAAATACTCCAAATGATTTAAGAAAAGCTGCAAAAAGATTACAAGAAATTAAAGTAAAACCTGAAATAGAAGCTTTTGATTTAGGAAATATGTGGTTTGGAGCGCAATTATACAAAGAAGGATTGCTAGATGATCCACCAATGTTTCAAATGTGCTTAGGAATTCCGTGGGGTGCACCCGCAACACCTTTGGCTATGCAAGCTATGAAAGATATTATGCCTAAGGAGGGAGTTTGGTCTGGTTTTGCAATTTCAAGAAATGAAATGCCTTTTGTTGCACAAACTGCGGTCATGGGAGGAAATCCAAGAGTAGGTTTGGAGGACAATTTATATTTATCAAAAGGTAAACTTGCAACAAATGCTCAACTAGTTGAAAAGGCAATAAGAATTGTTACCGATCTTGGTTATTCAACAATGACACCGGCTGAAACAAGAGAAAAATTAAAATTAGTTAAGCACAAATGATTTCAAAGATTAAAATATGGATTTTAATCATTTTTTAACAAGTTATATGCCAGATCCAAAGATTGGATCAAAATTACATTTTGATAACATGTTAGAGCAAGCTGTGTTGGCAGAAAAACTTGGATACTCTACTATTTCAATACCTGAACATCATTTAGTTAATATTTTAATGATGCCTTCACCATTACAAATGGCTGTTAAAATTGCTTCTATAACAAAAAAAATAAATATTACTACAGGAATAGCAGTTCTTCCACTACACGATATGAGAACATACGCAGGTGAAGTAGCTACTGCAGATATTTTAACAGATGGTAGATTGATTTTAGGTGTTGGTCGTGGAGCCTTTGCTTGGGAAATGAAAAGTTTAGGAACACCTATAGAAACATCAAAAGAAAAATTTGTTGAGTCTTTAGAAGTTTTACAAAAATTNTTAAAAGAAAAAGAGGTATCACATAAAGGTAAATACTATAACTTTGAACCTATAACTATAATGCCTAGACCAATTAGTAAATCTATTCAAATGATGATAGCCGCAATGGATTTAAACAGCATTAAAGATGCTGCTTCAAGAGGTTTTCATGTGCAATCAACTGTTTTGTCAGGAAATAAAGAATTATTAATTCAAAGAGTGAATGCATTTAAAGAAGGATGTGAACATTCTAGGAGAAGAAGGAAAATTACTCAAGTTATCAATGCAAAGAATGGCATACTTAGCAAAAGATGAAAAGGATGCNGAAGAAAAAAATAGATTAGCTTACGAATATTATAAAAGATTTGACAATATGTTCACTGGACCGGGTAAAGTTAAGAGAGGCGAGGTAGAACCTTTGAAAAGAAATCAAACATATGAAGAAATGAAAAAGAATTTATTAATTTGCCCTGTAAACGAAATGATAGATAAACTTAGTATTTACGCTGAAGCTGGAGTTGATGAAATTATAATTAGTTCTAGTTTTGGTCAAAATCAAAAAGATTTAATTGAGTCAATGCACAGAATCAGTGAAGAAATAATACCTTATTTTAAAAAATTTAACGTCCAAGTCGCTTAAAATGTCAACCAAGGCATTAGATTGTCATTATTCTATTTTTGGATCAGGGCCTGCAATTTTTTTAACTCATGGGATAGGAGCTTCAGAAGATGCTTGGAGGTTTATTGTTCCAAAATTATCAAAAAATTTTACTGTTGTAACTTATGATTTAAGAGGACATGGTAAATCACCAGTTACAAATAAAAATTTTAATTTAGACGATTTAATTTTAGATTTAGAAAAAATAAGAGAAAAGACAAATATTGATAAAGCTCATTATGCAGGACATTCACTTGGAGGCATGATTGCCCCAGCATATGCAAAAAAATTTCCTGATAAAGTTTTATCTGTAGGAATGTTATCTACTGTAGCAGGAAGATCCGAAGATGATTCAAAAAAGGTTTGGAGCGTAATTAATGATATGGAAGAAAATGGCATAGATAAAACTTTACAAAAATTAACAAACAGATGGTTTACAGATGAATTTATTCAAAACTATCCTGATTTAGTTAAAAAAAGATTAGACCAAGTAATTGAAACTGATCCTGAGGTTTTTTTAAATGTATTTAAAATTTATGCAAAGACAGAAATGTTTCCTTGGCTAAAAAATATATCAAAACCATGCCTATTAATGACAGGTGAAAATGATGGTGGATGCACACCTAAACATAATGAAAAAATGGCTAATGAAATCAAAAATTCAAAATTAGTTATATTACCAAAACTTAAACATTCTTTTTTAATTGAAGGTCCTGACCAAGTAGCAGATAATTTAATTAGTTTTATAAATAATTTAATCTAATCTAGTCGCATTTCCATCAACACCAATGATTTGACCAGATATTCTTGCTGAATCTTCAGAAATTAAAAAACTACACATTTTTCCTATATCTTCTTCTGATATCCAACAATTCATTGATGCCATTGATATAAATTCTTTTTCTATTTTACTTTTAGAAATTTTCGTGAATTTTGATTTATCCCTAATAACTCGTACCATTCTATCGCCTTTTATTGTTCCTGGACAAATAGCATTTACTCTTATTTTATATTTCCCTAATTCCATTGCTAAAGTTTTTGTCATTCCAACAATTGCCCATTTGCTAGCTGCGTAAGGCGATCTTAAAGGGAAACCCATAATACCAGCCCCAGAGGATAAATTTATTATTGAACCTCTTTTATTTTTTTTTAACATCGGTATTGCCAACTTGTTNAAATAAAAATGGCTAATTACATTTATTTTTAAAGTTTTTTCCCAGTCTTCTGAGTTCAATTTTTCCATTGTNCCAGTCGGTCCTGCAACTCCAACATTATTTATTAATGCATCGATTTTTTTTGTTTTTTTATTTATTTGTTTAAAAAAGCTAGAAACATCATCTTCATCTGAAGCGTCACATTCATAAGAAAATAGCTTTTTATTATTTAATGGATGCTTTTTTACTTTATTTAATAATTTAACATCTACGTCACAAAGATAGACAAAAGCACCTCTAGAAAGACAAATTTTTGCAGTAGCCCAACCAATACCCGAAGCACCTGCTGAAATAATAACTTTTTTATTTTTTAAAGTTTTATTCATCAAATTTTATTTACTCTACTACTAATACCTTCTTCTTCATTCAAATTAAACTCCTTAGAATTTAAATCATATAATTCCTTTATTCGTAGTCCGTTTGTAGAAAGGGTTGGTATATTTTGTTTTTTCATACCTTTATGTCTCGCATATACAGCTTTTTTTTTATTAACTTGGTGTGGTTGAAAATCATTAATATCTTCAATTGTTAGGTCATCACCTTTTTTTATATAACCAGCCTTTATTGCTTCATTTAATAAATCTAGGCCATTTGCGGTTCTAACTATTGCCGCATTAAAACCTTCATCTTCGCCTTTGGGAGATCCACCTCTCCATGTATCAAGTGCAGCTATGTCAGAACTTTCTCCAATTGCATCAGGACAAATTTTGCATCTAAAATGAACTCTCCAAGTAGACTCTTCTCCCCAAAAGGAATTATATTCTTTATCATACTCTCTTCCATCATATGTTTTGATGTACATTTTTCCTGGATTTCCAAATCCTCTGTACCTAAAGATAGTTAACTCGTCCTCTTTCACTTTAAAACTTTCTATAAAGTCTTGAGATTTTGTAAATTCAGTAGAGCCTCCACAAACTAAAGTTAGTAAGTACTTACACAATTTATTAACTCTCTTGTCAGTTTTAGACAATTGTCTTATAGCACTAATATCACAAGGTTTACCCACAAATGCAAACGGTTGATTTAAGTCTAATGCTTCATGAAACTTATCTAAAGGCGAAGCTGGTCCATATCTTGAGCAACTATTAGCATTCAACAAATCGTCTTTGTTATAACTAAATCTAGATACACTC
>FUFK010076734.1_pt1 | contig 20946 bp, 19 predicted proteins | sample 1021851 | NCBI WGS metagenome assembly FUFK01 (sample SAMEA51879418, study PRJEB19060) | metagenome
AAAAGGTGCGATAATCATAAATTGCGCGAGGGGCGGTCTCATCGACGAGACTGCAATAGTGGCCGCGCTAAAGGCAGGGCAATTATTTTCGGCAGGTCTCGATACTTTTTCAAAAGAGCCACCCGATAATGNGTCCCTTCTAGAGTNNNAAAATACNGTGNTTTCCCCGCATTGCGCTGGAGCTACGCTGGATAATTTTGANGANATCGCGGNGCGAGCGATANCCAATATAAAATNGTTTTTGNGNGACNAGACCNTACCTCNAGNGGANATAGTATACGACCCTAGATGANCGNCCTCTGATCTAAAGANAGTTGNGACGTTAAANGTATCAANTATAAACACNACTTATATACGGAATATTTTTAAACCTTATTGTTGAGATAAAAAAATGTTAATTGAAATACTGTGTACTGGTGATGAAATTTTAACCGGTAAAACTGTCAACACAAACTACAGTCACATGGCTAGTCGCCTTAACGAAGTAAGCTTAAAAATGCACTGGGGTACAATTGTTGGAGACAGCCGTGAAGACCTGCGAGAAGCGTTTGAACAAGCCTCCAAACGAGCAGATATTGTTATCGTAAACGGTGGATTAGGACCTACGGTTGACGATTTATCACAAGAAATTGCGGCAGAAGCTGCAGGTGTAAAACTCAAATTAAACCAGGCATGGTTAGATAGGATGCTAACTTTTTATCAGAGACGAGGTAGGACCATGCCTCCAAACAATAAAAAACAAGCGTTACTCCCGGAAGGCGCGGAATTTATTGATAATCCAATAGGCACAGCGTGCGGTTTTGCAATTGATATTGGCAATGCAAGATTCTTTTTCACGCCCGGGGTGCCGAGGGAAATGAAGCGTATGTTGGACGAACAAATAATACCACGCTTACTGGAAATGAGTGGCGTTAAAAAACTGACGACGCTTAAACGCTTTCATTCATTTGGAATTGGAGAGTCTCGCGCGGATCAGATGTTAAATGATATTGAAACAGATAAAAATAAAGAATTCGTTAAACTTGGTTTTCAAGCTCATTATCCACAACTTGAAACAAAGATTGTTATTCAGGCAGAAAATGAGTCTGAAACAGAAGAAATCCTGCAACCTATAATAAAGACGGTAAGAGAGAGGTTTGGAAATTTTATAATTGCTGAAGACAATGCAACTTTGGAAGGATCAATTTTAGCAGAGTTGGCCAGAACAAATTCAACTCTTGCTACAGCTGAAATGTATACAAGCGGTGCGATTTCAGCCCGCTTGAACCCCCCAGTTGGAGATCCTGACCCCGTATTAAGAAGTTTAGTTTCTAGAGATCTCAAAGAATTATCTCGGGCAGTCAACCTTACTTTACAGGAGGAAGCTATTTCTTTTAACACTGAGAGCGCAGAAAAAATTTCTACTGCTCTTAGAACTGAGGCGGCTTCAACCTATGCCCTCGCCACACTATTAAATATCGATCGAGACAAGGATGGCATCGAAGCTGGGGGCGATATTATCATAGGTATATCGACACTGGGCGGCTCATATTGCAGAAAAGCCAGAATACTAGGTGGTCATGAATGGGTGCGTCTGGGAGCGATNGAGCTGACTTTGGATGTNTTTCGNNGGCACCTTATGAAACTTCCTATTGACGAGCGTATAGATTTCGAGAAACGCTAATNTANTCCGNNNTCAAATANNTTTTCNTTATTTCAATCANCTNNTTATTTANTGNGNNNTTNNAATGNTTGATNATTCNAATTATTTTCCCACCACAGACCAAGNATGGGCATCAGAGCNTGCTTTTTGGCGGGAACAACTGCAACCGGCNGTCAACTTTGCGCTNNAAAACGAAGCAAAATTAGACNGAAANATCCAAAAAGCNCTTGANAANNGAGCNTTTGCCGAACCGCCNCCTTGGGGCGACATAATAGGAANAACCCGTCCTAGAGCNGGGCCACATGGGATTATTCTTTTAAACGGTAAAATATTAACTAAATGGGGAGATATTTACCGCCCGGATATAACGTTTTCAGTCGCAAAGAGCTTTCTGTCGATTTGCGCGGGGCTATTGTTAGATGATGGTCTTATCCCGANCTTTGACGACCCTATAAAAAAGCTTGTCGACGACGGTGGATTTGATAGCGCTCAGAACANAGATATTACTTGGCGGCAGATGTTACAGATGACTAGTGAATGGCATGGTGAATTATGGGGAAAACCAGACCAGATCGACCATAATCGAGATCTAACGATCCAACCCAACGACAACACGACCAAAGGAGNACAGNGACAATTAAAAAAACCTGGAACTTACTGGGAATACAATGATGTTCGAGTTAATCGTTTATCACTTGCCTTGCTCCGAGTGGCGAAACAGCCGCTACCTGATTTGCTTAAAGAGCGAATAATGGATCCAATTAATGCCAGCCAAACCTGGGAGTGGCACGGCTACGAGAACTCTTGGATAAATTTAAGAGGTCGGCAAATGCAGTCAGTGTCCGGCGGATCACACTGGGGTGGAGGATTATTCATCAACTCTTTAGATCAGGCGCGCATAGGTTTACTCATGTTGAACCGAGGACGCTGGAACGGGAAACAGCTTTTGTCAGAAAATTATATCAGCCAAGCACTTACACCCTGCAGCGTAAACCCAGATTATGGACTATTCTGGTGGTTAAATAATAGTGGGAAGCGCCTGACCAACGCTACACCTAACAGTGCATGTGCTGTAGGGTTTGGTGGTAATTTTATCTGGATTGAACCTGATTTTAAACTCGTTTGTGTTACACGCTGGCTCGAAAGCTCTGCCTACGATGAGTTTTGTCAAAAAGTTTTAAACNTTATCAGGTCAAACGGGTGAGGATAACTTTACAATATCGTACTTATTGAAAACTTGCTGGCGGCGCTGCGCCCTTAATCTGTGTTCTTTGCATCAATCTTCTGGCGCTACTATCAAATGGATCGCGTCGATGCATGGTGGCTCTATTATCCCACAGCAATAAATCGCCAACGCGCCACTTATGCGTGTAGGAGTTACTTGCTAGCGCNGCANATTCCCACAATGTATCCAAAAGTGTTTCTGATGCTTCTCTATCTAATCCGACTATGTAAGCATTCTTTCTTCTTCCAAGATATAGGACAGGCCTTCCGTTGCGAGGATGCGCACACACTATCGGGTGCGGTTGCCCTTCACATGTCATAGGGTCATTATCTTCGCGAATACCCTTACGCAAAAAACCGCCTGAGTTATAGGTGCCATCATGCTTAATCACCCTCTTCTTGATACTATCGCGGAGTTTCTCGGGTAACGCGTCATAAGCTGCTGCCATGCCGCACAACGAAGTATTACCACCTTCTAGCGGCACCTCAATTGCGTAAAGCATCGAGAAATCGGGTGGATTGGGCAAATACGACATATCTGTATGCCAAACAGCTTCGCCTGCACCCAGTGAACCGATAGGTTTATCATTATCATCCAAAATGTTGGAAACGATATAGATTTCAGGAAATCCGTCGACAGCTGTTTTACCATTCTCCATTTGTGGAGCATGGTCTAAATCACCAAACATTTTACTAAATGTTACCAGACCTTCCGGCGAAAGTTCCTGGTTCCGAAAAAGGAGCCCTCCATAAGTATCCAAAGCAATTTTTATGTCTTTAAATTTTACAGCATCGAAATTCGTTATATCAAAATCTAATATTTCGGCACCAACGCAATCTGATAACGGGTTTAAATTTAATTTCGCCATCTCCTATTTCTCCTCCCTTAAACCATGCACAGTCGTTTAAAAAGAGACTTCTACCAGATGCATTGCAATCCTTGAACTGTCAAACTTTAGGCCAATCAAAATTGGTTGCTTCTGTAATGTCTTTATATTTTAGTGTAAATTGAACTGAAATTTATTAAAATATCAATCCTTCGACACAAGAAATATTTGCAAAAAGTCCGACATAATAAATAATAAATAAGTAATATGAAAACTGAAACAAACTTGTAGGAGTTAGCATTGACCGTAATAAGAATGCGCAACCAGGAAAAAAGACGGGATCGGCGGCAACATTCTAATTTAGTGCTCATCTTCGAAGAAAATGAATTCCATGTCATTGATTGCAGTCTAGGCGGATTAGCAATTTCCAATGGAATAGACATCTTCAAAAAAGAACAAGAATTAACCGCTATACTTAGTATGCCACGAAAAGATCAAAAACCTGTAACAATGAAGATTACTTTGAAAGTGACTAGAGTGGATGATCAAGCAGAACAGACTGCGTTTCAATTTGAAAACCTTTCAAGCGAGAACTTTACGATTTTAGAAAAGTATCTTACTCACAGAAGCACGCTTTCACTTAAATAAATAAAGCAGTAAAAAATCCAATGCACTTATCGATTGGGAAAAAATGAGAGAACGAGATCTTGTCTGGAACAAATTAGAAAAAGCTCGCCGAAAGTTCAACCGCACTTCAATTTTAGAGCAGTTTCAAAAGGATCCGCAACGACATGATGTGTTTTCTTTCCGCCTAAATAATCTTTTCGTTGATTTATCAAAAAACCTCATAGACCAACAAGTTTTAAAAGATTTACAGGAACTCGCAACCATCCAGGAGGTCGATAAAATAAGGGAAGGCCTTTTTAGTGGCGCAATCCTTAATAATACTGAGAAAAGACCGGCACTTCACGTTGCTCTACGAACGCCAAAGAGCAGTGTTATAACTGTCGAAGGGATAAATATAGTCCCAGCGGTCCATAGACAGCTTGAAGAGATGATGTCTTTNGCCGAGTTAATTAGAAGTGGTTATAAAAAAGGCCTTACAGACAGGCGTTTTACTAATATCCTGCATATTGGATCAGGAGGCTCTCTAACCGGACCAATGATGGTATTAAAAGCACTAACTTCCTATCAAACCCCACATATACAGATCGACTTTGTAGGAAATGCTGACAGTTCAGACTTACAAGCCAANTTACGCAAACTAGACCCTGCAACGACACTTGTGGTTATTGCATCCAAGACATTCTCTACGCAAGAAACCATCCTCAATGCCGAGACCATGAAAAAATGGATGCTTGAAAGACTTGGGCCATCGGCCTTATCAAAACATTTTGTAGCAATAACCGGAAACAAAAATCGCGCAAATTCTTTTGGAATTGTAGACGAAAATATTTTTGAGATCTGGGAATGGGTTGGTGGTCGCTTTTCTTTATGGTCAGCTGTAGGCTTGACAATTGTTTTGGGTATTGGTTCCGAGAATTTCAAAGAATTTTTACGAGGTGCTCGCGCAATAGATGAGCATTTTCAAAACACCGCACCAGAAATGAACTTACCTCTAATTCTCGGAATGCTCGAAATCTGGTACACGTCCATTTTGAATTTTGGGTCGCGGGCTATAATTCCATATGATCATCGCCTTCAAAATTTTGTCTCATACATTCAGCAATTAGAAATGGAGTCAAATGGCAAATCTGTCGACAAACTCGGTAATAAAATGACTAAAAAAACTGCTGCTGTTGTTTGGGGAGCAGAGGGTACGAATGCCCAACATTCTTTCTTTCAGCTTCTTCATCAAGGAACATCTGTTATCCCATGTGACTTTCTGATTGCTGCGGTTTCCGACGAAGAATTTGCAGGACATCAAGAGGTATTGCTAGCTAATTGCCTCGCACAATCTAGAGCCTTGATGACTGGCCGCAATCTAAAAGCAACAACAAAAAAATTAGGCGATAGCGGGCTTTCAGATAAAGATTCTAACCGTCTTGCGCCACATTCTTCATTCGCAGGAAATCGCCCTTCAACAATGTTTTTATTCAAACAATTGACCCCGAATATCATAGGACAATTGATAGCTATTTATGAACACAAAGCTTTCGTCCAGGGGGCGCTTTGGAACATCAATAGCTTTGATCAGTGGGGTGTCGAGCTTGGCAAGGAACTGACTAATGAAATATTGCCGCTTTTACAAAACAAAACCCTCGCCTCTAATTTAGACCCATCTACAGCAAATTTGATGGAAGAAGTTTTTAGATTCCGCAAATAATTTTGGTTTGAAATCTCCATAGTCAGATAGTTGATTTAGGGCATTCTAAATCTGAAATATCGACCTCTATTATCACTAATAGGATTTTAAACTCGTAATGATGAAGTTAGAGTAGTGATAATGCATAAAAATACTTGTGCTCGACTTTATCGANGGAGAAAAAAATAATGGAGACTGTTGGCCTTGGATTTCATTTTGAAGATTTGCCTATCGGTCGCCAATTTAAGACGATAGGCCGAACTATAACAGACGCGGATATAACAAATTTTATTAATGCGACGGGTATGGTTGAGTCGATGTTCACAGATTTAGAATTTTTAAAAACAGACAGTGATATTAAAGGAAGGGTTTCACCGGGAGCACTTGTGTATACATTCGCAGAGGGCTTACTCGTGCAATCTACCATGCAACACACAGGCTTTGCCTTCCTGAATATGGAATTAGACGTTAAAGCTCCAACATTTTCTGGTGATACAATACATGTAGAATGTGAAGTAGTGGAAGCACGTTTAACAAGCCGCCCAGGGCGCGGTTTAGTACGAACCAAAAACCATATTATCAACCAAAAAAATGTAACTGTAATTACGTATACACCTCTCCGAATGATTAAGTGTAAAAATCCAAACATCACCAAAAATGATTAAGATATAATGCTGCGGGAAGATGAAAATATTGGTCCATTAACAGGTGTCCGCGTCCTAGACTTAACGATTAACGTCCTTGGGCCGGTAGCAACCCAAATCCTTGGTGACCTGGGAGCCGAAGTGATTAAAGTAGAAACACCTTCGGGCGATCCCATGCGATTGATTGGTTCCAGTAAGACCGGTATGTTAGGTCCCTTTTTCCAGACAACAAACCGCAACAAGAAAAGTGTTGTATTAGATCTTAAAAAGATTGAGGAAAAGAACGCTTTACTCAAGATAGCCGGTGGTTGCGATGTTTTTGTTCACAACATGCGCCAAGCCGCGACTGAGAGATTGGGCATAGATTATAAAAACTTAAGAAAAGCTGCACCAAAAATTATTTACGCTTCCGCTACAGGCTATCGCAGAAACTCCCCAAAGGATGGGCGCCCGGCGTATGATGACGTAATTCAAGGAGAGAGTGGCTTAGTCGATTTAATTGATAAAACCAATGGTGAGGCGCGATTTGTGCCAATGCCTATTTCAGACAAATTTTGTGGACACACGCTGGCTTCAGCCATTGGAATGGCACTGTTTTCTCGCGAGAAAACCGGAAAAGGCCAAGAAATCCACGTCCCAATGCTGGAAACAATGCTAGCGTTTAATCTGACGACACATCTTTGGGAAGGCACCAAAGGCCCAACTAATGATCTTGGTTATCCTCGGGCACTGTCGCCTTACCGAATACCTTACAAAACCAAAGATGGTATGGTCTGCGTTCTGGCACACACCGACGAACAATGGCATAGATTGCTGAGAGCAATAGGGAGATCAGATTTAATTGAAGACGCTAGATTCACTAAACTTTCCGAGAGGGCCCAAAATATTGCCACACTCCAGTCTTATCTGGCTGAGGAGCTCGCTAAATTCACGACGGAGGAAGCATTCCGAAGATTAGACGAAGCCGACCTGCCTAACGGTCCGGTTGCTAAACTCGATGAGTTAATGATGGACCCCTACTTACAAGAAACAAATTTTTTCCAAAAAATAGACGATCCGCATGAAAACATTGTCTTTACCACGGCGCCGCCAGTCGATTTCTCAGGTACACCAGCGACTGTGAGGTCTGCTGCTCCCGCTCTAGGACAACATTCCGAAGAAATCTTGCTCGGCGCTGGAATTTCAAAAAATATCGTCAACAAAATNATCAACAAAGGTCGGTAGAATGCCGAAGCTTACCGACTACACAAAATATAGCGACGCCCAAAAATACTTTAGTAAAGAAGCGCTCTGGGAACTTTTCGATGGCAATAAAGATGAGCTAAATATTGGTTACGAGTGTATTGATCGGCATCCAAGACTTAATACAGCAATACGAATTTGTTACGAAAAAGGCAAAAGTCGTTCTATTTCCTTTGGCGAGTTAATAGATAATTCGAATAGATTCGCAAATTTCTTAAAGTACAAAGGACTGAAAAAGGGCGACAGAATAGCCATAATGCTTGACCCATCACTTGAGTTCTATACAGCATTGTTTGGAACGATGAAGGCGGGTTGCGTTGCCGTCCCCCTGTTTACAGCATTTGGACCTGACGGCCTTTCGGCACGAATAGAGGATTGTCAACCAAATTTACTTATACTAGCCCCCGAAAAATCTTCTCTCATTTCCGAAATAAATTTGGAAACGCTTATTGGCGACGAGACATTACTTAAAGAACTATGCAATTTCGATAAAGAGTTTGTGGCAAATACAAATTCCTCCGATATGGCAATGTACCAATATACCTCAGGCACCTCTAGGGAATTACCTGAAGCAGTAAAGCATAGGCACAAAGCAATTGTTACTGTTATGATTGCTGCACTATACGCAACCGGGGTAAGACCTGGCGACAAATACATGTGCCCATCCTCTCCCGCCTGGGGTCATGGTCTTTGGCATGGAACTCTTGCTCCGCTTGCGTTAGGTATTGAGATTGCAACCTACTCTGGAAAATTTCACCCAGGCAGACTTCTCGAAGCACTGGAAGAATTCGAAACTACCAATTTATCCGCAGCAGCGACTCATTACCGAATGATGCGAAATCTGGGAGACAGCAAACCTAGAGATTTAAAACTCGAGAAGCTCTCGTTCACAGGGGAACCATTAGATACAGAAACAGCCATCTGGGCAAAAAAACAATTTGGCCATGATGTATGCAGCATTTATGGGTCAACAGAAGTGGGTGTAATAATTGCGAATTATCCAGGAGCTGAAGACCTCCCTGCCCGACTAGGGTCACTTGGCAAACCACTCCCCGGTTGTAAAATTGATATTCAAGACGCCAACGGGGTATCTTGTACTGTTGGTAATATTGGGGAAATTAAGCTATTTAAGAATGGCACTTGGTTTCCGGTAAAAGATTTAGGAAGCTTTGACCAGGATGGATACTATTTTCATCACGGCAGAGCTGATGACGTTATAATTTCGGCAGGATGGACCATGAGCGCAGTGGAAATAGAGGATGTTTTGCTGAAACACACAGCTGTTGAAGAGGCGGCCGTTATTGGCGTTCCAGATGAAGAACGAGGCCAGATAGTCAAGGCATTTATTATAACAAAATCTGACGAAAAGACTTCATTGGTAAAAGAGCTACAAGCATTTACAAGAGAACGACTTAGTCTGCATGAATACCCCCGTCTAATAGAATTTACAGATACTCTTCCCAAGACACCCGCCGGGAAAGTTAATCGAAAAATATTACGAGAATCGACTACTGAGGATAACAAACGTGACATATAAGCATCAAAAAGATACACAATTCCCACGCATTACTGAGGGTGCTTTAGAAGAGCTCCGTAGCCGTCTTGGAGTAAAGATTTCAAGAGACCCAGAACCTTGGTGCTTTGAGGCGACACGCGATAATATAAGACATTATGCCCATGGAATTGGTGATGATAATCCGCTTTGGTGTGAGCCCGACTACGGGGTGCAAACCAAGTACAACAGCATAATTGCGCTTCCATCTTTTCTTTTTGCCACCAGCCGTATTGCTTCTGGATATGTTGGTGGTTTACCCGGTATACACGCAATGTGGGCAGGCGCTGACTGGAAATGGCATCAACCAGTGTTTCGGAATGATGAAATAACCACAGAATCATTTCTTAAAGATTTGATTGAGCATGACACTAAATTTGCGGGAAGAGCCATACAGCAAATCTACCATGTTGATTTCTTTAATCAATCAGGTAGCCATGTTGCAGAGTGTGATAGCTGGTGTTTCAGAACGGAGCGTGACACTGCTAGGGAAGAGGGCACAAAATATAAAAATTTGCAGGCTCAGAAAGGTAAAGTATATAGCGAAGCAGAATTAGAAAAGATTTTTAGTTTGTATGCAAATGAGCCAATAAGGGGAGCAACACCGCGGTATTTTGAGGACACCCAAATAGGTGAAGAGTTACCAACAATGGTAAAGGGTCCGATGACTGTCACGGGGTTCATAGCCTTTGCTCAAGGTTGGGGAGGTTTGTATATTCGAGCTAATAAATTGGCTTGGAAACAAATTGATCGCCATAATGGTCTCGGTATACCCAATAGGTTTAATATTCCAGACTGCCCGGAGCGTGTTCATTGGGAACAAGATTTTGCTCTAAAAGTTGGAGCGCCGGGCGCCTACGATTACGGTCCGGAAAGATGTTCTTGGATGACACACCATATGACAAACTGGATTGGTGATGATGGCTTTTTAGTATCTTCTAGCAGTAAAATTAGACGCCATAACCCTGAAGGCGATACCCTTATGATTAACGGTAAGGTTACGAACAAATTTGAGAAAGATGGAGAAGGCTTTGTTGAAGTAACCCACGAGGCGAGAAACCAAGATGATGAACTATCGGTATTAGGTACTGCAACGGCAAAATTGCCTAGAAAAGCTNCGTAGGTCGTTTTAGTTGCGCCGCGCGTTCCTTAGAAACAGTAATTTTATAGCGGAAACACCAGCTTGACGCCTTACTACTTCAGCGCTATCTGATAATGATAAATGAAAGAAGGTCCAATGCCTTTAGATAAGACTAAATACAAGATTCTAAAACTCGACTGCCCAGCAGAAAAAGTGCTTAGAATTACATTTGACAGACCCGAAACATACAATTCTCTNGATGCTGACGGACACCGGGAACTTGCTTACATTTGGCGTGAAATTGATGACGACCCAACCATTAATAGCGTTCTTCTAACAGGAGCTGGAAAGGCTTTCTCCTCTGGCGGCGATTTTGAAATGATCGAAAAAGTGATGGACGATTTTGACTTTCGGGCACAGATATGGAAGGAAGCCAAGGACCTTGTTTATAACGTTATAAACTGCTCAAAGCCGATTGTATCCGCGATTAACGGTCCTGCTGTAGGTGCTGGTTTAGTGGCCGGTCTATTAGCGGACATATCAATTGCCGGAAAGAAGGCAAAGATAGTCGATGGGCATACTAACCTCGGCGTTGCTGCGGGGGACTCGGCGATAATTAACTGGCCATTACTCTGNGGCATGGCAAAATCGAAATATCTTTTACTCACTTGCGAGCCTATTAATGGCGAAGAAGCCGAACGAATTGGACTAGTTTCACTTTGTGTTGACGACGAACTCCTGCAGGACAGGGCACTCGAAATTTCAAAAAAACTCTCAACAGGTGCTCAAAGTGCAATTAGATGGACTAAGTATGCTTTGAATAATTGGTATAGAATGGCCGGACCTGCTTTTGATGCTTCAACTGCACTTGAAATGCTTGGTTTTACTGGACCCGAAGCAANAGAAGGCCTGTCTGCCCACCTAGAAAAAAGAAAACCGAATTTTCCAAGCAAAAGTCCCGTNTAAGGAGCTTCCGAATGCTGAATGATCTAGAAAAGAAAACCCCTTCCGTTCCTGTTACTCCAGTCCCTGCCGCCACAGTAATGGTACTTAGAGATACACCTAGTGGAATTGAAGTGTTGATGGTTCAGAGGACCAAAAAGGCTGATTTTGCAGGAGGGGCCCTTTTATTTCCGGGTGGCAAGGTGGACGAGGACGATCATCATCTTTTAGCATCTAAACTTTGTCACTTTTCCGAAGCGATCGACAATGAATTGCGCGCCCTGAGGATTGCAGGTGCGCGGGAAATCTTTGAAGAGGCGGGATTACTATTTGCACGTGATCCCGAGAGCCGACAATTAATAGACGACGTCAGGGCACAAGAGATAAATGGCAAGTACAGGCAAAAATTACTAGAACAAAGAGCTAACGTTCAGTCAGATAATTAACGATGAAGGTTTAATGGTGGCAACAGATTTACTAGTGCCATTTGCACACTGGATTACCCCCATCACTGGTAAAAAGAGATTTGATACTCATTTTCTAATTGCCAAAGCGTTAAAAAACCATGAAGCCTCCCACGATGGGTCAGAAACTTTGGATACCATTTGGATTAGACCCAAAACTGCCATCCAAGATGCAAAAGCAGGTAAAAGGCGCGTAGTTTTCCCTACTCGGATGAACTTAAAAAAAGTGGACGAGTCGCCTGATGTGCAAACAGCCATCAATGTTGCAAAAAATACTCCTGTTGTGACGGTGCTTCCCGAAGTCTCAGAAGTGGATGGTGGCCGTCATTTAAAAATTCCGATTGAAGCTGGCTATGGTATCTCCGAAATAACGGTAGATTACGCAGCTTCAGATCAACCCCCACCGCAGAATAAATAAGGATGTTACAAGATGGACTTTAATCTAACTGAAAACCAACAAACTATTCGNGATACGATTTTAAAAGTGGCTGGTGAATTCGACGACAGCTACTGGCTTGAAAAAGATAAAGCAGGCGGCTTCCCAGAAGATTTTTACTCCAAATTTGCAGAAGACGGGTGGCTTGGTATAGCCATGCCAGAAAAGTATGGCGGTGCCGGACTNGGTATAACNGAGGCTTCTTTAATGATGCAGGCGGTAGCCGAATCCGGAGCTGGAATGAGTGGTGCATCTGCTTTACATATGAATATTTTTGGACTGAAACCTGTTGAAATTTTTGGAGATGAAGAACAACGAGAGCGATTTCTACCGCCCCTGATAGCTGGAAAAGAAAAAGCCTGCTTCGCGGTTACAGAACCCGACGTAGGTTTAGATACGACAAAACTGAAAACCAAAGCGACACCGGACGGCAATGGTTATGTTGTAAACGGCACCAAGGTTTGGACTTCAACCGCTCAGGTGGCAAAAAAGGTTCTTCTTCTAACACGCACTACTGACGTTGAAGACGTGCGGAAACCCACAGAAGGATTGACGCTTTTTTACACTGACCTCGACCGGAATGCTGTAGAAATAAGAGAAATCGATAAGATGGGACGTAAAGCAGTTGATACGAACGTATTGTTTATTGATGGACTAAAGATACCTATTGAAGACAGAATCGGTGAAGAGGGTATGGGCTTTCGGTATATATTAGATGGCATGAATCCTGAGCGAATATTAATCGCCGCAGAAGCAATTGGCCTAGGCCGTGCGGCCCTTCATAGAGCCACACAATATGCAAAGGATAGAGTGGTATTCGGTCGTCCGATTGGCAAGAACCAAGGGATACAACACCCACTCGCAAAGTGCTGGGCAGAACTTGAAGCAGCAAACTTGATGACAATGAAAGCTGCCGCTTTGTTTGATAGCGGACAGCCCTGCGGTCCAGAAGCAAATGCGGCAAAATATCTGGCAGCAGAGGCTGGATATGAGGCGTGTCAAACCGCAATCATGACTCACGGCGGATTTGGTTATGCCAAAGAATATCAAGTAGAGCGTTATTTACGAGAAGTTATGATAACAAGGATTGCTCCTATAAGCCCACAACTCGTTCTAAGCTTTTTGGCAGAAAAAGTACTGGGTTTGCCAAAATCTTATTAGTGCAGTGACTACACAGCTCGATTGAATATGACGCTTAACTATCGTAGCCCGGGTTTTCGCGGTCGAGTTTTCTGAGCAGAGCTTGCCACGCTAAGTCCGCTAAGGCCCCATTACCGTTGTCGTCAGCCGGCCCCTTAAATTGACGAGCTGTATGCTCGCACACCTTTTCAGACGGTATTAGCAAGTCCTGACCACCCGCTTGCGCAGCCACTTGTAATTGGCATGCCTTTTCCAAAGAGTGCATTTTCATGAATGCTTCCCCAACACTTCGGCCGCAAGTCAGGAGCCCGTGGTTGCGAAGTATCATGGCCATCGAACCACCTAGATCTCCTGTCAACCTCTCTCTTTCATCTAAGTCGAACGCTATACCTTCATAATCGTGATAAGCGAGATTGTCATAGAACTCTAAGGATGTTTGCGCTAGCGGCAGCAAACCACATTTTTGAGCGGAAACAGCCATACCTGCAACAGTGTGGGTATGTAGAACACAATCCACATCTTCTCTAGCCTGATGAATGGCGCTATGTATAGTAAATCCAGCTGCATTTACACTGAATTCCGTATCCATCACTATCTCACCTTCCGTGTCCAATTTTACAAGACTCGATGCTGTAATTTCTTCGAACATCAGGCCATAAGGATTAAGAAGAAAATTGTCGTGTGTGCCAGGCACCCGCACAGAGATATGNGTAAAAATTAGATCAGTCCACCCATAGTAAGCAACGAGACGATAACATGCAGCGAGATCGACACGCTTTTTCCATTCCTCCTCTGTTACATTGTCTCTGACTGAATTTTTTGAGAGTGATTTCAATGCAACCATGATTTTCTCCATGACATTTTTTTCGAATCGGGCAGTTCAATACCCATAGCTTTGGATATATACAATCATTANCATCTGGCAAATACTACTTCAATGACTTCGTAATATCACNGTAAATAGATAATGTGGTGTTCAATACCTGATACGAGTGGGGTGCGGATTGACAAAACATTCTGGATATTAGATCTTCTAGGTATAACAGTCATTTTTTTGAAGCATTAGTTGAGGTTTTACAAATGGCATCCTTTCGAGGTCTCGTCGGAACGCTAATAGCAGCTTCGCTATTGTCGGGATGCTCTAGTGAAGACTTCAATCTATCAAAATTAGCCTCCACAACAGTATCGGGATTCACAGAAAAGCTTGGCGGGTTAAGCCTGGTCAAGCTAGGAGAAAAAGTTGGGATACGAACAGATCCAAAAGTGAAATTAGACCCTGCTCCATTACCTATATATGCTATAGGAGATACCTTCGTATACTCGTACGATGGAACGATCGTGCAAGAGCAAGTTGTGAATGTTAATTCAGGACGAGTGACTTGGACTAATGACCAAGGAGCTATGTGGACAACAACTAACGACATAATTACGCCGCAACTCTCATGGTCTTCGCATCCGGAACTAGGAAGAGGTAGGCAAACACTGATTGGTAACCCTGAAGCCCTATTTCCATTNAAAGAAAATAATACAGTATCTTTTGGTATCAGAGGTAATAGCGAAAATGTACCTACGGGTTGGCGAGACGAAAAGAAATGTTTGGTTGTCGGTCAAAAAGANTTGAATGTCACGGCAGGTGATTACACAACATTCCAGATCTCATGTAACAGAAAAGGCATCAAGGAAGATTTATATTANTCCCCAGTAGTACAAAACTACGTACTTAGAGTGAGAGATTTTGGGAAAACGAAGTCTCAAAAAGAACTTGTATCGGTACAATTATCTAATGCGAGAACAAGCAAACTTCCAGTGAAGATAAATCGCCCAAAGGAAGAACACACGGCTAAGCTAAAAAAGCTTCAAGCTAACCCCGACCTCTTAATGGATAGAAAAGAGATAAAATCAGCAAACGCTAAGGTAAACGCGTTAATCGCCAAACTCGAAACAATGATTGCAAAAATAGAACGAAACATCGAACCAGCCCAAAAGGAAAATGCATTAAATTCNACTCAAACCCAAAGAAGTGGAAAGTATGGAGTGCATTTGGCGTCTTATAGGACTTTAAATGGTGCAAAACGTGGATGGAAAAAATTAAAAAAGAAATTTTCGAACGAACTACGAGGATTAAAATTTGCAACAACAGAGTTTGACGCTGGCAAAAAGGGAACTTTCATCCGTCTTATGGCTGTTCCATTCAAAACGAAAGCAAACGCCAACAATTTTTGCAAGAAGTTAAAAGCGAAACGCCAGTATTGCAAAGGGGAGCGGGCACGTCCCTAGTTAATGGTCCAAAACTCAAGAAACATTACTTTTACAGAAAAGCAATAAGTATATCTCGCCGTTGCGACGGGACGCATGAATAATTGGAGCCGTGAGAGTAAATAAATGCGTGCCACGAATAATATTTAATCAAAAAGTAATGAAGCAAACTTAGATGCTCACTTCGTACAACAACACATCATCCAATAAACACAAGCCTAGCATTGACAACAATGGAGTTATGCTTGGCATTGTACTCGCCATTCTAGCTGGGTTTTTGTTTGTATCATCAGATACCGTTGTAAAATTAGCCCGGCAGGACTTGCCTGTTGCAATGGTTGTTTGGGGAAGATTTACGGCCCACTTTTTACTAATGTTATTTCTTTTTCCAGGGAGAAAAATAAACAAGCTATTTAAAGTGAATAATTTTAAATTAGTAATCTTTCGAGGAATATTGCTACTGCTTTGTACCTGCTTATTTTTTACAGCCATCGGTTATATTGGCTTGGCAGAGGCAAACTCCATAATGTTTATTTCTCCATTTTTTGTTGTTGCGCTCTCTATTCCTTTGTTAAAAGAAAAAGTTGGTATNCGTCGGTGGTCAGCNGTTATNATTGGCTTNATAGGTATAGTAATTATTTTAAGACCAGGATTTCAAGAAATACACTGGGCTTATTTTTTAATAATCGGTGTGGCCTTTTTCTTTGCCTTATTCACAATATTAACGCGAACATTAAGTTTTACAGAAACTGCGATCTCTATGTGGTTTTACACAGCGTTGGTTGGAATGGTAGGTTCATCGACGATAGTTTGGTATTATTGGCAAACACCAACGCTTTCCCAAAGCTTAATGTTACTTTTCATTGGAGCAATTGGCGGAGGTTCACACTATATTGTCATAAAGGCCTATCAGAGAGCCTCGGCTTCAATGCTTGCTCCGTTTCAATATTTTCAAATTATATGGGCCACAATATATGGTCTTCTTGTATTTGATGTAGCACCAGATGGTTGGACATGGCTTGGAACTGCCATAATAATTGCGAGTGGTCTATATGTATGGTCACGAGAGCAACAGCTAGGAAAAACTAGAAGGAGTACTAGTTGGCGCGGGGGCGCCCCGAGGTAAAGACTGTCAACATTGAGCAAAGCATAATTCCAGCGATGCCAAAAAATAAAAAGGATGGCTCTGATTGATCTAATATCCANCCAAAGATTGGCGGGGCAACTATTCCCCCAATACTAAANCCAGACGTTACGAACCCAAACACTTTCCCAAATGAACCCTCCGGTGTAACTGAACGGACGATCATATCTCGGGAAGGCATAATCACTCCGTGCATTAATCCCATCACCCCAAGAAGAATAAAAAGTNGAAAGGAACCTAAACTAAAAAACCCAACACTCGCTATAATCAATGCCGTGGACAAAAAACAAAGTGCCGCAACCGCATTATGTTTTCGCGTTCTGTCGGCAACAAAACCACCTAACAAAACTCCGACTGCGCCCAGTACCAGATAAGTTGACAGTATTAACGTAGCTGTTTCAACAGCTGTCCCGTGATGCTGACCAAGTGCTACAATTAAGAAACTAGCTATACCCGTGGAACCAAGAGACAAAAGCGTAAAAAAGACTAGGCACATCAAAATTGGCGGAGATAAAAGTAGCTTTACACCACTATCAGCCGACGATTTAGTTTTGGTTTTTTGATCAATGACATTGTCTTTTCGTTGGACAGTATGTTTCAAATCACGAGAATACAGCATCAATACAAACGCTGTTCCTATTCCAGCGACTCCGCATATTAATAGACCCAAACTCCAGCCTATTGTAGAATTTAGGAATATTATTACCGGTCCCGCGACTGCAAATCCAGCGTACCCACCAAATGTATGTAGGCTAAACGCCCTACCCATACGGGTTTTTGAAACCGATGCAGACAAAATTGCATAATCTGCTGGATGGTAAACTCCATTTGCAGCACCAGCCAAAAACATCAAAGCAACTAAAAACGGATACCCTGGAGCGAAGCCCATGCAACTAAAAGCTATACCTTCGACGGCAAGTCCCGCGATGAGTATAAATTTTGCGCCGAACCTATCTACCAGGAAACCAAAAGGTATTTGGGTTAAGCCAGTTGTGCCGCTAAAGACAGCCATCAACAAACCGAGCTCAGTGTAGGAAACGTTTAAGGCAGTTTTCAAAAATGGAAATAACGGGGGTAATAAATAAATATAAAAATGGCTAAAAAAGTGAGCTATACCGACTAAGCTCATTACTCTAAAATCGCTACCTTTAACGTTGGCGTATTTGCCTTCATTAATTAAATTGGGTGCAGAATTCATGATTTAATTTCTTTGCTCGCCAAAACNTGTTGGTTTCATTGTTCAANCGACAGATACTACGTTTTAAAGAATAANANTNAACGTGCATATCCATTTATTTCTACTTTTTATCANNACGAACGGATATTTTTACTAAATATGAAAAANATTTTGCTGCTTTGTCTCNTCACGTGTTCAACCNTTTGGATAATNGGGAGTATTATAGCTGTTTCATANACTTGGGAAAATTTTTCTTCTTCAACTTTAAGAAATTACAATATACAGAAATTAAAATGTAAAACGTTATATTATGAGAAGGCATCTAGAGAAAGATGCCTTACAATAATGGATCTTGAACACTTTCAGACGAAAAGTATTGGAGTATTTAATAGGGTTTTAATTATTATAAGCTTTCCTTCAATATTATTACTCAGTTTCTATTTTTTTAATAAAAAAGGTAAAACCATCAAAAGAAGAATACGGAAAAAATGAGTAAAACNAATGAGAGGGCTAGTCCTAGGGCATGGCAACGGATGCTAAGTGGCCGCCGTTTAAATTTACTAGATCCTTCACCGCTAGATGTTGAAATTACCGATATTGCCCTTGGACTTTCGAGAGTCACTCGATGGAACGGACAAACCAACGGTACAGAACCATATTCAGTTGCTGAACATTCTCTTCTTGTCGAGAGATTGTTTACTGAAAATTCACCTGAGAAACACAGCAAATGGCGGCTGGCAGCCCTTCTTCATGACGCTCCTGAATATGTTATAGGTGATATGATAAGTCCATTTAAAGCAGTGATTGGTGACGAATATCGAAGTGTAGAGCAGCGTCTTCAAGAAGCTATACACCTTCGGGTAGGTCTACCTTCAGTCCTTCCTAATTCCATAACCAAACTAATAAAAAAATCCGACCGTCTTGCTGCTTATTTAGAGGCTACGCAACTAGCTGGTTTTTCTGAGGCAGAGGCAAGACGGTTTTTTGGGAATTTCAGAAAAATCCCCCATATAAAAATAAAGCCTTGCACAGCTGACACAGCTCGCAACAAGTTTCTTGATAAATTCAACAAAATTTTCAAATAAGTTTTTACTGTGAGAAACTTTAAACGGCAGCAGATAGCTCTTTCCTTGTTACTGGACGTATTGGCCAATGGGCAATCATAGAAATTAATCCTAAGGCGACCGACACCCACCAAACTAAATTATATGACCCGGTTGTGTCATAAACGTACCCTCCAAGCCATCCACCACAAAAAGCACCTAACTGATGCGAAAGAAATACGATGCCGTACAGCATCGTCATATAACGAGTGCCATACAAATCTGCCACCAATCCTGTTGTCAACGGTACGGTGCTCAGCCAAAACAAACCCATTAAAACTGCAAAAATGAAAACAACAATGTCAGACGGTGGAAGGAGCAAAAANCCAACCATCACAAGAGAGCGTCCTAAATACAATCCACTTAATAAATATTTTTTCGGAAACTTACTTCCTAAAACTCCTGCGGAGTAGCCACCTACGATATTCATCAATCCAATTATACTGAGCGCCCATGCGCCAGTCTCTGCTGATAATCCAAGGTCGGTTACATAGGAAGGAAGATGAACACCTATATACACAACGTGAAATCCACAGACAAAAAANCCTGCACATAGGAACCAGAAGCTATTGTGATTAACAGCCTCAAGCAAAGCTTCTTTCATGGACACCCTTTGATCTGTTGTTTCACTCTCAGAGGATNCCGAACTTCTAAAAACNAATGCCAGTGGAATTATGGCAAGAATTAAAAAGCCAGTGATCAATGAAGTCTCGCTCCAACCTACATTCGTCACAAAATATTGACCTATTGGTAAGGCAATAAAGGCTCCCAAAGAACCAGTGGCTCCAACAACCCCTAGGACCCAAGAACGTTTCTCAGCAGGAAATCTTTTNGCTACTGCTGGCATTATNAAAGANTGTCCTGACCCAGCNAGNCCTACGCCAGCTAAAACGCCTGCGCTGAGGTAAAACATATCAGGAGTANTTGAGAAAGCCATTACGAAGAGACCTGCACTATAAAATAGTGTTCCCAAAATAATTGTACGAAATGCGCCGAATTTATCTGCAAACGCACCTACAAAGGGTTGAGCAAATCCCATAACTAAATTTTGAAGCGCTATCGCTAATGCAAAAATCTCGCGGCCAAAACCAAATTCAAGTGATATAGGTGTTAAAAAAATTCCAAANCCATGTCTNACACCAAANGAAATNGCCGTAATNAATCCACCTANAANTAAAATGACATAAAGAAAGTTNGNATTCGAANTTTTACTGATACCGCTCCNGTGCACCAATTCNGAATTTTCNATGGATGATGCTACTTCCATTTTTCCTGAATTTTCGTCAGCCGTTTTACCAAGGTATTGGTTCTTCAGCTCCGCCTCGTTATTGGCAATCGATAGGTCATGGAAAAATAATTGCTGGTATTTCCAGATGCTGTTTTCTTCGTCGAAAGNANCNCCAATAATNCNNACTTTAANNCCTGAGAAATCAGCCTTTTTATCTTCTAGTTTCACCACCAAGCTATCTAATTTTTGAGCTTCCTCTATTGTCTCCCATGATGACGCGCCTTTGGTTTGCAAATAATAATTTTCAAATTCTTGGGACATCATTCATCGGGTTTCATTAAATTGAAATAAAGTCTATGCTAAGTATGGACAGGTCTGTTAAAACAACCGTTGATGATAACAGACAAAAAACTCGTCGGACTTTCGATTTTATTAAAATCTATTTATTGATGGCATTTTATTGCCATAATTACAATGGCCGGTGCTTATTAATAACTTTAGGCAACGAGCTAACTAGGGAAATTTGCTATGACAACGCC
>FUFK010075779.1_pt1 | contig 20942 bp, 20 predicted proteins | sample 1021851 | NCBI WGS metagenome assembly FUFK01 (sample SAMEA51879418, study PRJEB19060) | metagenome
AATGGTGGGACTATTACGTCTAGATATTTTACTCCTAATACCTGTCATGAAACACATGCTGCTACAGGTACTAATTGTATTGCATCTGCTTGTCTAATTTCTAATACAATTGCNTCTNAAATNTCTNAAATTGAAGTTAAGCAAGAAAATAAAGTAACAGTAGAGCATCCTNTAGGTTCAATAGATTGTTTTGTCGAAACNNGCTTGTCAACTGCAGANAATAAAAATGACTTCATAATTTCATGTGGTATCTATAGAACATCAAGAAAAATAATGGATGGAAAAATTTATATTCCACAAAATATAAATGATCACTGACAAACCAAAATTAGTTAATTTTTTCTTTGGGTGGTGGCCTGAGAGATGGCGATATACTTGGAGTTTGTTGTTAGCAATATCTAGTGGCTTTTTAGCGTACTATATAGGCCTTCCTTTACCATGGATGTTGGGTCCACTGATAGGTTGCGGATTTTTTGCGGCAATTGGTAAAGGAGTAATTATTGGAAAAAAACCAAGACCAGTTTGTAGGGCGCTACTAGGTTGTACAATTGGAGCTAATTTTGGACCAGAAATAATTGACAGAGTTGATGAAATTGGGATTTCATTATTATTTGTTCCATTTTTTGTAATTTTGATGGGTTCTACAACTTATTTTTATTTAAACAAAATCATGAAAATGGACAGATTAACTTCAATTTATGGNTCTTTCCCNGGTGGTTTAAATGAAATGGTTATTCTTGGTCAAGAGATTGGATCAAACCCAAGAACTTTAGTATTAATACATGCAACTAGAATTGTTGTTGTNGTTTTTTTAGCNTCTTTACTNATTATGTTTGTTCCTAAGTTAAGTGTTGATATGTTACCAAATCCTGATTTATTTTATAATTGGCAACAACTTCCATTTGTTTTTATCATATCTTACTTAGGATGGTATTTGGCAGTTAAGTTAAAAATCCCAGGTCCAACAATAATTGGTCCAATGATTTTTTCAGCACTTATCCATATCTTCGAAATTGTAGAGGCAATGCCAATGTATATAATTGTTATTGCTGTTCAAATTTTATTAGGTTCAGCTCTTGGATGTCTGTTTAAAAATATTACTTTAAAGGAAATGTCAGGGCCTGTGCTAGCTGGACTTATAACAACTTTAATAGCTATTATTCCTCTGGTGATTATTTACTTTATATTAGTAAATATTGGATATGACCCTTTATCAATTTTACTAGCATTCTCGCCTGGTGGACAATCAGAAATGAATATTTTAGCTCTTTCTGTAGGAGCTGATATGTCATTTATAAGTCCACATCATATGTTAAGAGTATTTATGGTAATAATTTTTGCTGGAATTCTACATAAAATTATTAAACAAAATCTTTAATTTTATTTTTTAATTTTAGACTTGTTTATGTCTACCAAGCTCATTTTTGTATTATCTACATAAGGAGCGTTTTCAATCCAAGACATCTCAAAACCTTCAATGCAAGCTATATTAAATCCATATTCGTTAGGATTGGATCTTCTTTTGTGGTGTGTATTTATTCCACAGATTTTACAGAAATAATGTTCAGCTATATTGGTATTCCATTTGTAAGTTGATAGAAATTTTTTTCCAGATACAATTGTAAGGAGTTCAATAGGTGCTGAGCCCATTACAAATCCTTTTCTAGAACAAATTGAACAATTACACCTACGAAGATCTCTCAAACTTGTGTCAATTATAAATTTTATCACACCACAATGACAACTTCCTTTAAGGGGTGTCTTTAAATCCTTGATTTTCATTTTGATCCCTAAAATTCAAAGCCATAACTATCTATAAGTTTGTTTGCTAACTCAGTTGTTTTATCTTCAGATATAGGTTTGAATGGGGGTCTTAAATTGTTCCATAAAGAGTTTTTTGTTTGTAAGGCTAATAAAGATTTTTGAGCAGGTATTGGTGCATAGTCTTGAAATAATAATCTTACTGATTTAACCTTTTTCTGAAGTTCTTCAGCCTCGTCCCATTTTCCTGAGTGACANAGATCTATTACCTTTGAGATATCTTTGCTATTCAAGTTAGCAGTTGCTGAAATACAACCAGGGGCACCTAATTTAATGGCTTCAATTACAGGAAGTTCTGCACCAGGATAAACTACTAAGTTTTTTATGTTTAGGAGGGCCTCTGTGTTTTCCCAAACTCCGGAACTATCTTTAATCCCTATTATGAATTCTGGGTATGCTTCTTTCAATTTTTTAACAAGTTCTATGGATAAACCAACACCACTTACCTGTGGAATATGATATAAATATATATTGAGTCTATGGTCATTAACACCATCAATTAGTTTTTCAAAATATTCATATAGTCCTTCGTCACTCATTCCTTTAAAATAAAATGGGGGTAATGTCATTGCACCTAGGCATCCCAAATCNATTGCATGCTTAGTGATTTCAATAGTATCTGGTAAATTGCATAAACCTGTTCCTGGGATTAAGGTTTTTGGGTCAATCCCAGACTTAACCAAACCTTCAATTGCCAACATTCTTTCTTTGTTGCTAACTGATAAAGCTTCTCCAGTAGTTCCAAAAGGGGCAAGTCCTGAACAACCATTTTCCATAAGATCTTTGGCGAGGTCATTATACATTTTTTGATCTAGTTTTAGTTCGTTGTCAAAAGGTGTTAAGATTGGTGCAATTAAACCTTTAATCAATTTTATCTCCATACAGAAAATTTAAAAATTAACACTACTTTAATTTTTTATATAAATAAATTTCAATTTTAACAATTAGTTAAAAAATCTAGTTATTTTATATAGCTAATCTATGGGTAAGGTTTTCAGTTATGTGCATGTGTTTGCTTAAATAAATATGAGCATAAAACATACCATGTATATTAGTTTTTACTGAGAGAGAAAATTACATAGATCAATTCATATGTTAGTGATATAAAAAAAGGGATAAATAAATTGCATTGTAAAAGGGGATATAATTGTCAGAAAAAAGTAATAGTGCTGAAATTCGAATAGATGTAAATTATGCAATTGAACTAATTACAGAAATTTTTCAAGCTAAATCTTGTAACCACTATGAAGCTAAGACTATTGCTGAAAGATTATGTGGATCTAATCTAAAAGGACATGATAGTCATGGGATTGCTAGAGTTCCAAGATATGTAGAATGGATGGAAAGAGGCTGGCTGTATCCAAACATGAAACCGGAACTTGTTGTAGATGCTGGTGCCATGGCGTGTTTGGATGCAAAACAAGGATTTGGACAAATAGCTGGTGAATGCGCAGTTGATGAAGGTATAGAAAGAGCTAAAAAACATGGTTGTTCTGTTGTTGGCTTAAGAAATTCAGGTCATTTGGGAAGAATAGGAGATTGGGCTGAAAGGGCAGCAGATGTTGGTTTAGTTTCTTTTCATTTTGTAAATGTAAGAGGAAGTCTATTAGTTGCTCCATTTGGTGGCAGTGATCGCAGAGGCAGCACTTCTCCTTTGGCAATTGGAGTTCCTGGTGAAAATAAAAATCATATAATTTTGGATATGGCAACCTCAACTGTTGCAGAAGGAAAAGTCATGGTGGCTCAAAAAGGTGGTAAGAAACTACCACACGGAGCATTGATTGACAGTTTAGGAAATTTAACAGTAAATCCAGAAGTAATGTATGGAAAGATATCTGACAGTGAGGTGCCAGACCCAAATAAAGGAACAGGTGCAATTACTGCTTTTGGTTTACATAAAGGATCAGGAATTAATTTTATGATGGAAATTTTAGGAGGAGCTCTAACTGGTTCAGGTGTTAATGGAGGTGTTGATAAAGATAAAGAGAATATTCAAAATGGAATGTTGTCAGTATACATATCTATTAAGAATTTTGTTGACTTAAACTACTTTAAGAATGAAGTAAAACTTTATTCAGACTTTGTGAGATCCTCACCACCTGCAAAAAATGTAGAACAAGTATTAATTCCAGGTGATAAAGAAATTAGTACAAACAAAGATAGGTTTAAAAATGGTCTTCCTGTAGCACCATTAGTATGGGAAAACATTAAAAGCACTGCAGAAAAGTTAAATGTCCCAGAATTAGATAGATTTGAAAAAGCTATAAAATAATTTTTTCAAGTTTCAAAGATTCTATCTCCAGCATCTCCAAGCCCAGGTAAGATAAAACCATTTTCGTTAAGTTTGTTATCTTTTTGAGCGCATATAATCTCAACTTCTGGAAAGCTATCCTGAACCTTTTTTATACCTGGATCAGATGCTAGAAGACAAATTAATTTAATATCTGTGGCAAAGTGATCTTTGAGTGTTTTAATAGCAGATACTGCGCTTCCACCAGTTGCAAGCATTGGATCACATAAATAACATTGTCTATTTTTCAAATCAGAAGGAAGTTTTCTTACATAATTTATTGGTTTAAGTGTTTGTTCGTCCCTATACATGCCTATATGACCAATTGATACCACGTCAAATATATCTGTAATACCTTCGCTCATTATTAATCCAGCCCTCAAAATTGATATTACACAAGGTTTTGGATCACTTAATTTTACACCATTATATTTTTCTAGAGGGGTTTCAATAGTTTTTGGTAAAACTCTCAAATCCTTAAAAATTTCAAAAGCCATAAGAGAAGATATTTTTCGTGCTAAAGATCTAAACTTAGTACTTTGTGTATCTTTTGACCTCAATATTGTCATGTAAAGATTAATAAGAGGGTGATTTATAACTTCTACTTTCATTATATCTTTCTCTAAGGTTTGAATTTATTCAAATAACCCATATATTCTTTATTTCTTGGTAATGCATAAGATCCAACCTTACTGGTTTTAATTTTTAAATTAACTAAACTTTCAGCTAACACAACAGCTGAAGAAACACCCTCGATAACAGGTAATTTATGTTTTGTTTCTAAGTTTTTAGCTAAGTCAGCCATGCCAGCGCATCCTAAAATTATTGCCTCTGCATTATCATTTTTTTTGGTATCTTGAATTCCTTTATTTAATTTATCTAAGTTTTCTTTAGAAATATTTTCTAAATCTAAAACTGGAACTTCAATAGCTGTAACTTTGACACAATTTTCAAAAAGACCATATTTTTTTAAATTATGAGTCAGTGGTCTTATAGATCTAGATAATGTTGTTATCACTGTGAAATTACCTGCTACCATAGTTGCAATATGATATGCGGCTTCTCCTATTCCTATCACTGGTTTTTCTGTAATTGATCTAATTACTTCTAAACCTGTGTCATCAAAACAAGCAATAATATATGAATCAGCATCACTATGTTTTTCTATTTCTTCTACCAAACCAGGTATACAAAAGGCTTCATCATAAAATCCCTCAATACTTTCAGGACCAACGTTTGGTTCAACGGAAACGATCTCAGTATCTGCGCTAGCAAACTTCTTTGCAGTTAAATCTATTTTTTGCGTCATTGCTTTAGTAGTATTAGGATTAATTATACAAATTTTTCTTTTCAAAATAATTATCCTCTTTTTCTCTTAAGCCAAATATAACAAGCTATGGAAATTCCAATTACGCTAAATGAGACAAAAGTAGTTACAGTACCTAATGCATATATTACAGGCGTTGTAACTGTTGTGGTTAGACCTTTTAACTCTAATGGAAGTGTGTTTCCAGCACCCATAACTTGAGATGATCTCGCTAGTTCATCATATGATAAAGTAAATCCAAACAACGCAATACCAATTATACTAGGAGCTATAAGTGGAAAAACAACCTCTTTAAAAGTTTTCCAAGGAGTTGCGCCAAGGTCTCTTGCTGCTTCTTCATAAGATTTGTCAAATCTATTAAAAACTGCAAACATGATTAGTAATCCAAAAGGAAGCGTCCATGTCAATTGTGCACCTAACCCACTCGTAAACATTCCTAAAGTAGTTTGAAAAAATTCATTGATATAATTTATATCAAAAGTTGAACCAAGCCATTTAGTAAAATCATCAAGCAATCTAAATTGAAGAGCNACNCCAAGNGANAATACNATNGATGGTACAATTAANCTTGCTACTGTTGCAAANAAAAGNGTATCAGATCCCCAAAATTTTTTCCTAAATGCCAGCCCTGCACTAACAGATAAAAGAACTGTTAAGACCATGACAATTACACCTAAAATTATTGATCTCTTAAATGCTGAACCGATATCTACAACAGAACCGCCTCGCCATAACTCTTCGAACCAATATGTTGAAACTCCATTAAGAGGGAAGGTTAAACCTCCATCAGGTCCCTGAAAACTTAAAAGAACAATTGTGAATGTTGGACCATATAGAAATAAAACAAATAAACAAAAAAAGAAAACACAAACATAATAAGTTTTATTTTTTTTATTCAACATTTTAAAGCTCTTTTCGAATGTCAATCATTTTGGTCATTATCCATATAATCAAAAGTGTTAATGCTAGTAAAATTACTGCATTTGCTGCAGCAGCAGGTAATTGAAGATAACTCATTTCTACGTAAATTATTTTACCGATAGATGGAATTTGTTGTCCACCCATTATACCTATTGTAATGAAATCACCCATAACAACTGTAATGACAAAAATAGATCCAATTACAATTCCAGGTTTACATAATGGTATAATGACATTCCATAATATTTGTAGCCCATTCGCGCCATTGTCATATGCTGCTTCAATAATTGATTTATCAATTCTCATCATAGAATTAAAAATTGGGACTATCATAAATAACGTATATAAGTGTACAAATGCTANAACAATTGAAAAGCCAGAATATAAAAGCCATTCTTGTGGTGCATCAGCCAAACCAGTTGAAAGTAAGAAATCATTTACAAGTCCATTTCTGCCTAAAAGAGGTATCCATGAAATCATTCTAATGACATTTGAGGTCCAAAACGGAATTGTACAAAGTAAAAATAATACAATCTGCCAAGTAATTGAATTTACGTAAAAAGCAAGAAAATAAGCTACAAAAAAACCAATAATTAATGTGAAAAACCAAGTAATAAAACAAAATATAAAGGTTGATAAATATGTTTTAAAAGTAACACANATATCTTTTTCAAAGTTTAANCAATCTTTAAAAATATATGNNTAATTTTCAAAAATAAAATCAGGTATTATTGAGTATTCATTATAATCCCAAAAACTTATAATGAAGGTTAATGTTAGAGGGATGAAGAAGAAAAATATAAATATTAAACTATAAGGTATTGATANTAAACCAACNGNNGGTTTTAGCTTTAAGAATTTCATCATNNTTATATTTATATCAATTATAAAAAAATAGGGTAACATTAGTTACCCTATTTTTGAATATTTTTTTAGGATGCGATCATCTCATTCCATTTTCTAACCATGTATTTATTTTCGTCCATGGTAGCATTCCAACATGCGACACCGCCCATTCTTGCTTCGTAAGATCCGCCATCTCTTACTTCACCTTTAGAAGCTAATTTTTTACCTTCTGGACTCATAATGTCAGCCGTTGCAGGTTTACCCATCATCCAATAATCCCACTCATAAGCTTCCATATACTTCTTTGCAGTTGGAATAACAGCTGAATAGTAACCTTGACGATTTAAATAAGCACCAACCCAACCAGATAAATACCAATTTATAAATTCGTAGCAAATATCAGCTTGTCTTCCTTTTGTAGTAGAAGGTAATCCAAAACCTGCTGCCCANGCTCTGTAACCCTCTTTAAGGGGTTGATAGACACANGGAATACCTTTTGTTCTAACTGCAGTAATTGCTGGTGACCACATTGATTGTATTACCACTTCACCAGANGCCATTAGATTCACACTTTCGTTAAAATCACTCCAGAAAGCTCTAAATTGACCTGCTTTCTTTGCTTCTGTGAAAATTTTCATTGTTAAATCAATTTCTTCTTTAGTCATGTTTCCTTTATCAGGATACTTATACTCACCCATAGCTTCTACTACCATGGCAGCATCCATTATACCAATTGATGGTATATTCAAGATTGAAGCTTTTCCTTTAAATTCTGGATTTAACANTTCNGCCCAACTACTAATTGGCCTTTTAATTAAATCAGGTCTTATACCTAAAGTATCAGCGTTATAAACAGTAGGAATTAATGTTACATATTGAGTTGGCTCTGAGGCGAATTCTTTTGATTTGGCACCTTTTAGGTACATAACCTTTTTTGGTGCTGTTCCTTGATCTCCAATTTTCTTTCCTGCAACTTCACCTTTGGTAAAAGCAGNAGTTACGTTGTCCCATTCTTTAATTCTTTTNGTATCCATACCTAATAAATTTCCAGAAGGTACCAACTTAGGCATACTAAAATATTCAGAATCAACAATATCGAAACTATTTGGTTGTGTAAAAATTGTCTTTACAACTTCATCAGTTGTTTTAACAATAAATTTAACTTTAATTCCAGTATCATCAAATAATNTTTTTTGAACTGCATCACCCATATTNACAGCTGTTCCTAGATACCTAATGACCGGGGCGTCAGCAGCATGTATTGCTGGAAAACCTTTAAGCAGCCCTGCACCGGCGACCGCACCAATTGCTGCAGTCGAGGTCTTNAGCATATTACGTCTTGTTAAACTTTTCTTCATATTAACCTCCAAATTTGTTAATGTTAAAGTTGTAAAATTAAATGTATTTGTAATAAAAATTTAATAAATTGNAAACATACGTTGCATATAATTTATGCAATCAATTGTTTTTTTTAAAAATTGATTAAAGTCTAATCAATTTTATTTTAAGAATTTAGTTTGAAGTAAAAAATAGGCAAAAAAATTGAATAACCCAGAAAATTTAGAATTTGCGATTCTCACAAAAAAATATGGTGAAACCATAGCTGTTGACAGTATAAATTTAAAAATACCAGCAGGAACATATTGTTGTTTTCTTGGTCCTTCAGGTTGTGGTAAAACCTCAACTCTAAGAATGATAGCTGGACATGAAGAAATTTCAGGAGGTGACATTCTTTTAGGTTCAAGTATTATAAATGATTTGCCCCCAGCAAAACGTGGAACTGCAATGATGTTTCAAAATTATGCTCTTTTTCCACATTTATCTTGTCTGGACAATGTTGCCTTTGCTNTAAAGATGCGTGGCATTAAAAAAAAAGAAAGATATGACAAATCTNTAGAAATTCTGAAATTAGTTCAAATGGAAGATTATTCTNATAGATATCCTAACCAGCTNTCGGGGGGACAACAACAAAGAGTAGCTTTAGCGAGAGCCTTGATTACTAATCCTTCTATATTACTTCTAGATGAACCTTTGTCTGCTTTAGACCCTTTTTTAAGAATAAAAATGAGAAGTGAATTAAAAACATTACAAAAAAAGCTGGGTATATCATTCATTCATGTTACTCATTCTCAAGATGAAGCAATGGCTTTAGCTGACATGATTGTTGTAATGAATAATGGAAAAATTGAACAAGTTGGTGACCCTTATGAAGTTTTTAATAAGCCCAAAAACGAGTTTATTGCAAATTTTGTTGGAGGACACAACGTAATTTCAAAAAATAACAAATCTTATTCAATCAGAATGGACCACATACGAATAATCAATAATATAAAATCAAAAGATTCATATCCAATGACTGTGAGTGAAATTGAATATCAAGGTCAAATTGTCAAAGTTACAGGTCTAACTANAGATTTTGGACGATTAAGTGTATCCATAGGTGATGAGATTTTTTTAAAAAATAAATTTGATATTGACGATGAAATTTTTATAAGTTGGGATAAAACAAAAGAAAATTCATTGGTTTAATCTTATTTATCTTTATTGATTTTTTTAAAAATTAGAAGTTATAATCTTAAAATAATTAATTCATCTGAGGTAATGGTCTTTGACTGATTCAAAAAATATTATCTATATAAATAATAAAAAAGTAGAGGTTACAAATGTCTATCACGATATTACTCTATTAGATTGGTTGAGAAATTATCATAAAATAACTGGAACAAAAGAAGGTTGTGCTGAAGGAGATTGTGGGGCATGTTCAGTTATAATAAATAAAAAAAATAAAGAGGATTCAAAACCCATAAACTCGTGCTTAGTAAGATTAGGCCAAGTAATAGGTAGTAACATTACAACCATAGAAGGTTTAGGTTGTGATAAAAATCCTCATCCATTGCAAATGGCTTTTTCAAATGAGTATGCTTCTCAATGTGGATATTGTACGCCAGGATTTATTATATCAGGTGTTAGTTTAATAAATTCTGGTAAAGTAGTTAATAATGATACAATAAATAATGCAATTTCAGGAAATTTATGTAGATGCACTGGTTACTCTCCAATAATAAAGGCAATTAAATCTGTATCAGATAGAAAAACAAAATTAAAAAAAGTTGAAATTATTAATAAAGAAAAAAAAGTTCGTTTCGGAAACATTACTTATTTAAAGCCAAATAATTTAAAAGAGCTCAAAGATTATTTAGAAGTAAAGAGTTTTCAATTTATTGCAGGTGGTACAGATTTAAATCTTCAAAGACCTATCATAAACGAAAAAGAAAATAATATTATATGTTTAAGTTCCATTAAAGAGTTGAACTTCATCAAAAAATTTAAGGAAAAAATGGTTCTTGGAGGAGCGGTCACAATTGAAAATTTTCTTGATTCAGTTCGATCAAAAATGCCTGAATTAATAGAGATTCTTCAAAGGTTTGGATCACCACAAATTAGAAATCAAGGAACAATTGGAGGAAATTTATGCACGTCAAGTCCAATTGGAGATTTAGCCCCATTATTAATGGTTTTAAATTCTGATATAAATTTGTTTGGAAAGAATGGTATTAAAAAAACAAACATAAAAAACTTTTTTAAGGGTTACCGAAAAAATATTTTGAAAAAGGATGAGATAATTTTATCTATTGAAATACCTTATCCAAACAAAAAAAATAAAATTTTTTCCTGGAAGCTTTCTAAACGATATGATCAGGATATATCAACTATTTCTCTTGCCATAAATATACAAACTCAAAAGAATATAATAAAAGAAATACAAATGGCTGCAGGAGGCGTGGCAGCAACACCAAAGAGTCTTGACAAATTATGTAAATCAATGCTTGAAAAAAAATTAGATGATGCAATAGATTTTGCAACTGAAAATTTAGATAAATTTATCCAACCAATCTCAGATTTAAGGGGTTCAAGTCATTATAGATTAGAGGCAATGAAGGGACTGTTTAGAAGATTACAAATTTGTTTAAGGCAAGATAAAGAAAGTTTATCAATAATGGAAGTTTAAGAATGAATAATTTAAATAAAATTCCAATTCACGATTCTTCTTTAAGGCACTCCACTGGTCAGGCTATTTATATAGACGATATGCCTGAGCAAGAAAATTTATTGCATGGGGCTCCCGTTCTATCAAAAGTTGCATGTGGAAAAATAAAAAAAATTAATTCTGATAAACTAAAAGATCTACCATTTTTTACAAAAATAATAACAGCAAAAGACATCCCTGGCGAAAATGAGATTGGTCCTATCAAAAATGGTGAGCCTATTCTAGCAGACGATTTTTTTTCATATTTAGGCCAACCAGTCGCGATTGTTTTGGCAAAAACACATCAAGAAGCCATTTATGCGAGCAGCTTAGTTGAAATTGAACTGGAGTTTACAACTAAACCTATTCTTAATTTAGATGACGCTTATGAACAAAAATCTTTTTTAGAAGATCCAATGATTTTAGAAAAAGGCAACATAAAAAAAGATATGTCTAAATCAAATTATACTTTATCTGGTGATTTTGAAATTGGTGGACAAGATCACTTTTATTTAGAAACTCATGTTGCCATAACTTTTCCTGGAGAAAATGACGAATACGTTGTTTGGTCAAGTACTCAGCATCCTACTGAGGTTCAACACGGTGTTGGAAAGGTGTTAAATATTCCATCAGCTAAAATTGATAGTAAAGTTAGAAGGTTAGGAGGTGGATTCGGCGGAAAAGAGAGCCAAGCAACTATTTTTGCAGCAATGTCTGCTTTGGGAGCCTATTTAACACAAAAACCTGTAAAGATACGTCTTAACAGACATATTGATATGACAGCTTCAGGAAAAAGACATGACTTTAAAATATATTACACCGTAGGATTTACAGTTACTGGCAAGGTTCTGGCTTTGGATATAAAACTTTTAAGTAATGGTGGTAATGTTTTAGACCTTTCGGGGCCTGTAATGACAAGAGCTTTAACTCATCTTGATAATTGTTACTTTATAAAATCACTAAAAGCTATTGGGTATGTGTGTAAAACCAATACAGTTTCAAATACAGCCTTTAGAGGTTTTGGCGGTCCACAAGGAATGTTGACTATTGAAAATATACTTTATTCAGTTAGTCAATATTTACAAAAGCCAATAGATGAAATTCGTAAAATCAATTATTANTCAAGATTAAATGGTCTTAAAACACCATATGGTCAAATTGTTAAAAATCCTNAGAATTGANAGGGTTTTAAAAGAAATATACAAGATAAGTGACTATAAGAACAGAATAAGAAATATTAAAGAATTTAACTTAAATCAAAAAAATAATAATTTACCCTTCAGAAAAGGTATAGCCTTAATGCCTGCAAAATTTGGTATTTCATTTAATAAACCATCATTAAATCAAGGAGGAGCGTTAGTCCATGTATACTCTGATGGATCAATTAGATTAAATCACGGTGGGACTGAGATGGGCCAAGGGTTATTCATTAAAGTTGCCCAAGTAGTTGCTGAATGTTTTAAGGTTCCTCTTGAACAAATTCACATTACTTCAACAAATACTGCAGAAGTACCAAACACCTCAGCTACAGCAGCTTCTTCTGGTTCAGATTTAAATGGAATGGCTGCATGGAACGCATCAAATGTTATAAAAAACAGAATGATCGACCATGCTGCAAAATTATTTAAAAAAAATAAAAAAGATATTGTTCTTNGTGAAGGTAGAATTATTTGTGGTAACAGAAGTTTGTCTTTTTCTGAGTTAGCCTTTTCCTGTTGGGAAAATCGAATTTCTTTATCTTCTACAGGTTACTATAAAACTCCCAAAATTTCATGGGATCAAGGTAAGTTGAGGGGNCATCCTTATTTTTATTTTACATGGGGAGCTGCAATTTCTGAGGCCTTATTAGATATAAATACCGGAGAGAGTAGAATACTAAGAGCTGATATTGTTCAAGATTGTGGAAATTCTCTTAATGAAAATATTGATATNGGTCAAATTGAAGGAGGTTTTATTCAAGGTTTGGGGTGGTTGACATGTGAAGAATTATGTTTTTCCAAAGAAGGAAAATTACTTACAACTGGGCCGTCTACATATAAATTACCTGGGAGTAGAGATATTCCTCAAATCTTCAATGTTAAATTACTAGAAAAAGCAGATAATGAAGAAAAAACCATCTTTAGATCAAAAGCTGTCGGTGAGCCGCCTCTACTACTTGCAATTTCTCATTTTCTGGCGCTGAAAGAAGCAATCAGGGCTTCTTCAACAAATTCAAGACCTGAGCTTCTTAATTCTCCAGCTACTCCATCTGAAATTTTGAAAGTCTTAAAAGTTTAGTTATCAACAACATCTTCTCTAACAACTGCTTCTTTTGGAATTCGTGAAAATTTTACTCTTCATCTCTACTATAATTATACATTTAAAAGTTTGATAAATATTGTTACATTACAACACAAAAAATTTTCGAGCTTTAGTATGAAAATAGCAAATTTATTAATTAAAAATGCTCAAATAATTGCAACAATGGATGATGATAGAAAAGAAATATCTAACAAATCTATTTATTGTGAAAATGGCAAAATTATTGACATCGGAGATCTTGAAAATTTTAATTATAACCCTGGATTAATAATTGATGCACATGAAATGGTTGTTATACCTGGTTTGGTAAATACTCATCATCATTTATTTCAAAATTTGACACGCTGTTATCCTGGCTCCCAAAATGAGTCATTATTTGGATGGCTTACAAATTTATATCCTATTTGGAGTAAAATATTACCCTCTGATATTTATATTTCAACTTTAATTGGATTATCTGAAATGGTTATTAGTGGGTGTACTACTTCTAGTGATCATCTATACCTCTTTCCAAATGGATCAAAGCTTGAAAATCAGATTGAAGCAGCAAGTGAGGTTGGTTGTAGATTTCACGCCACTAGAGGCTCAATGAGCATAGGTGTTAGTAAGGGAGGACTTCCGCCAGACACACTTACTGAAAACGAAAACTCAATTATAAAAGATTGCCAAAGGGTTATTGAAAATTTTCATGATCCTTCTAAATTTTCAATGTTAAAAATTGCTTTAGCACCATGTTCTCCATTTAGCGTTAGTCAAGATTTGATGAAGGAAACTGCTAAGTTAGCTAGAAATTACTCAGTTAGTATGCATACTCATTTAGCAGAAAATAACGAAGATATTGTTTATACCAAACAAAATTTTGGTATGACCCCAGGTGAGTATATTGAAGACTTAGGGTGGGTTGGAGATGATGTTTGGCATGCTCATTGTGTAAAATTAAATGAAGATGAAATTGAATTATTTTCTAGAACAGGTACTGGTATTGCTCATTGTCCTTGTTCAAACATGAGGTTAGCAAGTGGGATAGCTCCTTTGAGAACGTGGATAGATAAAGGTGTGAAAGTAGGGTTAGGTGTAGACGGTTCAAGTTCAAATGATAGTGGATATCTTTTAAATGAAGCTCGCCAAGCAATGTTGTTACAGAGAGTAAACTTAGGTGCTAATAAATTTTCACCAAGAGAAGCATTATTTACTGCAACAAGGGGTGGTGCAGAAGTATTAAATAGAAATGATATTGGTCAGATTTCTATTGGTAAAGCNGCAGATTTTGCAATATATGATTTGAATAAAATTGCTATGTCTGGAGCTTGGAGTGACCCTTTGGCAGCTTTAGTATTATGCACCCCTGCTAAAACTGCTTACACTATTTGCAATGGAGAGGTAATATCTCAAAATGGTCATTTAAATAATTTTGATCTTAATTTATCTTTAGAAAAACATAAGGTTGCGTCAAAAAGATTGCTGGATTTATAGAGTTATNNATCTAGTTTCATTATCTGTGAAATGATATTCTTTTAAATTAATAGAAGTATCTTCTTGATCATTTATTCTATCAATCACCCAAAAATCTTGTTTCTTTTTAACTAAAAGAGGGTGGTGCCAAACATTTTTATTGTATGTAACACCAGTATCCCCGTTAACATGGAAACATCTTAAAGTATCTAAATTTGGTAATTCATTTTTTTCCTCACTAACAACTATTAACCAATCATAATCTTGAATTGGAAGAAAACTTTGTGAGGCAACAGGATGTTTTTCCATAATCTTTATTTCTATAGGAAGTTCTCTTGGTAAACCAGAAAAGATAGAAATACCTGAATTTCCATCTTTACTTTCTAAATTTAACTTTGAAATGTTATGATATCTAGTAGTAGTTCCTTGATTGATAGAACGCAATTCTGATGCATTTTTCTTTTCTAAAACATTCCCAAATCTAGAAAAAATATTAGAATCTAACTTTTCGATTGGAATATTATTCATTTTATAATTTTAAACCAAAAATTCTTAATCTTGATACTCCTCCGTCAGGATAAATATTTAATCTGACATGAGTTACACCTTTAATTGACGTATCATTAACTTCGTAATTATGTATATTGTCTGCTTGAAGTTTTGATTTATCCAAGATGTATTTCCANTTATGTGAGTCATTAATCANTNCTTCTAAACCTTTGTTTTTGTCAAAGTTTGAGACTTGCACTGATGCTTGATCTGGATAATTTCCTTTAAAATGAGCNGTATCTATTTCAATTTTTTTTATNANACCNTTGGTTGCTAATTTAATTATAATCCAGTCATTACCNGGTTCTCTTCTCCTTCTNGTTTCCCANCCATCACCCATTGTTTTTCCTCTTCCATNAGATAGAAGAGCAGATACGTCACCATAATGAGCATTATTATAAGCAACAATAGAACCACCTAATTTTAAAGATGATAATTCAATTAGATCATTTTTATTANCATAATTNTCCCAATTAAGTTTTACTTCACCAAATAATCTTAATCTTGCAACTCCTCCGTCAGGAAAAATTTGTAATTTTATGTAATTAACTTTTGTTTNTGATTCAATTTTAAATTTATTACNNNAATCACCTTTTAAAGATGTTTTAGAGAGTATTTCAATCCAGTCAGAGTCTTCGCTAGGTTTTTGATCACTATATAGACCTTCAATTGAAGCAAAAGGAGGAAAATTTCCGGTAAAAAAACTTGTATCAATATCTATCTCAGTAATAATTCCTGGAGATCCTAATTCTATTATAGCCCAATCATTGCCACCATCTCTTCTTCTTTTACTCTCCCATCCATCCATCCACTTTCCATGCTCATCATACTTATCTTCAATGAAGACTGGCTCTTTGTCATTTAGCATACGGGANGCTTCACCGAAAAAATCATCAGAAACTTCAATTATTTTTGTACCAATTTTTGGAGAAGCTAGATTAGTTAAATTTTGATTTATATTGTTAGTGCTCATTTTTTTCCTATTTATTTAAAGCATACAAAAATCTCTAGAAATATATTTTCCTAAATTTTTGTTAACTATGAATTCATTCTGATCGTAAATTTTATTACCTCTTAACCAAGTTTGTATTGGCCATCCAGTAATATCTAAACCTTCATAAGGCGTATAATCAGAGCCATGGCTTAGATTAATTTGTTGAATTTTATTTTTTTTATTAGGATCCCAAATTGTTATATCAGCATCAGATCCAACTTTAATTGATCCTTTTTGAGGATAAAGTCCATACATTTTGGCAGGATTAGTAGAAGTTAGCTCTACAAACCTTTCCAAGCTGATTCTATTTTTGCTTACTCCTTCAGAAAACAAAATTGGCAATCTTGTTTCCACTCCTGGGATACCATTTGGNACCCATTTAAATGATGTTCTTGCTCCAGGCCTGTCTTTACCCTTACTATCTTTAAAACGGAATGGGCAATGATCTGATGAAAAGATATCAAAAGTTCCATCGATTAATCCATCCCAAATAGCCTGTTGACTTTCCAAATCTCTTGGCGGAGGTGAGCATACGTATTTTGCTCCCTCAAAATCCATATTTAATCCCTTCATATCATCTTCAGTTAAACAAATATACTGAGGGCAAGTTTCAGAAAAAATTTTAATTCCTTTATCTTTTGCCCATTTAATTTGAGATAGTGCCTCCTCTCCCGAAACATGAACAATTACAATTGGAATATCAACTATTTGGGCATGACTTATGGCTCTGTGCGTTGCTTCTCTTTCCACGATCTGAGGCCTAGACAAACCATGATAATAAGGGGCTAATTTTCCTTCATCTTCTAATTTTTTTGTTAAAAATCTAATAGCATCATATCCTTCAGCATGGACCATAACTAACGTTTTCTCATTTTTAGCAACTTCGAAAACTTTCAAGAGTTCTTCATCATTTAAAACCAGATCGTCATATGTCATAAATACTTTGAAAGAGGTATAACCATCTCTAGCTAGTGCAGGGAGTTCTTGTCCTAAAACTTGTGGTGAGGGGTCACTTATAATTAAGTGAAATGAAGTATCTACAAACAAATTGCCATTAGCCTTTTTATGATAACTTTCTACACATTCTCTGAGGGATTGTCCTTTTTCTTGCATAGCAAAAGGTAAAACTGTGGTATTACCTCCAGCCGCGGCAGATTTTGTAGCGCTTTGAAAGTTGTCAGCCATTTCAACGTCTGGTCCTGATGGTTGATCTATGTGGACATGGGCATCTATACCGCCAGGCAGAACTAATAGGTTAGAAACATCCTCTANAATTTTTGCGTCAGCATTAATCTCGCCTATTTCACGAATTTTTCCGTCAGCGACGGCAATGTCGCAGTCTNCTAGACCATTTTCAGTTACNGTTTTTCCATTTTTAAAAATTATGTCAAAGTTTTTCATGAACTATACTCCAATGACTATTTATTTTTCAGATTATGAACACTCATATAAAGTTGATTAATTAAACTTCTTTCATTTTCTTCAAGAAAAGAAATATTCCCGGGTGGCATNGCATACGATAGCACAGACTGTTTATATATATTATCAATATTGTTTATTATATCTGTAGGTGTTTCTAAATTGACTAATTTTGGAGCATTTTTCATGTTTTCCCATAAAGGCTCTTTTGCATGACACATTGAACATTTAGATACAATAATCTCTTGAGCACTTACCAAAGTTTTTTCTGGGATTAGTTCAATCAAAGTAGCTGTGTTTTTTACGTTATTTAGTTTTGGTTTACCCAAGTCTGAAATATAAAAAATTATTGATCCTAGAATAATTATTGGAACACATACCCAATAAGGTGGTTTGGCTCCAGTATGTTTAATATTGAAAAAATGTCTAATGAGCGCTCCAATTATTAAAATAATTGAAATGATTATCCAAGAATATTTTGTAGCATAAATTAAAGGATAATGATTTGAAATCATTATAAAAATCACTGGCAATGTTAAGTAATTGTTATGAAGAGATCGTTGTTTAGCAATAGCACCATGAATTGGGTTAGGGGTCTCATTTGCTAGCAAACTAGCTACAACTTTTTTTTGACCAGGAATTATGATCATAAGAACATTAGCAACCATGATAGTACCTAAAACTGTACCTATCTGCATAAATGCTCCTCTATAACTAAATATTTCAGAATAAGCCCACGACATGACAGTGATTAAAATAAATATAGAGCTGATTAATACATAGACATTTGTTTTTAATGATAATCTGCACACAAAATCATAAATTACCCAACCAAAGACGACGCCTANTAATGAAATTATTACAGCTTCATATTTTTCTAAATCATATTTGACAATATCAATCATGTATAATTCAGCNCCTGCGTAATATATAAGAGCTAACAAAGCAAAACCTGAGACCCAAGTTGCATAGGCTTCCCATTTAAACCAGGTTAATTCTGAAGGCATTTTTGACGGTGCAACAAGATATTTAACTAAGTGATAAAATCCACCTCCATGAACTTGCCAAGCTTCTCCATGAGATTTATCTGGAAGATTCTTATTTTGTTTTAAACTTAAATCTAAAGCAATAAAATAAAAGCTTGAGCCAATCCATGCAATACCTGCAATGACATGGAACCATCTCAAAATTAGTTCAGTCCATTCTTCCAATAAAAATATCAAAAATTAGCTCCCTCTATAAGTACTATAGCCAAAAGGAGATAGTAATAGTGGTACATGGTAATGTTCAGATTTATTATTTACAAAAAATCTAATGGGTATTTTATCAAGAAAAACATGTTTAAGGTCACTATTTTGTTTTTTCAGATAATCACCAGCAAAAAATAATAATTCGTAATGACTTTCCTCTAAGCTTTCAGTAGATAACAATGGTTCGTCAATTCTACCATCCTCATTAGTCAAAACAGTTTTGATCAAAATTTTCTCAATATCCAATATTTTGTACAATTCAATTTTTAATTCTACTGCCGGTTTACCCTTGCTAGTATCTAAAACATGAGTTGAAAGACCCGCCATATTTTTCTCTATTTAAATTTGTATAAAGTATGCTTAAATTCACTGATATAATAATGTCAGGTAAAATAATGTACAATAAAACTTTCAAATTTCTTTCTAAAAAAATGGAAAGAGAAGAAATAATAGATCTACTAAAAAGTGTTTATGAGCATTCTAAATGGGTACCAGAAAGATTGTTAAATGAGAATATTAGTGAGATTCAAACAAAAGAAGAATTACAATTGATGATGAAAAAAATAGTTGATGATTCTTCAGAAACAGAGAAATTAATTTTGATTAATGCTCATCCTGAACTTGGAAAAAAACTTCAAAAAAAAGAAAAATTAACAAAGTTTTCGGAAGATGAACAAAAGTCTGCTGGTTTAGATCAATGCTCTGATGAAGAATTTAAAATTTTAACTAATCTCAACAATGAATATAGATTAAAATTTAAATTTCCATTTATAATTGCAGTGAAAGGTTTAAATAAAAATCAGATCATAGATAATATGCAAAAGAGGGTTAATAACAGTAAAACTAAAGAATTTGAAACTGCTATTAGTGAAATTCACAAAATTGCTGAACTAAGAATTAAAGATTTGACTTATTAAGTAGCTAATTTAATTTTTATTCCAGATAAATTTTAGGAAGGTAAATGACAAAAGAATTTAAAGATATGAAAGGTGTTATTGCCATTGCAACAACACCTTTTAACAATGAAAACTTAATTGATTTTGAATCAGTCGATAGACTTTCAAATTATTACATAGAAAGTAAAGTTTCAGGGGTTACAATCCTTGGGGTTATGGGAGAGGCTCACAAGCTTAATATTGAAGAACAAAAAACATTAATAAAAAGATACGTAAATAACTTAATTAATAGTGTTCCAGTAATTGTAGGAGTTTCTAATGCTGGTCTTGATAACTTAGAATTACTATCAAAATTTTCAATGGATTCTGGGGCCTCTGGAGTTATGGTATCTGGTAATAATGGTCTAAAAAATGANGATCAAATCAAATCATACTTCAATCAAGTTGTAGATCGCACTCAAGATATTCCAATTTGTTTGCAGGATTATCCACCCACAACTAATGTTTACTTTTCTGAAAGTGTTATAAATACTATAATGGAAAACCATCCTTCAATTGAAATGTTTAAGCANGAAGACTGCCCAGGACATAATAAATTATCAAGACTTCTTAGATATAGAGANAATCATTTAAANAGAAAATATAGCATCTTTGTAGGAAATGGAGGCTTATATGTTCCCCAAGAACTCGAGAGAGGTGCTGACGGAATTATGACGGGTTTTGCATTCACTGAAATGTTGGTGAATTTACATAATTTATTTTCTAATCATGATAAAGAAAAAGCAGAAGACTTATTTGATATATATTTACCACTCATAAGGCATGAACAGCAATTTGGAATAGGTTTAG
>FUFK010061722.1_pt1 | contig 20936 bp, 22 predicted proteins | sample 1021851 | NCBI WGS metagenome assembly FUFK01 (sample SAMEA51879418, study PRJEB19060) | metagenome
GGTCTACGTGCTGCTGCCCGGCGAGAGCCGCTACCAGCGTCTCACCCCGGAAACGCAGGCCGACATTGAAGCCGGACGATATCGCTTCTAAACCCGTGCCCGACAAGATGGTTTCTTCCCGGGTCTGAATATCCGATACTTCAGGGTATTTATTGTGCCGCCAGTAAAGGCCCAGACCATGCAAGATCCAGAAACAAGACACCGTGAGCGGCCCACCGAGCCGCTTCCCAAATCCGTTAAGCCGGCCCTGCTGTTCCTCGGCTTTTTGTTTATGGTGACGGTGGTCATCGCCGGGGCCGCCTATGTGGTCGACCGGCAAATTTACGGGTGAGTCATTTGAACGGGTGATCCATGTCGTCCCAGCAAGAGCACCGTCATCATCCACGCCGCGAACCGCCCCGGGGGGTGTCCCTGACCCTGCGCCGGGATCCGCCGGCGGCGGACGAGGAGGCGCTGCACCTGTTATGCCGGGATGTGTCCCGAACCGGCCTGGGGGTGGCCTTCCCCCATTCGATCACGCCGGATACCGATGTAGAACTGTGGGTGACGCTGCCCGGAGACGAGCGCCGCCTCCATCTGTACGGCACCATCGCCTGGTGCGCCGCGCCGCTGGGACAGTGGCGCGCGGGTATCGCGCTCAACCTGGAACGCAGTGACGGCCGGTTCTGGTCGGCCCGCTTCGACCAAGACCATGACCCCGACGGACACTGAGCGCCCGTTATTTCAGCGCGGCGGCGACTACCAGAACCACCGCCCCGACTACCCCTCCGCCCTGTTTCAATGGCTGGCCGAGCACAGCCCCGGCCACCGTCTCGCCCTGGATCTCGGGTGCGGCAGCGGGCAGGCCTGCCGCGCGCTGGAGCCCTGGTTCGACAACGTGCTCGGCGGTGACGTCAGTGTCGATCAGCTCAAGGCGGCCCCGCCCAGCGCCAGCCACTATCTGGCGGTGCACGCGGACGCCTTGCCGATCGCCGACAACAGCGTCGATCTGATCACCGTGGCACAGGCCCTGCACTGGTTCCCCCTGCCGGCTTTTTTCCATGAGAGCGCCCGCGTGCTGCGCGACGACGGGCTGCTGGCGATCATCAGTTATGGATTGTGCAGCGTGGCCGGCCTGGAAGGGCGTGATCGAGGAGTTCCACGACCGCACCCTGAAACCCTGGTGGCCGGCGGCGCGCTGGCTGGTCATCGAGGGGTACCGCAGCGTCACCCTGCCCTGGCCGGAGATCGAAGGCCCACCGCCCATGCCGCTGGAACGGCGGTGGCGCTGGCAGGACATGGCCGGCTACCTGGACACCTGGTCGGCGCTGGTGAAAGCCCGGGACCAGGGCAGCGACCCGTTGGCGGCGTTCCTGCCGATGCTGCGGGAACGCTGGGGAGAAGGGGAAAGGACCGTGCGCTGGCCGCTGCGACTGAGGCTCTGCGCCCGGCCGCCCCGTCCGGCGGGGTAAGCCCGCGCCGGACGGAGGCCGTCAGGACTCGGGGAAGTGCTCGGCGAGCAGGCCGGCCAGACGGTCCAGCCGGCGGCGGCGCTTGGCCAGCCCGAAGATATTCATCATCCGGGTGCCCCAGGTCAGGGCGGTGGCCAGAGTGTCGCCGCCACGGCGGGGAATCACGTGCACATGCACATGGGGCACGTGCTGGTTGGCCTCACGGCCGTCGTTGACGATCACATTGTGGGCCAGCACATCGAGTCCGGCCCGCTTGTGCGCTCGGATGGTACGTCGGGCCAGCTCAAACAAGTGGGCGCAGAGGTCCGGTTCCAGGTCCTGCAGCAGGGGCTGGTGCTGCACCGGAATCACCAGGCAGTGGGCCTCGCGCACCGGGAACAGGTCAAGCAGCACGATGGCCCGCTCATCCCGATAAACCACGCTACCCTCGGCGCGACCCTCGAGTATCTGGCAAAACACGCAGTCAGCCACTTACTCCTCCGATTGCAGGTACTCTCGTTTACGCCGCTGGCGCCAGACTTCCGCGCCCGCCAATAACAAGGCCAGCAGCAACACGGCCAGCAAGGGCGCCCCGGCCCGCCACAGGCTCACGTTCTCCCGCGCCAAGCCGTCGAACAGACTGACCACCCAGGCCGGGCCCCACTCATCGTGGGTGGACGACACCGGCCAGGGCATCAACAGCAGTGCCGCCGCCAGCGCGCGCAGCGGCAACCGCAGCCACCCCCGCAGCGGCCGGGTGATGTACCAGAGTACGAACAGCACGCCCACCGAGCCAAGCAAATAGGCGAACCATCCCCACAAATAGGCTTTCGTCGTCACGATCTCTCCTCAGTTCACCCAGTGAATAATACGCTCTTCCAGGTCCGCTTCATCCACCGTGGTTTCGCTGACCACCCGTCCGGCCACGCTGACACCGGCCTCGCGCACCGACTCCGCTCGCCCGGACCGCAACGGGTGCCAGGCCTTCAAGGGCCGGCCCCGGGCGCGCAGACGGTAGGCGCAGGTGTCGGGCAGCCAGTCGAAATGCTGCGCCACCTCGGCGGTGACCTCAACACAATCCGGCACATAGTGATGACGTTCCGGGTACACCCGGCACCGGCACTGTTCGGTGTCCAGGTATCCGCAGGCCACATCGGTGAAGGCCACCTCGCCGCTGTCCTCGTCTTCCAGTTTAACCAGACAGCAGCGGCCGCAGCCATCGCACAGGGCTTCCCACTCGCGGGCGTCGAGCTGCTCCAGGGGCAGCTCCCAGAAGCGCTCACGCACGGCGCGGGCGGTCCGGGTGGCCGTCGGCCAGATACAGATCCGGGTCCGGCGGCGGCGGCATCTGCAGGTAAAAGCCCTGCTCGCGTACGGCGGCCATGACCCTGTTGACGTCGGCGCGGGACAGCGGGCGCTCCGGCGACAGAATCAGATCGGTGACGTGCACGCCCGGGCCGAACTGCTCGGCGAGCGCCTCCGGCAGGTCCTGAAGCCCCTTGCCGCGGGGCACGTACAGGTACATGTCCGGGCGCTTGCGGCTCTTGTAAATCGAGCAGAACAGCTTGCCCTTCAGCAGACTTGAAGCACTCATAGCATTTCTCTCAATGGCCGCGCGACCCGCTCTTCGCGCCAACCGGTAAGCGGCTCCGGGAGGGTATCCGGATCGCGCACCAGGGCTTCCAGCCAGCGGCGTCTTACCAGCACATCGGGTTTCAGTGACAGTTCCTCGGCGATCCGCCCTACCCGTTCGCGTAGCGCCTTCACCGTGGCGCGCTGTTCCGGGTCCAGGGGGCCGGGCAACGGCGCCGGCGGCTCCGCCTTGGCGGCCTGCTCGATCAGCGCCAGCAGGGCGTCGCCGTCCCGACGGATGGCGCGCGGGTGTAACCCCAGTTTCCGCAGGTCCACCCGACCGTTCGGCCCCTCCCGGCTCAAATCCAGCAACGTATTATCGCGCAGCACGAAGCCCTTGGGCAGATCCCGCTCGCGGGCGGTGGCTTCGCGCCACTCGGCGAGCGCTTCCAGCACCGCCAGCTCGCGGCCCTGCAGATTGCCGGCGCCCTTCACCTGCCGCCACACCGCCTGGGGCTCGGCACGGCGACGGGCGTCGTCGCGCAGCCGCGCGCATTCTTCGTACCACCACTCCAGCCGCCCCAGCCGCTCCAGCTCGGCCTGAAGCTGCTCGGCGAGCTCCGGCAGATACTTGACGTCGTCCTCGGCGTACAGCAACTGCTCCTCGCTGAGTGGCCGTTTCAGCCAATCGGTGCGGGTGGCGCCCTTGGCCAGGCTCACCCCCATCCGGCTCTCCACCAGACGCTGATAACCCACCTGCATGTCCTCGCCGGTGAGCGCCGCGGCGATCTGGGTGTCGCGGACCCGCCGTGGGTACGCGCCGGCGAACGAGGCCAGCGCCTCCAGATCTTCCGAACAGGCGTGCATGATCAACGGGCGTTCGGCGAACAGCGGCACCAGCGCCGTCGGGTCCACCCGGGTGGTGTCGATCAGACGAATACGCTCGCCGTCGTGCACTTGCACCAGGGCCAGGCGCGGAAAGTAGGTCCGTTCGCGCATGAACTCGGTGTCCAGATAAAGCGGCTGATCCGGAGCCAGGCCGTCGGCCCAGTCCCGCAGGGAGTCGGTGCTGTCGCACCAGATGTACGCCATGGGATTCCGTTGCGTCGCTGAATGTGCGGGCATTATACGGGTCGGGGCCGGCGGCTGAAACGCGTGCCGGCAAGACGGCCCCGCGGCACTCAATTTCGGCGCCGGTTTCTGCTACCCTTTGCGCCCTCTGAATCGTCAGTTGCACAGGAAACCGCCATGAGCACCAAATTGGTACTGGTCCGCCACGGCCAGAGCGTCTGGAACAAGGAAAACCGCTTCACCGGCTGGAAGGACGTGGACCTCACCGATCAAGGCCGCGAGGAAGCCCGCCAGGCCGGCGAATTGCTGAAGGAAGCCGGCTTCGAATTCGATATGGCCTACACCTCGGTGCTCAAGCGCGCCATCCGCACCCTCTGGACCATCCTCGACGGCATGGACCAGATGTGGATTCCGGTGATTCGCGATTACCGTCTCAACGAGCGTCACTACGGCGCCCTGCAGGGCCTCAACAAGGCGGAAACCGCCGAGAAATACGGCGACGAGCAGGTACTGATCTGGCGCCGCAGCTATGACACGCCACCGCCCAAGATGGACCGCGACGACGAGCGCTACGCCGGCCGTCTGCGCGTCTACAAGAACCTGGACGAGGACCGTATTCCGCTGTCGGAAAGCCTCAAGGACACCGTGGACCGCTTCCTGCCCTACTACCAGCAGGAGATCGAGCCCCAGGTGCGCGCCGGCAAGCAGGTGCTGATCTGCGCCCACGGCAACAGCCTGCGCGCGCTGGTCAAACATTTGAGCGGCATCTCCGACGAGGACATCGTCAAGCTCAATATCCCCACCGGCATTCCCATGGTCTACGAGCTGGACGACGACCTGAAGCCGATCAAGAACTACTACCTGGGCGACCAGGAAGCGGCCGCCAAGGCCGCCGAAGCGGTGGCCAACCAGACCAAGGGCTAACCGTCGATCCGATCCAGCGCCCGCACCCGCCGCTGCTCCGCTTCATCGAACAGCGACGCCCGCAGGCGCTGGATCGCGTCCTCCCGGTCTTCCTCCGCCAGGCCGCTGTCCTCAATGGCGCGGCGCTGCGCCCGGTAGGCCTGATAGCGCTCACGCCATGCCTCCCGGCGCCGGTCCAGATCGTCAAGACGCTCGGCGGCTTCCGCGCCCAACCGCTGTTCCCGGTACTGATAGATCCGGGCCTCCGAGGCGCCCTGCTCGCGCAGTCGGCGTACCGCCTCGGCGACTTCCGCCGGCCGCCGTGACGCACGGATCATCTCCCGCATATCGTTGGGCAGTTCCGCTTCCAGCGCCCGCAGGCGGGCTTGTTTCTCGGCCGGATCAAGCCGGTCGTTCTCCAGCAGTTCACGGCGTTGCAGGGCAAAGTCCGCGTAGCGGTCCCGGAAGCCGAAAAACGCCTCCCGGGTGGTGGCGCTGAACCACTGATCGCGCAGCGCCCGGCGCTCTTCCAGGCTTTGCCGCATGCCGGCGACGCTGCCGTCGTGCTCGTCCAGCTCGCGCAGGGCGGACCGATAACCAATGTAGCGCTCGAACAGATCCCAGGCCTGGCGCGCCGCCCTCTCCGAAAGCGCGCCCCGCAAGTGGGCCGCCACCCGGCCGCGCAGCACGTTCAGCTCCTCCTCGCCCAAAGCGGAGAGAAAATAATCAAAGCGCCGCCGCACGTCCTCCGACACGATCAGATTGCCCCGCTCGTCCTCGCGCAGGGCGCCGTCGGGGACCGTGCCGCGCCAGGACGCCGGCTCCCCGCCGAGTTTGCGTCCGCGCGCCACGTAGTCCTGGAACCCGGATTCATCGGCGTCCTGGTCCACCGCCGCCTCTCCGGACGGGGGCGGTACCGGTGCCGACGGCGTCTCGCGCCACCATACGCCCAGCAATGCCAGCGTCACCACCAGCAACGACATGGTCGCCGCCAGGGCCAGAGGTCCTTTCATTGTTATTCTCCGTTCAGTTATTCCCTGTCGACCGCTAGTCGGATTGGTACTTTTTTATTAGTGAACCCTCGCTAGAAGTAAGGCTAGCATCAAATTACCGGCCGATAAAAAACAAGGACCGACCGGTGAACCAAAATATTCGACAACAAAAATCAGGGAAGCTCATGAAAACCTTAACCCGGACTCTCATAGGGGTCATGGCACTGGCGGTTCTGTCCCTGCCCGGCCTGACCACCGCGGACTACACCGAAACCCGTTACCCCATCGTTCTCGTGCACGGCCTGTTCGGCTTCGACAACGCTGCCGGCGTGGACTACTGGTACCGCATTCCCGAGGAACTGCGCCAAGGGGGCGCCGAGGTCTATGTGACCCAGGTCAGCGCCGCCGAGGACACCGAAGTGCGCGGCGAGCAACTGGCCCGTCAGGTGGAGGAGATACTCGCCACCACCGGCGCCGGCAAGGTCAATCTGATCGGCCACAGCCACGGCGGCCCCACCGCCCGCTACGTGGCCTCGGTCTACCCGCAGATGGTGGCCTCGGTAAGCAGCGTGGGCGGCGTCAACTGGGGCGCCCGCATGGCCGACGTGCTGCAGGGCCTGTCCGACAATGTGCCCTTCTCCGGCGACCTGATCGGCTATCTGGGGAACGCCCTGGCCGGGCTGATCGACCTGTTTTCCGGCGGCGGCAACCAGCAGGACATCATGGCCGCGCTCAAGGCGCTGACCACCGAAGAAACCATCGCCTTCAACCAGCGCTATCCGGAAGGCATGCCCGGCGAGTACTGCGGTGAGGGCCAGCGCCAGGGCAGCAACGGCGTTTCCTACTTCTCCTGGAGTGGCGCCAAGCCGCTCACCAATGGTTTTGATCCGTCCGACGCGCTGCTCGGCGCCACCTCCATCGTTTTCCTCGGCGAGAAAAACGACGGCCTGGTGAGCAGCTGTTCCAGCCACCTGGGCATGGTGATCCGCGACGATTACCGCATGAACCATCTGGACGAGGTCAATCAGGTGCTGGGCCTGCACGACATCTGGAGCACCGACCCGGTGACCCTCTATCGCCAGCAGGCCAACCGGCTGAAAAATTACAGCTTCTAACAGGCTGTTCCACCGGCAAAAAACCGCCCGCCGGTGACGGCGGGCGAAAGTTCCCCGGCCGGGTGACCGAAACGCTCGGCGCACCCGGCGCCATGGTTTTGTGTCCTTGCCCCGCCCCTCTAACATCGGGTATCCGGCAGCTTTTCTCTATGAAGGACCATAATCATGACAACAACCCTTAAAGCGCTTCTCACCGGCGGCCTGTTGCTGGCCTCCTCCATGGTCACGGCGGAAACCATCGAACGGGACATCTGCGTCTTCGACATCGCCGGCAAGGTCGGCCCCACCATGGCCGCCATGCAGGATTGGCGCACCGAAGCCATTAACTGGGGGCTGGACGCCAACCTGAAGGTGTACACCAACGAATCCGTGGTCGCCGAGGATCTCAAAGCCGGGGTCTGCGATGCGGCCCTGATGACCGGCATCCGCGCCCGCCAGTTCAACACCTACGCGGGTACTCTCGACTCCATCGGTGCCATCCCCACCATGGAACACATGAAGATCGCGCTGCAGGTGCTCGCGCACCCCAGCAGCGCCGATAAGCTGACCGCCAATTCCTACGAGGTGATGGGCATAGCGCCGATCGGCGCCGCCTACATCTTCGTCAACGACCGGCGCGTGAACACCCTGGCCAAGGCGGCCGGCAAAAAAGTGGCGGTGCTCGACTACGACCCCACCCAGGCCAAGCTGGTGGCCGCCGCCGGCGCCACCCCGGTGCCCTCGGACATCACCAATTTCGCCGGCAAGTTCAACAACGGCGTGGTCGATGTGATCGCGGCGCCGCTAGTGGCCTACAACGTGCTGGAACTCTACAAGGGCCTGGAACCGGACGGCGGCATTATCGACTATCCGCTGGTACAGCTGTCGATTCAGCTGATCGCCAAGGCCGACCGCTTCCCCGAGAAAATGGCCCAGACCTCCCGGGAGTACTTCTACAACAGCCTGGACCAGGTGCTGGAGCAGGTGGAGCGGGAAGCGTCGGTGGTGGACGAAAAGTGGTGGGTGGACATCCCCGACAAGGACAAACAGGAATACGAAGTCATGATGCAGGACGCCCGCGATCAGATGCGTAACGAGGGCCACTACGACCCGGACATGCTCGACCTGCTGCGCAAGGTGCGCTGCAAGCTGAACAGCTCCCGGGCCGAGTGTACCGGCGCCTGAGGCTCAGGTATCCACGGTGGCGGGTCGCGCCCCGGCCCGCCACGGCCGCCGCAGGTCCTGCGCGGCCGCCATCAAACAGGGCACCAGCAGCAAACTGACCAGGGTGGCGAACAGCACCCCGAACGCCAGCGAAATAGCCATCGGCACCAGGAAGCGCGCCTGCGCGCTGGTCTCCAGCATCAACGGCGCGACCCCGGCGAAGGTGGTCAGGGAGGTCAACAGGATCGGCCGCAGCCGGTCGCTGGCGCCCTCGACGATGGCCTCGGTAAGCGCCATGCCCTCCCGCCGCAGACGGTTGATGCCGTCGATCAGCACCAGGTTGTCGTTGACCACCACGCCGCTCACCGCGATCACGCCCACCAGGGACCACAGCGTCACGCTGTAGCCCAACAGGAAATGGCCGAGGAAGGCGCCCACCATGCCGAACGGTATGGCCATCATCACCAGTAGCGGCTGGCCGTAGCCGCCGAACAGAATCGTGAGCAGAAAGAACATCAACCCGAGCGCCACCAGATAGCCCGTCGATAGCCGGTCCAGGAACCGCTCGATCGCCGCCGGCTTACCGGCCACATCCCAGTCCACGGCGGCGTCCCCGGCCATGGCCGGGTCCAGAACCGAGGCGCGCAGCGCCGCCATCACCCGCGCCGGGGAGGTGACCTGCTCATCCACGTAGGCGCTGACGGTGGCATTACGGCGGGTGTCGTAATGATTGATGGCCGCCGGGGACAAGCGTCGCGAGACCTCCGCCACCGCGCCCAGCAGCGTAACGCCGCCGTCCGGCAGGCGCACCGGCAGCAGTGCCAGATCGTCCAGGCGCCGGCTGTCCGCGGCCGCCAGGCGCAGCATGACGGGCACTTCCTGGTCCCGCTCGAACCAGCGGTCCAGCTCGATACCGTGGAAGGCGTTACGCACCTGAGCGCCCAGTTGCTCGCTGCTGAGGCCGGCCAGACGGCCTTCTTCAAGCAGGTTGATGTCCACGATGGTCCGCCGGGCCCGGGCACTGTTGGCCACCTCATGCACGCCCTCCATCCGTTCCAGTTGCAGCGCAAGCCGCTCACTCAGCGTCTGCAACTTATCCAGGTCCGGATGAAACAGATTGATATGAATATCCGGCTTCACCGTCATCAGATTGGCATGGAACTTCAGCGACAGCGCGTCCGGCACCGTGCCATGCAGCGCCCGCCAGCGCGCCGCGAGACGCCGGGGCGTGGCACGCGGGCCGGCCCCGGCGCCGGTCTCCAGGGCCAGGCTCACCCGCACCCGGTAGCGGGCGCCGGGATCGCGGGCGTTGGACACTTTGCGGCGCACGCCCTGTTCGGCGAACACCCGCGTCACGCGCACTCGGGCAGCGTCGTTCTCCAGTTCCTCCGCCAGACGCCTTCCCGAGTTCTCCAGCGCGGTCACCGCGTCCCGCAGCCGCTGTTCGCCGGTGCCCTGGGGGAACACCGCCTCGGCCACCACCTGGTCTCCCTGCACCCGGGAGAACAGCACCATGGTCAGCCAACCGCTGTGCACCAGGGCCACACAGAACACGAACACACCGAAGAAGCTGAGAATCAGCACATAGCGCCAGCGCAGACAGGCACGCAGCAGCGGCCTGACCCGCCGCGCCAGCCAGGCCTCAAGCCCGGCATTGACCCTGGTCGCCAGTGCTTCGGAACGGGCCATCCAGCCCCGCGCGGGGCCCTGGGGGGCCAGATGCGACGGCAGTATCCACAACGATTCCACCAGCGACAGCAGCAGAATGGCGATGGAGACGATCGGGATCACCCGCATCAGGGCGCCCTCCGGCCCCGGCAGAAACAGTAACGGCGCGAACGCCACCAGTGTGGTTAGCACCGCGAACAGCAACGGCCGGGCCACCCGATGGGCGCCGGCCACCGCCGCCGCGCGCCCCCTCAGCCCCTGGCGCCGACACTGGTCCACACTTTCACCGACGATCACGGCGTCATCCACCACGATGCCCAGCACCAGGATGAAGGCGAACAAGGAAATGGTATTGAAGGATTCACCCAGCAACGGCAATACCAGGCAGGCCCCGACCATACAGACCGGGATACCCAGCGCCACCCAGCCCGCCAGCCGCAAGGTGAGAAACACGCCCAGCAGCAAGGTGAGCAGGACCAGCCCTTGCAGCGCGTTGCGCCAGAGCAGCGACGAGCGGTCACGGAACTGGCGGGCGTCGTCACGCCAGAGGGTCAGGGTCACGCCGTCGGGCAGGTCGGCCTCGGCCAGATAGGCGTTCACCGCGTCCGCCACCTCCAGCACGTTCTGGCGCCCCATGCGGTAGACGTCCAGAGCCGCCGCGGGGCGGCCGTCCAGCCAGGCCGCCAGGGTATCGCGGGAAAAGCCGTCCTGGATGTGGGCCACGTCCCCCAGCCGTAGCAGATCGCCCTCGCCCGCCTGGCGAATCACCAGGTCACGGTAAGCGGCTTCGTCGCGGGGCTGGCGGCCGGTCTCCAGCATCCATTCACCATGGTCGCTGCGCAGCACACCGCCGGCCAGGCGTCCGGCGCTCTGTCCCGCCGCCGCGATATCGTCGAAGGTGAGGTCGTAACGATACAGATCCGCACGGCGCACCGACGCCGCCATCTCCCGCTCCGGCAGGTTCTCCACGTCGACGCTGGACACCGCCGGATCGGCGAGCAGATCACGCCGGACCCGATGGGCGAGACGGTACAAGTCGGTGCGTGGTATCGCTCCGCTCAGCAGCAACCGGGCCACCCGGTTGCGCACGATCAACTCCTGAACCCGTGGCCGGCCGGCACCTTCGGGCAGGGTGTCCAGGGCGTCCGTACGCGTGCGAATTTGCTCCAGCACGCCGGCGGTGGCGTAGCCCTCCAGCACATCCAGCTGAACCGTGCACAGCCCCTGTTGCGCTTCGCTGGTCAGTTCGGTGGCGCCTTCCACGTCGTCCACCGCGTTTTCCAGCGGCGTGCAGACCAGCGATTCCACCGTCTCCGGCGTCGCCTGCGGGTAGCTCACGTAAATCCCGATCCGGTCGAGCGGCACGTTGGGCAGGGTTTCCTGCCGGGTATGAGGAATCGCCAGCAAGCCGCCCAGCAGCAGCGACACCATCAGTAGATTGGCCACCGCCGGGTTGGCGACGAACCATTCGATGCTGCGCTTCACGGGGCACCGGCCTCGGCCCGCGCCACGCCCGCCGACGGGTCGGGCACCGGCGTAATGCGCATGCCCTCCAGCAGTGGCCGGTCGCCGGCCAGCACCACCGGCCGGGAGAACGGCTGCCCGATATACAGATGCTCCGCATCCCGGTGCAGAATCGTCACCCTGCGACGGCGCACCCGCTGCTCGTCATCAAGCACCCAAACGGCGTCGTCATCGGCCAGTGCTTCGCGGGGCAGCACCGCCACGCCGTCCCGGGCCGGCCCCCTCAGTTCGGCGCGCACGAACACCCCGGGCTCCAGCGGCAAGGTCTGATCCTCGTTGTCCACCACCACCACCAGGTAGGCCATCTGGTTGCGGTTAAGCCCTCCCTCACGGCGCACCACCCGGCCACGCCAGTGGCCCTCAATCCCGGCGAACCGTCCGCTGAGGTTCACGGTCACCGCGGCCAGGCGGTCTTCTTCACCGGGCTTGATGCCCAGTAGCGCCAGCCAGTCGTCACGCACCGGCAGGCGCACCTCCATCCGCTCCAGCCCGGACAAATACGCCAGCGTTTGTCCGGCCGGCAGATGCTGACCGTTCTCGACCCCTACCTCGGCGAGGAAGCCGCCGAACGGCGCCCGCAGGGTGGCCTGCTCCCGCCGCCGGCGCGCTTCGCGCAGCCCCGCCTCGGCCGCCGCCAGCCGGCTTGATGCTTCCTCGAGCTGCGGCTCGTGGCGCGACAGCGGCGTGGCGTTGCTGTTGCGGCCCCGGGCGACGCGGGCCTGGGCGCGGGTACGGGCCAGATGCAGCTCGGCGGCCCCCACGTCGTTCCGGCGCCGGGTGACTTCCAGATCAAAAGGCTCCGGATCCAGCCGCAACAGCACCTCGCCTTTGGCCACCCGGCCGCCGTCCGCGAAGGCGTCGGCGGTCTCCACCACCCGGCCGGCGACCTCCAGGCTGAGGGGAATACGACGGGCGGCGCGCACCCGCCCCTGGCTGTGGACCGGGATCACCACCTCGCCCGGCTCCACCGAGCGGGTCTCCAGTGCCAGCGGCGGCGGCGGCTCGGTCGGCGCCGGTGCCTTCGGCGGCACGGCATACAGGGCCCCCACCGCGCACGCCACCAGAAGCAGAGTGGCCAGCGCCGCCAGTAAGCGTTTCCAGCCGGGTGTTACCGTCAAGATTCCGCCTCCAGGCCGTCGCGCCAGTGCGCCAGGCAGGTCCGGGTGACCGCCGCGTCCGCCCCCAGCACCGGATCCAGTTTCAGTGACAAGGTCAGGCAGCCGTTGACGATCATGGCGCCGTTGGATACCGGATGGTTGGGGCTGCCCGGGCCGCAAAGCGTGACCAGAGCGCGGGGCGAGAAACCCGCCCTGGCCAGGTCCAGGCGCCACTCGCCCAGGCTGGTAAAGGAGCCCAGGTGCGGCGCGCCGCGCAGAAACCGGCCGCACAGCCAGTCCACCCCGCGCTGCCCCACCAGGCGGCCGACCTGGGCGGCGTACCAGTACAACCAGTGACGATTGTCGGCCAGCGCCTTGCGTACCCGCTGGTCCAACCGGGCCGCGGTGTCCTCCGGCGTCACGGTCAGATAGAAGCCGCTGGACAGGTTCATATCGTCCCGGGCGCGACTGACGGCACCGCGCATATTCACCGGGTACAGCCAGCGGCCCGCCATCGGAGTCCGTAACAGGGTGGCCGCCACGGCCCGGTTCAGCGCCAGCAACAGCAGAGTATTCAATGACACCCCGGCGCGACGCGCCCGGTGCCGCAGCGCCACGGTCCGTTCCGCATCCAGCCAGACGCTTTGTACCCCGCCGTCTCCGGCACTGGAAAAATCGCGCCAGCACGGCGCCGGCACGGGTTCAGCGGCGCCGCGGCGCAACCAGCGCCAGAACGGGGGCGCGCCGTGCTGCGGGCTGCGCGGCATGGACGGCTCCGGTACCTTCCAGGCGCGCAGCAGGTGGAACAGCCCGCCGATACCGTCGTGCTCCCGGTGGCGCACGGGGAAGTCGAAACGCCCGCCGCTATCCGGCTCGATCACGGCGAAATGAATGCGGTCGTCGACGCCGTACCGGGCCCGGGCCCGGTACCACATGCCCAGATAATCCTTGTCGTTCATAGCCGCGCCACATCCACGTAGGGGATCCGGTCATGGTTCAGAGCGTCACGGGGATCGCCGTCGTAGCTGACCAGAAAGTGGTCGCTGTGCAGCACTTGCCGCCGGTAGCGCGCCGGCACCCGGGACAGCGGGTCCGACAGGAAAAAACCGCACACCAGCGCGTCGTACCGGGCGTGGAAAGCCCGCACGGCGTGGTCCAGCAACCAGCGCAACCAGTGCGGTTCGTTGTCCTCCATCAGCGCCGTGTGCAGGGTGAGATAGGAAAGATAGCCGCCCGGCTTTGGTAACCGGAAACCACCACGCACCCGGCTGTGCAGGTTGTAGAGATGGCGCAACCATTGCAGCCCACCCCGGTAACCGAGCACCCGGGTCTGCTTGATGCCCGCCTGGTCCCAGAAACCCAGCAGCCCGCGCAGCCGGTCCCCTTCCCAGACGCCGAGGAAACTGCTCGCGTCCAGACCGTGGTAATAGCCGTCGCCGTCCAGGCGCTCCGGCTCCCAATGGGGAAAGAATTGTTTGTGGGCGCCTTCCCGGCGCAGCAGCGCGGCCATGGCCGGCAGGTCCGAAGGCCCGGTCCGGCGTACCGTGACGCCGGCGGGCGGCCGCCGCCGGTGGTCGCGGGTGTAGATCAAACTGGTTTCGATGGTGCCGCAGGGGTAGTAGCGCGGCAGACCGGCGCGGCCGCTGGCCACGGTGCCCAGCGAGGCGTGGTTGTCACGCAGGATGACCGTCTGCATCCATTCGCCGGGTTCGAGCATGGCGCGCAGCTGGCGGAACAGGCGGGGCAACAGCATGCCGTTACCGCAGTCCGAGGCGATGCGAAGATCGTGGGCGTAACGGACCCAGCGCAGTTCGCCGTTCACCCAGACGCGCCGACGGCCGACGTTGTAGACCGCCTCAATGCGGGAGGGGTCATCCCGCCGTTCCGCCACCCAGACATCGGGCTCCTCACAGGTCACCCGGGCGCCGAGAAAATAGTCAGGGCGGCGTTCGAAGTTCAGCGATACGGCGCCCTGCTGCGGCGTGTTCTCCAGCAACGCCAGGATGCCGGCATTGTCATGCGGTTCGGCGCGACGAATGCGGTGGCTCATTGCGCCGCCTCCGCCACGGGGCACAGCGCATCGGGCAGGCGGCCACGCCAGTGCTGCAGGATCTCCATCTTGATGTTGCCTTCGATCATGCCGCGCCGCCGACACTGGTCGAGATAGATATCGCGCATCCCGGGCAGCGCCACGCAACTGGCCGGCGCCAGCTGTTTCAGATTACGGGCCAGCTGATAATGGAAATTGGCCTGCAGGGCCTCGTCCAGATGGCGGGACAGGGTCTTAGGCATGTGCTCCGGCTCCCCGTCGAGCAACAGCACGTAGCCGGGGGTGCCGGTGTTGTTATCGTCCACCGCGACCACGCCGACCGGCGCCAGCCCCGCCGGCACCGATACCTTGTCCAGCGCCTGGCTCACCGACTCGCCGGTGAGCTTTTCACCCACCAGATCGGTGCTGCCGCGCCGGCCGAGAAAACGCAATGACGGTACCGTGCCCAGGTGGCCGTCGACTTCCACCAGATCATTGAGCTGGTAGCGCAGCAGGCCGGTGCCGGTGCTCATCAGGGGCACCACCCGCTGCCCCTGTCTTAGCTCCCAGGGCGCATAGATACGATCGTCCTGCGGGTCCTGAAACTCGTACACATGGCTGCGGTACGCCAACGGGTTGCGGCCCTGGAAAGGAAAGGTCACCACCCCTTCGGTGGCCCACAACCCCTTGCCCTGGAAGGCGGCCTGCGGGAGACGCTGCTGCAGCCGGCGCGCCCACGGCGCCGACGCGGACGTGTCCCAGGCGCTGACCAGGGCCAGCCGCGGCCACAGAGTGGCAAAGAACGCACTGTCATCCTCCCCGTTCCAGTCGCGAAGAAGACCGGCGGCGCGACGGGAGCGCGGGCAGGCGGCGCCGGCCATGGCGTCGGTGCGGCGGCCCCAGTCGCCGTCGGCGAGTACCTGCGCCAGCTCTTCGCGCCAGACACCCAGGGCATCCAAAAGCCCCAGGCCGAAGGTGGGGCTCCACACCGAGAGCAGACTCAGCCGCTGGTCGGCGACCAGGTACGCCAGCGTCGCGAACAGGGAATCGTCCGAGCTGCGCGCCAGGGAGACGGATTGCGGCACGCTCTGGGTGGCGCCCGCCAGCAAGCGCTTCCCCAGGGACATAAGCTGCAGATCGTCGTTGACGTCCTCGCGCATGGAATCGCGCAGCGCGGTGGGTATCCAGGACATGGACCAGTAATGCCCGCCCCGGCGAAGCCCGGGGTGTTGCCGATAGAGGTCGACGATCCAGGGGCTGATGGCCGCGTCCAGCTCTCCGAGAAAGCGCTTGCTGTACGGAATCCACTTGATCGCCGAGGTGGAACCACTGGTGGGCTGATAACGCACCAGCGGAGAATCAATCAGCGGACCGCCGTCGCCGGCGCGGGCCCGTTCCACGGTGGCCCGCCAATCTTCATAGCCGGTGACCGGCAGGCGATCACGGAATTGCTCCCAGGACCAGTCGGCGCGCACGCCCAGCCGGCGACCGTTTTCAGAGGCGGCCACGGCTTTCACCAGCTCGGCGAGCTGACGGCGCTGAGCGCTTTGCACGTCCTTGAGTCCGGTGATGAAACGGCGGTGGCCCGGCGCCGCCGCCATGTTCAGCAAACGATGTCCCAGCACGGCCGCCCCCTACTCGTACGCGACCGGCCGCACCGTCGGCGCCGCCTTGCGGCGCCGCTTGCGCCAGACGTCCAGCGGATAGCGCATCAGCAAGTAGCTGTCGACCAGGCCGATACAAGGCAGCTCGGTGCCGCGATGCCAGGAGGGGTTACGCTCCTCGAAAAAGCGGATCTTGGCGCTGGTCCGCCGCATGTCGTCGGTGATGCCGGCCACATCGTCTTTCAGATGGGTATAGCCGTTTCCGAAATCGAGCAAGTGGCGGCGTTCGCAGTAATAGCCCGGAAACAATTCCTGGCAATAGGCGCTGACGTACTCGGCGAGATAGTCGTGCCGACCTTCGGGATGGGGGTAGTAGGTATAAAAATTGTTGGCCAGCAGCAGATAGGTTTTGTAGCCCTTGGAAATCAAAAGCCAGTACAAAGGCCGACCGGGGCGTTTCAACTTTTCTCGTATCAATCTCAGGAAAAAATGGAACTGTAGTGCCTTATTTCCCCAAAATTCTTTTTCAATAATAGTGTCACCACTGAACACGCCGGTGACTTTCTTTCCGGCCACTTCCATATCCATTACTTTTAGTGTGGAAAAGCCAACCGTGCGGCCACTGGCGCGCTCTTCAATCACAAAAACGCCGTTCTTTTCCACCATGTCCCGCGAGAAGACCTCGAGACTGATATTTTCGTAATAGCGCCGATAAACCTCATACATTCGGTGCATGAGATCCACGGAAACCCTACAAATAGGCACGTAGCGCGCTTTAAGAAGCGCCTTCCCTTTCCTTGCCATGACCGACTCCGTCTGTTCCCAGTAACTTCAGGCGGGGGACATCTTGTGGTCAGAAACGGAAGTTTTTAATAGTAAAAGCGGCCACGTTTTTGTTAAAAGAGGCAACAATTTCGAAAGATGCTCTTGGCGCTTAGCTAATTGGGACGACCATCACAGAACTTGTAAGAAATGGATTACAAATACTCTTCGTGGGTAAAAAAATGGGTGGAACGACGGTATCAGATTATAACCTGCCATTGATTTCCGTACGCTACGCGCGACGGTTTATCGAGTTCATCGAACAACGCCGGATCGGCGCCGATCGACTTCTCGAAGGATCGGGCCTGGAGCGGGCCATGTTCGACGACCCCGATAACTATCTCTCCATGAACCAGGTCTGCTCGCTGCTGCGCGAAGCTCGAACGCTGCTTGATGATGAACGGGCGCCCTTCCAGTTCGGTCAGGCGCTGGATCTCAACTGCCATGGTCTGATGGGCTTCGCGCAGCTCGGCCAGAAGGACTATCGCGACCTGGCGGCGATGATCGTGCAGTACCTGAGGGTGTGCGTACCGATCATGGATCTCGAGATCCACTACGATCGGGCCAGTGTGCGGGTGCGGCTGGTGGACGCCTGGGACCTGGGCGACCTTCGCCAGTTCGTGATCAAGATTTATATGGGCNGCATCCACGCGCTGGCGGCGCTGGTCTCCCGAACCTGCTTTATTGAGTTCGACTTTTCCAGCGAGCTGGGGTCACCGGGCTGGAATCTGGTTACCGGCGGGGCGCCGGTGCGCTTTCAGGGCGAACGCAATGAGGTGGCGATACCCCTGGCCGGCGATGGCCTGCTCACGCCGGGCGNCACCGAGCGCATCGAGTGGGCGCCGGAGGACAACGACATGGGCGACGCCATGGAGATGGTGATGCGGGTGCGCTGTCAGGTGATCGACCATCCCGGCCGTGACAGCACGTTGGAGCGCGTGGCGCAGCGCCTGGGCATGAGCGCGCGCAGTGTGCGGCGACACCTGGCCCTGGCCGGCTATTCGTTCAGCGACATTCGCAGCGAGGTGCGGCAAAGCATGGCCACCCGCTATCTCTCGGAATCCTGTCTGTCGCTGGACAGCATCGCGGAGTGGCTGGGTTACAGCGATCAGGCCAGTTTCAGTAAAGCCTACCGGGCCTGGACCGGGACCACGCCCGGTGAAGTCCGGCGCCGGACGCGGCGACGTTAAGCCCGTCCCACCCGGACCATCGCTTTACAGGCCCAACCGCTTGGCGATGACCTCGTTCATGATCTCGTAGGTGCCGCCGCCGATGGAGAGGATGCGGTTGTCGCGGAACAGTCGCTCCACCACGGTGCCGCGCATGTAGCCGGCGCCACCGAAGATCTGCACCGCGTCCCAGGTGACCCGGTCCGCGCATTGGGTGGCCTGGTTCTTGGCCATCGACACGTCCAGCACGCAATTCTCGCCGTTGGCCAGCCGCGCCGCCACCCGGTAGGTGAACTCCCGGCTCACCGCCACCTGGGTGGCCATCTCCGCCAGCTTGTGACGGGTCACCTGGAAGCCGGCGATCGGCCGCCCAAACGCCTGACGCTCGCGGGCATAGGCCATGGCTTCGTCCAGCGCCACCTGGGCGGTCATGTTGGCGGTGACCGCGAGAATCAGGCGCTCCATCTGGAAGTTGCTCATGATGCAGAAAAAGCCGCCGTTCTCCGCGCCGATCAGATTTTCCGCCGGTACCCGGCAATCCTCGAAGAACAGCTCGGCGGTATCGGACGCCCACCAGCCCATCTTCTTGAGCTTGCGGCCGACGGTGAAGCCGGGGGTGTCCTTCTCCACCAGCAGCAGTGAGATGCCGCCGAAACCGGGGTCGCCGGTGCGCACCGCCACGGTGTAATAGTCGGCGCGCACGCCGCTGGTAATGAACGTCTTGCTGCCGTTGACCACATAGTGGTCGCCGTCACGCACGGCGCGGGTGCGCAGGTTGGCCACGTCGGAGCCGCCGCCCGGCTCGGTGACCGCCAGCGCGGCGATCTTGTCGCCGGCCAGCACCGGCGGCACCACCTTTTCCTGAAGCGCTTCCGAGCCCCATTTCCAGACCGGCGGCAGACCGATATCCAGCGACCCCAGGCTGGCGCCCACGCCGCCGGAGGTGCAGCGCACCATCTCTTCGCAGGCGGCCACTTTCATGAACACGTCTTCGCCGCTGCCGCCCCACTTCTCCGGTGCGCCGATGCCGAGAATGCCGGCGTCCGCCGCTTTCTTATAAAGCTCGCGGGGGAATTCCCCGGCTTCTTCCCAATCGTTGACGTAGGGCAGAATTTCACGCTCGACGAAGCTGCGCACGGTGTCGCGGACCATGCGGTGGGTATCGTCGAAATAGGACAGTTCAGGCACGGGATCTCCTTATTATGTAAAGCGTCATAAACCAAGCGCTTGCTTGGTTTGCATGGTAGCTCCGTGGAGGGAAAGCAGCAAGGCAGCCGCCAAGCACACGCGGGCGACGCCCGCGTGGTTCAGAATGGGATCAGGAGGAGAACGGCCGGCGCCCGCGCAGCGCCTGGGCCAGGGTGGCACCGTCAACGAATTCCAGGTCGCCGCCCATGGGCACGCCCTGGGCGATACGGGTCACGCTGACCCCGGCTTCCCGGGCCAGATCCAGCACGTAATGCGCGGTGGCCTCGCCTTCCACGGTGGTGCCGGTGGCCAGGATCAGCTCCTGGATCTGGCCCTCGTTGAGGCGCGCTTCCAGCACGTCCAGACCCAGCTCGCGGGGGCCGACGCCGTCCAACGGCGACAGCTCGCCCATCAGCACGAAATAGTGGCCCCGGTATTCCGCCGATTGCTCCACCGCCAGCACGTCCGCCGGGGAGGCGACGATGCACACCAGCCCCGGGTCGCGGCGCGGGTCCTGACAGACCGGACACAGCTCCTGCTCGGCGTAGTTGCGGCAACGGCGGCACTGTTTAACGCCGTCCATGGCCGCGCTCAGCGCCGCCGCCAGGCCGCGGCCGTCGTCGCGGCCCCGTTCCAGCAGCGCGTAGGCCATGCGCTGGGCGGAGCGCGGCCCCACCCCGGGCAGGCAGGTGAACGACTGGATCAACTTCTCCACCAGGGGAGTATGCTTCACGGCTTGAACCCCGGCGGGAAGGGGAAGCCGTCGGTCATGCCTTTCATCATATCCTTCTGGCTGCTTTCCACGCGGCGCACCGCGTCGTTGACCGCCGCCGCCAGCAGGTCTTCCAGCAGTTCCTTGTCCTCGCTCATCAGGCTCGGATCCAGGGAGACATTCTTCACGTCGTGGCGGCCGTTCATGACCACCTTCACCAGGCCGGCGCCGGCTTCACCGGTGACTTCCGCGTTGGCGGCCTCTTCCTGTGCTTTCTTCATCTTCTCCTGCATCTGCTGTGCCTGCTGGAGAAGGTTGTTCATATCGAAATCCATGACACACCTTTTTCAATCGGTGGGTTGGTCGTGATCCCGGGGCTGGATGCTGCTTTCGTCCAACCGGGCGTTGAACTGCTGAATCAGGGTCTGCACGGTGCGGTCCTCCAGCAAGGCGGCGCGCGCTTCCTCCAGCCGCACCCGACGGCGCTCCTGGTCGATGGCCTCGGGGGTGTCGCCGGCCTCGGCGTCGTATTCCAGATTCAGCCGGATGCGGCGCTGAAAATAGTCGCTGAGCGCGCCGGCCAGCTCCTGGGTGCGTTCCGGGTTCACCAGCACCTGGTGGCCGGTGCTCAGGCGCAGGGTCCACTGGTTCTCCTCGCGGGCCGCCAGCACCGTGTTGCGGGCCAGGTTGCGCGCCGCGCCGTCCAGCGGCAGACGCTCCACCAGGGCGGCCCACCAGGAGCCCACGTCCTGGTCGGATTCCGGCTCCGCCAGCGGCATCGGGGTGGGCGCGGCCTCCGGCTCCGGCTCGGGCTCAGGCTCGGGCTCGGACTCCGGTTCGACGGCCGGCGCCGGTGCGGGCGCGGATGACGTGGCCGGGGACGGCTCACCGCGCGCA
>FUFK010656866.1_pt1 | contig 20936 bp, 17 predicted proteins | sample 1021851 | NCBI WGS metagenome assembly FUFK01 (sample SAMEA51879418, study PRJEB19060) | metagenome
ATAGCGCAGACCGTGGCCGCGAACGGCATCGATGTGCTGCTGGCCGATGTCAGCCTGGAGGTCGCCGAACAGGCACACGCCGGGATCGACAAGGCGCTGGGCAAGCTGGTCGGCAAGGGCAAGATCGAGATCGCCGATGCCGAAGCGACGCTGCGGCGCATCACCCCGGTCGCCGATTACGCGCCGATGCAGGACGCGAGCCTGATCATCGAAGCGGCGACCGAGAAGGAAGCGATCAAGCAGGCGATCTTCGAAAAGGCGGGCCAGTACCTCGCCGCCGATGCCATCATGGCCTCGAACACCAGCTCGATCCCGATCACGCGGATGGCAAATTATGCGCCCGATCCGGCGCGGTTTATCGGGCTGCACTTCTTCAATCCGGTCCCGGTGATGAAGCTGATCGAGGTCATCCCCGGCCTCGCGACCGCGCAGACGACCACCGACCGCACCACCGCCTTTGCCGAGAGCCTGGGCAAGGAAGTGGTCCTGTCGCAGGACGAGCCCGGCTTCGTCGTCAATCGTATCCTGCTGCCGATGATCAACGAGGCGGTGTTCGTGCTGGGCCAGTCGACCGCCGCGATCGAAGATATCGACAAGGGTTGCCGGCTGGGTCTCAACCACCCGATGGGCCCGCTGCAGCTGGCCGATTTCGTCGGGCTGGATACCTGTCTCGACATCATCATGGTGCTCTACAAGACCACCCGTGATGCCAAGTACCGTCCCGCACCGCTGCTGGTGAAATATGTCGAAGCCGGCTGGCTCGGCCGCAAGACGGGCCGCGGGTTCTACGACTATTCGGGCGAGGAGCCGGTTCCGACGAGATAGTTTGTGGGTGCGGTCAGGACATCCGTCCTGACCTCTCGGCACCAGCCCACGCCCCCNCCCGGCCACCCACGGCACGGTATTCTATGGGTGGCCGGGCGGGGGTGTGGGCTGGTNCAGCAGCAAGATAGCGGCGGATGCCGCTAGCGCACGCAAAGAGAATCCGTGACGGGACACGGGCAGGCTGCTCCCCACCATCGGACCTCCANAGGAACCGCGCGGCCCCGCCCACCGTTGGTNAGGCAAAGGAGACTACGCATGACCGACAAGAAGGTAAGCAGCCAGGAACAGCGCCAGGCNGGCCTCGCGCCCGAAACCCACAATGACGAGCAGGACGATCACCGCATGCAGGCGCAGGAAGTGGCCGAGCAAGCCCGCGGGGNCACCACCGAGACATCATCGCCGACCGAGAGCACGAAGGGCGACAACNAGAGCGNCCTGATGGGNGATTCNACGCAGGACACGATCGACCACATGCGCGACATGGAAAGCTCGGGCCGGATCGACATGTCGGCCTATCGCGGCGAGGACAACCACGACGACAATGAGGACAAATACGGCAAATCGGCCAAGGTCGANCCCGATTTGCCATCCGACGGCAGCTGATTCCGGCGGCCTCGCTATCCGGAGATGGCACCGTCGTTCAGCACCCAGAGCCCCGCGGTAAGCACGAGCGATCCGGCCGCGATGGCATAGGCAAGCGCACGAAAGTTCGGGGTCGAGATGGCCTCGAACTTGTGCGTCTGCANCTTGTCGAGCGTGTGGCAAGCGCGGCGTTCGGCNGTAATCGCCAGCCANCCNCCGGCCAGGATGAACATCGTGGCGATCGCCTTGGCNAGCCACGGCGGATCGAACGCCCCGAAAACCGCCTTGAANCCCAGCCCGATACCGATCGCNGCNAANGAAGTGCGCATCCAGCCGGCGAAAGTCCGTTCCATCGCCATGATGTTGCGATCCTCGGCAAGGTCGGTGCGGACCTCGGCCCACTCGGTCGACTTGTCGGGATCTTCGGGGGGATCATCCTGAGCCATGAGATATCAATCGCGGATCGCGGGGGCGGTTCCTATCCTATTTCACGATCTCGACCGGCTCGGCGTCTCGCGCGGGCGGGCCGGGGNGCGGGCTGGGCCGCGCGCCTACCANGGGCTCGGCGTCTTCTATCAGATAGCTGTCATCGAACGGTTCGGGGACGAAGGGTTCGGGTGTNGCAGGCCCCGTCGGTGCATCTTCGGCATACCATGCGGACAGGGCCGCATCGTCTTGCGAGGACCGCTGCTCCCGCCGCGCGGGCACATCCGTATCGATCAAGGGCTCGGGCGCACGATCCGCAAATTCGCCCTGCCCGGGCGGCACGTCGCTAAGACGCGCTATCACGCCGGGATCGTTCTCCCCGCCGACGAGGATCACTACGCCGATCAGAAACAGGACGACGAGCGCCAGTTTCTTGAGCAATCCGGGGGGCAGTCCGTCATCCATCGCCCCGGTATAGGGCAGNGCGGTTAAGCGTCCGTTTCCCGGGCCGTCGTCTGCAAGGCGTAGAGCGTATCGAGCGCTTCGCGCGGCGAGAGGGCATCGACGTCGATCNGCTCGATCGCCTCGCGCAGCGGGTCGGGCCGAGNTTCTTCTGCCTGCGCGGTGANTGCGAAAAGCGGCAGGTCGCCAAGGCCGGCGCCGAGCCCGCCGNTCTGTTCGCGGCCCTTCTCGAGCTTGTCGAGCACTGCCTTGGCCCGCTTGATGACCGGTGCGGGCACACCGGCCAGCTTGGCGACCGACAGGCCGTAGCTGCGATCGGCAGCGCCCGTCGCCAATTCGTGCAGCAGGACGAGATCGCCCTTCCATTCGCGCGCCCGCACATGATGCAGGCTCAANGCGTCGCAGGTCTCGGCCAGTCGGCTGAGTTCGTGATAATGCGTGGCGAANAGGCAGCGGCATTGCAGCTGTTCATGCACCGCNTCGACCACCGCCCAGGCNAGCGCCATGCCGTCATAGGTGCTNGTGCCGCGCCCGACCTCGTCGAGGATCACGAAACTGCGTTCGGTCGCCTGGCTGAGGATGGCCGCGGTTTCGACCATCTCGACCATGAACGTGGACCGTCCGCGCGCCAGATTGTCGCTTGCCCCGACGCGGCTGAACAATCGGTCGGCCAAACCGACCCGGGCCGAATTTGCAGGGACATAGCTACCTGCCTGGGCCAGCATCAGGATCAGCGCGTTCTGGCGCAGGAAGGTTGACTTGCCGCCCATGTTGGGGCCGCCGATCAGCCACAGGCGGTTTGCCTGCGCCAAGGTGCAATCATTGGCNACGAAACGTTCGCCGCTCCTCGCCAGCGCGGCNTCGACCACCGGGTGCCGGCCGCCGACGATTTCGAGGCAGGGCTCGTCGCGCATCTCGGGGCGCGCCCAGTCTCCTTCTACCGCGCGTTCGGCAAGCGCGGCCGCCACGTCGATCCGCGCAAGCGCGGCGGCGGTGGCGGCGATCGCTTCGCGGGCTTCGATCACTTCACCGACCAGTGTTTCGAAATGCGCTTCTTCGGCGGCCACCGCATGCGCGCCCGCTTCGGCGATCCGTGTCGCTTCCTCGTGCAGGCCGATCGAATTGAACCGCACGGCGCCGGCCATGGTCTGGCGGTGCGTGAAACCGCTGTCCGCTGCCATCAGCTTGTCGCCATGCTTGGCAGGCACTTCGATGAAATAACCGAGCACCTTGTTGTGCTTGATCTTGAGCGACGGCGTACCGGTCTCATCGCGGTACCTGGCTTCGAGCGCGGCGATGGCCTTGCGGGCGTTGCCGCTGGTTTCGCGCAGGCTGTCGAGCGCATGATCGTAATCCGCAGCGATAAAACCGCCCTGGCTGCGTTCGGTCGGCGGCGAGGGGACCAGCGCGCGCGCCAGATGGTCGACCAGCGCAGCATGGCCCCCCAATGCCTCGCACATGTCCGCCAGCAGTGCGGGAAGATCAGGGCTGGCGCTGAGCATGTCGCGCACCCGTCGTGCTTCGGCAAGGCCGTCGCGGATCTGGCCCAGATCGCGCGGGCTGCCGCGCNCGGCGACCAGCCGTCCGAGTGCGCGGCCGATATCGGGGGCCTGGCGCAGGACGCCGCGCACGTCCGCGCGGAGTAGCGGGTCGCTGTGGAAATGCTGGACGCTGGCAAGACGGGTTTCGATGGCGGCGCGATCGGCAAGCGGGGCGGACAGATCTTCGGCCAGCTGCCGCGCGCCTGCGCCCGTGGCGCAGCGATCGATACAGGCGATCAGGCTGCCGGCCCGNCCCCCATTCTGCGCTTCGAGAATCTCGAGACTGGNGCGAGTCGCTGCATCCATCGCGAGGTGGGCTCCGCTGCCGCGTGCGACCGGGGGCAGGAGGAAGGGCAGCGTGCCGCGTCCTGCATGCTCGAGATAGGCGATCAGCCCGGCCGCTGCAGCAAGCATGGGGCGNGAGAAGTCGCCCAGTCCATCGAGCGTGGCGATCTGGTGGATCGTCTTGAGGCGGGATTCGCCGTCTTCGCTGCGGAAATCACTGCGCGGCCGGGCGATGATGTCGGCTGGGGCATCCGGCCAGTCATCGGGGGCGAGCAACTCGCTTGCGCCCAGTCGCGCTAGCGCTGCATCAAGCGCGGCGATCGGGCATTCCTCCAGNTCCATGCGTCCGGTCGAGATATCGCATGCCGCCAGCCCGACGCTGTCGCGCAGCGGAGCCACCGCCACCAGCAGATTCGCGCGGCGCGGTTCGAGCAGCGCTTCCTCGGTCAGCGTCCCCGCAGTGACGAACCGCACGATATCGCGCGCGACGAGGCTTTTGGAGACGGGGGTGCCCTCGCGCCGTGCGCGTTCCTTGGCCTCGTCGGGCGTTTCTGTCTGTTCGGCGATCGCGACCCGGCAGCCGCCCTTGATTAGCCGTGCGAGATAGCCCTCGGCGGCATGCACGGGCACCCCGCACATCGGCACGGGTTCGCCGTCATGTTCGCCGCGCGTGGTCAGCGCGATGTCGAGCACGCCGGCGGCGACCCGGGCNTCCTCGAAGAACAGTTCGAAGAAATCGCCCATGCGGTAGAACAGCAGCGCGTCGCCTGCCTCGCGCTTGAGCGCGAGATATTGCTGCATCATCGGAGTGGGCTTGCCGGACATGAAGCGGGCCTAGCGGGGCCGCNGCCGATTCGGGAGTCGCCCGGGGCACCCTTTCCCCTATGACTTCGCCGCGCGAGCGGTTAGGGGCGAGCTGCAGCGACACGAGGATACACATGGCCGACGAGAAATCCGCATTCACCACGCGTGAGGCGCTGTTCTACCACGAGACGATCCGCCCCGGTAAGATCGAGATCATCGCCTCGAAACCGATGGGCAGCCAGCGCGACCTCAGCCTGGCCTATTCGCCCGGCGTCGCTGCTCCGGTGGAAGCGATTGCGGCCAATCCTGCCGATGCGGCGCGCTATACCGCGCGGTCCAATCTCGTGGCTGTCATTTCCAACGGCACCGCCATCCTCGGTCTTGGCAATCTCGGCGCGCTGGCGTCGAAGCCGGTGATGGAAGGCAAGGCGGTGCTCTTCAAGCGCTTCGCCGACGTCGATTCGATCGATCTCGAACTCGATACCGAAGACCCGGACAAGTTCATCGAGGCGGTGGCCCTGATGGAGCCCACCTTCGGCGGCATCAATCTGGAAGACATCGCNGCGCCCGAATGNTTCATCATCGAGCAGGCACTGCGCGAGCGGATGAACATCCCCGTGATGCATGACGACCAGCACGGCACCGCGATNATCGCNGCGGCCGGCCTGATCAATGCATGCCATCTCACCGGGCGCGATCTCAAGGATGTGAANATGGTGGTCAACGGCGCGGGGGCGAGCGCGCTTGCCTGCACCGCGCTGATCAAGGCCATGGGNGTGCGGCACGAAAACGTGATCGTGTGCGACCGGTCGGGCCCGATCACCCCGGGACGNGACAATGTGGACCAGTGGAAGAGCGCGCATGCTGTCGAGACCGCAGCCACCAGCCTCGAAGAAGCGCTCAANGGCGCGGATATCTTCCTCGGGCTCTCGGCGGCGGGTGCGCTNAAGCCCGAATGGGTNGAGCACATGGCGGACAAACCGATCATCTTCGCCATGGCCAACCCGGTGCCCGAGATCATGCCCGAGGAAGCCAAGGCGGTGCGCCCCGATGCGATCATCGCCACCGGGCGCAGCGACTACCCCAACCAGGTCAACAACGTGCTCGGGTTCCCGTTCATTTTCCGCGGTGCGCTCGACGTGCAGGCAACCGCGATCAACGAGGAAATGAAGATTGCCGCAGCGCGGGCCATTGCCGAACTCGCGCGTGAACGCGTGCCCGAGGAAGTGGCGGCCGCCTACGGCGTGACGCACCAGTTCGGCGAGAATTACATCATTCCCGCCCCGTTCGACCCGCGGCTGATGGAAGTCGTTTCCAGCGCGGTGGCCAAGGCGGCGATGGACAGCGGCGTGGCGCAGGCGCCGATCGCCGATTTCGACGAGTATCGCCACAAGCTCAAGGCGCGGCTCAACCCGACGACCGCGGCGCTGACCAATATCTACGACCTCGCCCGCGCCAACCCCAAGCCGATGGTCTTTGCCGAGGCGGAGGAAGACGTCGCGCTGCGCGCCGCCATCCAGTACCGCGAATTCGGTTACGGCGAGCCGATCCTGGTCGGTCGGACCGAAAAGGTCCTNGAGAAGCTGCGCGAACTGGCAGTCGACGATCCCGATGACTGGATCATCGAGAATTCGAACGTGTCGGACAAGGTCCCGGCGATGGTCGACTATCTGTACAAGCGCTTGCAGCGGCGCGGGTATACCGAGCGCGACGTCGCCCGCATGGTCAACCAGGAACGCAACGTTTTCGCAGCACTGCTGGTCGCGNTGGGGCATGGCGAGGGCATGATCACCGGCCTGACCCGTACCTTCAGNCAGACTGCGCGCGAGGTGGGCCGCGTGCTCGATGCGAAGCCGGGTGCGACGCCCTTCGGAATCCACATGATGGTGGGCAAGAACCANACCAGNTTCCTCGCCGACACGACGATGAACGAGCGTCCCTCGGCGGGCGAACTCGCATANATCGCGCGCGAGACCGCGGCGGTNGCGCGGCGCATGGGGCACGAACCGCGNGTTGCCTTCCTGTCCTATTCGACCTTCGGCAATCCGTCGGGCCANTGGCTNGGCAATATCCGCGATGCGGTGGCGCTGCTCGATGCCGACGATTCGGTGAATTTCGAATATGAAGGCGAAATGGCCCCCGACGCGGCGCTCAATCCCAAGGTCATGGCGCTCTATCCCTTCAGCCGCCTGTCGGGTCCGGCCAATGTGCTGATCATGCCNGGCCTGCAGTCGGCCAACCTGTCGGCCAAGCTGCTGCGCGAACTGGGCGGCGAAACGACNATCGGGCCACTGATGATCGGCTCGGAAAAGCCGGTCCAGATCGCGCCGATGACCGCCATTGCGCCCGATGTGCTGACGCTGGCNGTGCTCGCCAGCGCCGGGGTGGTCGGATAGGCTAGAACGCCAGTTCGTCGCCCTTGTAGTCGACGAAGCGGAAGCNGGCGCCGCTCGCNCCCTCGAGGACGTCTGCGAGGCCGTTGACGCTCTCGTNGATGGTCAGCTTGGCCTGCGGCCCGCCCATGTCGGTCTGGACCCAGCCCGGGTGCAGCGCCAGCACGGCGATGCCGCGTGCGGCGGCGTGTTGTTCGGCCACGCCCTTGGCNAGCATGTTCAGCGCGACCTTGCTGGTGCGGTACAGGTCGTACCCGCCCGAGCTNTCGGAGATCGATCCCATCAGCGACGACATGACCGCCAGTGTCCCGCCGTCCCTGAGCGCGGGCAGCAGCGTCCGCGCCGCGCGCGCGGGNCCGAAGGCATTCGTCACCATNACGTCCGCCACCTCGTCGGCAGTCGCCTGCATCGCATCCTGGTGGCGCGCGCCGGTGATGCCTGCGTTGATCACCAGCGCATCGAACTGCCCATCCTCGAAGCCGAGANCGGCGTAGCTGTCGGGACGGGTGACGTCGCAGCTCACGATGCGCAGCGCCTCGCTTTCCAGCGCGTGCAACGCGTCGCTACGCGAACGCTCGCTCGCGACGACCTGCCATCCGCGCGCAAGGAACTCCTTCACCAGGCCAAGCCCGATACCGCGCGATGCCCCGAGAATGAAAATCGTCCTGTCTGCCATCGCCATATCCTCCATCGGCTCTCTCTTCTTCGGGTCCCGGCTAGCCTGCCATTGGTGGGATTGGCAAAACCGCTGGTCGAATAAGTGCCCGCACCATCGCTGGCATGCCCCGGGCCGCCGATTGGTTCAGCGGGGCGCAAGCGCGGCTTCGCCAACCGCCGCCGACGTGCATTCAAGCGCACGCGAAAGGATAACAAGATGAAAAAGACAATCGCAACGGTCGCAATCGCCGCGGGCATGCTTGCCACCCCCGCAATGGCACAGGCNCAGAACGTGGCCCCGGGCGGCTTCTATGTCGGCGCGCTTGCCGGTTACGAAGGGCTCGACGTCGAATCGGGCGATGCCAGCGTGAGCGCCGATGCCGATTCGGCAGTCTATGGCATTACCGCCGGCTACGACCTCTCGCTCGGCAGCGCTTTCATNGGCGTCGAAGGCGAACTGTCGACCAGCGGCGGCTCGACGGAGTTCCCCGACAGCTTCGGCGGGGCCCGCGACGGTCTCGATGCCGACGGCCAGTATTACATCGGGGCCCGCGCCGGCTTNGCGGTGACGCCNGGCATCGCCGCCTATGGCAAGGTCGGCTATACCGCGCTCGACACCAAGTCCTTTACCAGCGCCGGTTCGCTCGACGATCTTGACAACAATGCCAACGGGCTGCGCTTCGGCGGGGGCTTGCAGGTCCAGCTGCCCGGTCCGCTCGAAGGCCGGCTCGAATACCGCCGGTCGCAATATGACGACATCGGCGGCGATGTCGGCGACGCGACGACCGANCAGGTCGTNGCCGGGCTCGGCCTGCGTTTCTGACGCANAGATTCTGACCCGCGAGGCCGTCCGGGTGACCGGGCGGCCTCGTGCTATTTCCGGCGGAAGCGAAAGTACCAGATNTTANNTGGTCGTAGACCGTGCGGGCCTTGTGCTCGTAGCGCGTCTCGGGCCAGCCGGAGGGGCGGTTCTGCCAGCTCGCAGGGCCTTCGGCGACCCATTCGAATTCATCGGTAAAGCGGCGCATCACCATCAGCGCATGGCGCAGATAGACCGCGTGATCGGTGCCGAAGCGAAATTCGCCACCGGGCTTCAGCTTGTCGGCGATCATCCGCACCGGCCCGTCGTTCATCATTCGCCGCTTGGCGTGCTTGTTCTTGGGCCAGGGATCGGGGTGGAGCAGATAGACCATCGTCAGCGCGCCATCGGGCACGCGGCGCAGCACTTCCAATGCATCGCCATGCTGGATCCGGACGTTGGCCAGCGTCCGGTCGCGCACATGCGTCAGCGCCTGCGCCACGCCGTTGACGAACGGTTCGGCGCCGATGAAGCCGTGGTCGGGCAGCATGTCGGCGCGCTCGGCCATGTGCTCGCCGCCGCCGAAGCCGATTTCGAAATGCAGCGGGCGATCGAAGCCGAACAGGCGTTCCGCCGTCACCGGACCATCCGCGGGTACCGCGATCTGCGGCAGCAATTTGTCGACCAGTTCCTGCTGCGACGCGCGCAGCGGCTTGCCCTGGCTGCGACCATACAGCCGGTTGAGGGTGGTGGGGTCGCCTTCTTTAAACGCGCTCATGGCGCGGCCGCCTACAAGCCTACCCCCACGCCGTCCAGATGCCGTAGGCGCTGGTCACGCTCAGCGCGATGCCGACAAGGACCAGCATCAGCTTGGGGCTGAAATGCTTGGCTGCCATAGCGCCGAAGGGTGCCGCCGCGATCCCGCCGATGATCAGGCCCAGCGTCGCCCCGGCGATATGCGAGATGCCCAGATGATAGATGAAGCTGGCCGAAATGGTCAGCGTGAGGAAAAACTCGACCGAATTGACCGTGCCTACGACCTTGCGCGGTTCGGCCCCCTGGACCAGCAGGTTCGAGGTCACCACCGGTCCCCAGCCGCCGCCGCCTGCCGCATCGAGGAAGCCGCCGACCAGCCCCAGCGGCGCGACATGCCTGGCCTGCCGCACGCGCGGGGGATATAGCAGGCCGCGGATCAGCAGCCACACGCCGATCCCGGCGAGATAGATCAGCACGAAGGGCTTGATCGTATCGCCATCGATCGAGGTGATCAGATAGGTGCCCAGCAGGCCCCCGATCACGCCGGGGACCAGCAGGCGGAAGAACAGCCCTTTGTCGATATTGCCGTGCAGCAGATGGCTGATGCCCGACGTCGCGGTGGTGAAACATTCGACCAGGTGCACGCGCTGCGAAGCCAGCGCCGGCGGCACCCCGAGCAGACCGACCATCAGCGTGTTGGTGATGACCCCGAAGGCCATGCCCAATGCGCCGTCGACCATCTGTGCTGCGAAACCGATGAGAATGAAGGGGATTATGGGCCCCAGATCGAAACCGAACACCTCCATCATGGGGGTGGGCCTTTCAATGTTGATGCCGCCTGCAGCTACTGCGTCCGCTTCCCGGCGACGAGATAGAAAATCTGCCTCGACGCGCGGGGCTTGAACCCGGCGGGGGCAGCGGGGTAGTTGCCCGGGCGATGCAGGCACTCTTCGATGACTATTCCGCGCTGGCGCTATGGCTCCAGTCCCTGATCGCGCTGCTGGGGCTGGCCGCGCTGGCATTCGCAGTTAACTGGTTGCTCAAACGCGTGCTGCTGCGCTTTGCGGCGCCCTATCTCGACAACCGGACCGATACGGCCGACCGCGGCGCGGCCTGGCTCGCTACGGTGATCCCGCTGCTGATCGTCTCGCGCGGGATCCTGCTGGTGCCCCATTTGCCCGAAACGGTGGTGACGGTGACGGTCAATGTGGCGCGGGCGCTGATCGTGTTGTCGATCGCCATGGCGATCGGCTGGGCGCTCAATTACGCGAACGAGCTGTACTCGCGCCGGCCAGAGGCGCGCAGCCGGCCGATCAAGGGCTATGTCCAGGTGGTCAAGATCGCCGTTTTCTGCGGCGCGGCCATCCTGATGATCGCTGTGCTGATCGAACAATCGCCGCTGCTATTGCTTTCGGGTCTGGGCGCGATGGCCGCGGTGCTGCTGCTGGTGTTCAAGGACACCATCCTCAGCCTCGTGGCCAGCGTGCAGCTGACCAGCAACGACATGCTGCGGGTGGGCGACTGGATCGAGATGCCGAGCATGGATGCAGATGGCGATGTGGTGGATATCGCGTTGCACACCGTGAAGGTCCAGAATTTCGACAAGACCATCACCACCATTCCGACGCACCGGCTGATCGCCGACAGTTTCCGCAACTGGCGGGGGATGACCGACAGCGGCGGGCGGCGGATCAAGCGGTCGCTGGTGATCGATCAGAACTCGGTACGGTTCCTCGGCGAAGAAGAAGTCGCCGGGCTCAAGCGCTTCCGCCTGCTCGACGACTACCTCGCGCGCAAGGAGAAGGAGATCGCCGAGTGGAACCGCCATGAACTGGCGGGCGACGACGATGCGGTCAATGCGCGGCGGATCACCAATATCGGCACGCTGCGGGCCTATGTGATTGCCTATCTGCGCAGCCACCCCAGTGTTGCGAGCACCAATTTCACGCTGATGGTGCGGCAATTGGCGCCGGGGCCGGAGGGTCTCCCGCTCGAAATCTATTGCTTCGCCGATACGGTCGAGTGGCCGATCTACGAAGCGATCCAGGCGGATATTTTCGACCATCTTCTGGCTATCCTGCCCGAATTCGGCCTGCGGATATTCCAGCAGCCGAGCGGGCTCGATCTCGCCCGGCTGGCCAATCCCGCATAGCAAAACGCCCGGTAGCCGAGGCTCCGGGCGTTTCTCGCTATCCCGTCCGGGGAAAGCCGGNGATCAGGCCGCCTCGGCCTCTTCGTTCGGATCGCGCAGCACATAGCCGCGGCCCCATACGGTCTCGATGTAATTCTCGCCACCACAGGCATGGCTGAGCTTCTTGCGCAGCTTGCAGATGAAGACGTCNATGATCTTGAGTTCGGGTTCGTCCATGCCGCCGTAAAGGTGGTTGAGGAACATTTCNTTCGTCAGCGTGGTGCCCTTGCGCAAGCTGAGCAGCTCGAGCATCGCGTATTCCTTGCCCGTCAGGTGGACGCGGGCGCCGTCGACTTCGACCGTCTTGGCGTCGAGGTTCACCGCCAGCTTGCCGGTGCGGATGACCGACTGGCTGTGGCCCTTCGAGCGGCGCACGACGGCATGGATGCGGGCGACCAGTTCTTCGCGGTGGAACGGCTTGGTGACGTAATCGTCGGCGCCGAAACCGAAGCTGCGGATCTTGCTGTCCATTTCGGCGATGCCCGAAAGGATCAGGACCGGGGTCTGGACCTTGGCGACGCGCAGCTTCTTGAGCACGTCGTAGCCATGCATGTCGGGCAGGTTCAGATCGAGCAGGATGATATCGTAATCATACAGCTTGCCCAGATCGAGCCCTTCCTCGCCGAGGTCGGTCGAGTAGACATTGAAGCCTTCGGTCGTGAGCATGAGCTCGATGGCCTTGGCGGTAGTCGGCTCGTCTTCGATCAGCAGTACACGCATGGGAAATCCCCTGTATGGCCCCTAAGTACGGCGGTAACCTCCGGTAAAGAGGTATTGCCCTGTATTAACCACACAACATCTGAACGGGAAAGGTTAACGCGCGGTAAAGGGCGTTAACTTTTTTGCGCGCGGCACGCTTGCGTCACAGCGCCGCGAGCTTCTTCTGCCGCCGCCGCTGCGCGCTGGAACCGATGCCGATCGCCTCGCGATATTTGGCGACGGTGCGCCGCGCGAGATCGAAGCCCTCTTTGTTGAGCAGGTCGGCGAGCTTCTGGTCGGACAGCACCTTCTTGGGGTCTTCTGCCTCGCACAGTGCCCTGATGCGCGCCTTGATGGCTTCGGAAGAGGCGCCTTCACCGTCGGCCGCGGACACCCCGCTGGAGAAGAAATACTTCAGTTCGAACGTGCCGCGCGGGCACGCGAGATACTTGTTGCTGGTCACGCGGCTGACGGTGCTTTCGTGCATCTCGATCTGTTCGGCCACTTCGCGCAAGGTCAGCGGGCGCATCGCGGTGACCCCGTGCCGGAAGAAGCCTTCCTGCTTTTTCACGATTTCGGCCGCGGTCTTGAGGATGGTCTTCTGCCGCTGGTCGAGCGCGCGGATCAGCCAGTCGGCCTCGCCCAGTTGCTCGTTGAGCCAGCTGTGCGCGGCCTTGTCGCGGGCACCGGTCTTCAGTTCGAGGAAATAGTCGCGATTGACGACCAGCCGCGGGAGGCTGGCTTCGTTGAGCCGGATGTCCCAGCCATCGGCGCTGGGCGCGATCAGCACGTCGGGGACGATCGCGGCCTGCGCGGTGCCGCCATAGGCAAGACCCGGCTTGGGATCGTAGCCGCGCAGTTCGGCCAGCATGTCGGCGAAATCCTCGTCGTCGACCTCGCACATGCGTTTGAGCCTGGCGATTTCGCCCGCAGCGACCAGATCGAGATTGTCGATCAGCCGGGCCATGCAGGGATCGTAGCGGTCCGCTTCCTTGGCCTGCAACGCCAGGCATTCGCTCAGCGATCGCGCGCCGACCCCGGTGGGATCGAGCGACTGGACCGTGGCCAGCGCCTGCTCGACCGCCGCGAGCGGGGCGCCGAGTTCATCGGCGATGACCAGCAGATCGGTGGGCAGATAGCCCGCTTCGTCGAGTTCGCCGGTGATGCGCAGCGCGATCAGGGCATCCCGCGGATCGCGCGCCACCGCGCCGATCTGGTCGGCAAGATGTTCCGCCAGCGTTGGTCCGGCGGACGAACGGTTTTCCAGATCGGGCAATTCCGCGCTGCCCGCGCCGCCGATATCGCCGCGGCTCCAGTCGCCCATGTCGCCCGGAGCAGCCTCGGGGTCGATTGCATGGTCCGCAATATCCAGCGCATTGTCGCCGTCCATGTCGGGGGCGCTGTCATGTTCCTGCGGTTCGGCGCTCGTATCGCTGGCGGTCTCGCGGCTTACTTCGCCCATTTCCAGCAAGGGGTTGGATTCAAGCGCATCGGCAACGAAAGTCTCGATTTCGAGATTGGACAGCGCTAGCAGCTTGATCGCCTGCTGCAGCTGCGGCGTCATCACCAGCGACTGGGTCTGCCGCAGATCGAGACGCGGGGCCAGCGCCATGGATCAGCTCCGGGCGGCTTCGGGCATCACAGAGTGAAACTTTCGCCCAGATAGAGCCGCCGCACATTTTCATCGGCCACCAGCGCTTCGGGCGTGCCGGCGAACAACACCTGTCCGCCATAGATGATGCAGGCGCGGTCGACGATCTCGAGCGTTTCGCGCACGTTGTGATCGGTGATCAATACCCCGATCCCACGCGTCTTGAGGTCCTTCACGAGGTCGCGGATATCGCTGATCGAAAGCGGGTCGATCCCGGCAAAGGGTTCGTCGAGCAGCATGATCGACGGCTTGGCCGCCAGGGCGCGGGCAATCTCGCAGCGCCGGCGCTCGCCACCCGAAAGCGCCATCGCGGGGCTGGCGCGCAGGCGGGTAAGGCCGAATTCGTCGAGCAGGCGTTCGAGCTCCGCGGCGCGCGTTTCCGCGTCGGGTTCGACCATCTCGAGCACGCTGTTGATGTTCTGCTCGACCGTCATCCCGCGAAAGATGCTGGTTTCCTGCGGCAGATAGCCAAGCCCCAGGATCGCGCGGCGGTACATCGGCAGGTTGGTCACATCTTCGCCATCCATCAGGATGCGCCCGGCATCGGGGCGCACGAGACCCATGATCGAATAGAAGCAGGTCGTCTTGCCCGCGCCATTGGGGCCCAGCAGGCCGAGCACTTCGCCCTTGCCCACACTGAGCGAGATGTCGGTCAGCACTGCCCGCTTGTCGTAGCTCTTGGCGATCGACACCACTTCGAGCCCGCCCTGCGGGATCGGCGGGGCGGCGTCGTGCACCGCATCGTTTTCGTGGCTTGTTGCAATATCGGCCATGGCCCGTGCCATAGCACGCGTCAGCCATGTGAAAACCCCCGCCACGCGGCCTGATCGACGAACTGGCAAGGTTCCTGCATGGGCGCTGGGCAGATGGCGCCCGCAGCTGCCGGGCCGTGCAGACAGCCTTTCGCGCACGATTGCTTGCCAGCGGGCAACAATTTTGAAACAATGCGATTCGGGTCAGAGGAAACAGGAGAGGCGCAATGAACAAGGCGCTCCGCAACGCCGACATCGCAACCGGGCATACCGGGGGGCGAGCGCGAGACTGGCGCAAGGCCATGAGCGACAATGTCGCGCTGGCGCTGCTGGTCTATACCGGCATGCAGATTTTCATGACCGTCGGCGCGATGAAGCAGGGCGTGTCCTCTATCGTCCCCTATCTTGCGCTCATCGTCCTGGTGGCCGGGATCATTCCTGCCTGCCGCTGGTTCGAGCGGCGCTGGTCGGACCTGTCCGACGACCAGGCAGCCGACGGAGCGTTGAAACCGGCCTTTCGCCGCGACCAGATACTGCTGTGGGCAATGGCCATCGGCCTGCCCGCCGCGCTTACCGCTTTCTTCACGCTGATTTTTTCCTGACCCTGCCGGCGGTTGCCAGCCAGCCGCCCCGGGCCTAATTCGCGAGGCATGACTTCGCATCTCCGGCAGGCCCGATGATCGGCCCCGATGCAGCGCTTGCCCGCTGCCATGACCTCGTCGAACTGGCTCGCGCAGCGGGCGCGGATGCCGCCGATGCCGTTGCCAGCGCGTCGTCTTCGGAAAGCGTCAGCGTCAGGCTGGGGGCGCTGGAAGAGGTCGAACGCTCCGAAAGCGAAGAAATCGGCCTGAGGGTGTTCGTCGGCCGTCGTTCGGCATCGATCGCGACGAGCGATTTTGGCGGTGAGGGGCTGCGCATGCTGGCGCAGCGCGCTGTCGAGATGGCGCGTCTCGCCCCGGAGGATCCTTATGGCGGGCTCGCCCCGGCCGACGCACTGTTCCGAGGCGACGGCGTCGAACTCGAGCTGAGCGATGGCGCCGAACCGCGCCCCGAAGACTTGCGCGGCGCCGCGCTTGCCACCGAAGATGCCGCGCGCGCAGTCGCGGGGGTGACCAATTCGAACGGCGGCAGCGCCTCGGCCTCGCAATCGGTGTTCGCCCTGGTCACTTCCACCGGATTCGCGCGGGCGCGTGCGGGCGGATCGCACTCATTGTCGGCCAGCGTGGTCGCGGGGGAGGGCGGCGACAAGCAGACCGACTATGCCTATCGCACGCAGCGGCACCGCAGCGACCTGCCCGATCCGGCGGGCATCGGACGCGAGGCCGGCGAACGCGCGGTCCGCAAGGTCGCTCCCGGATNGCTTCCTTCGGGCAGGATGCCCGTGGTGTTCGATCCGCGCGTGGGCGGCGGGATCGTCGGCCATTTGCTCGGCGCCATGACCGGGCCCGCTATCGCCCGCAAGGCAAGCTTCCTGATCGACCGCGAGAACGAACAGCTGTTCGATAACGGTATCCGGATCGTCGAGGATCCGCTGCGCCCCCGCGGCCTGCGATCGCGCAATTACGACGGCGAGGGCATCGCCAGCGTTCCGCGCGCGCTGGTCGAAGGCGGGCGGGTTACCCGCTGGCTGACCAATGTCGCCAGCGCCGCCCAGCTCNATCTGCCACTGACCGGCCATGCGAGCCGGGGCAGCGGCGGGGCGCCCGGCGTGGCCCCGGCCAATGTCTATATGGAACCGGGCACGGCCAGCGTGGCNGACCTCATCGCCGATATCGAGGACGGCGTCTATATCACCGACCTGTTCGGCCAGGGGGTCAGCCTCGTCACGGGCGATTACAGCCGCGGCGCCAGCGGGCTGCGCATCCGCAATGGCGAACTGGCGGGGCCGGTGGCGGAAATCACCATCGCCGGGACNCTGCCCGAAATGTTCCGCGCGCTGGTTGCGGCCGATGATCTCGAATTCCTGCGCGGAATCGATGTTCCGACGCTGCGCATCGACGGCATGTCNGTGGCCGGTCAATGATCCGGTTGCTTGCCCTGGCGGCCCTGTTGTGGGCGGTGCCGCTGGCGGCCCAGCTCGAGGTGCCCGCCGANCCGACCGAAACGCCGACCCCCGTCCAGACGATCGCGGCGACGCAGGAAGCGGGCGACGACCGGCGTATTGCCGAACGTATCGCAGGGATCTTTGCCGAGCTGCCCGCCTTCGGNGCGGTCGAGGTCGAGGTCAATGAAGGCGTNGTTTCGCTGTCGGGCACGGTGCCCAAGCCGGACGACATTGCGCGCGCCGAAGCCATCGTCAATCGCGTCGCCGGCGTCGTCACGGTCGAAAACGGGCTCGAACGGGACCTGTCGCTCTCGGCNGGCAGCGCGGGGATACTGACGCTCGCCGACCGCTGGAATTCGCTGGTCCGCATGCTCCCGCTGATCGGGATGGCCCTCGGCGTATGGCTGGCGATCGCCTTTCTCGGCTATCTGATCGCCGGGCTCGGGCGGCTGTGGCACCGGATCGCGCCGAACAGCTTCCTGGCCGAACTGATCGCCAGCGCGATCCGGTTCGGCTTCACGATCGTCGGCCTGGTGATCGCGCTCGACATGATCGGGGCGACAGCGCTGCTGGGCGCGGTGCTTGGCGGCGCGGGCGTCATCGGTATCGCGCTGGGTTTCGCCATGCGCGACACGATCGAGAATTACGTCGCCTCGCTGCTGCTGTCGCTGCGGCAGCCGTTTCGCGCCAACGACTGGGTGCAGATCGATACCTATGAAGGCCGGGTTATCCGCCTGACCAGCCGTGCCACCGTGCTGATGACGCTCGATGGCAACCACCTGCGCATTCCCAATGGCCAGGTGTTCAAGGCAGTGATCGTCAATTTCACGCGCAANCCGCAGCGCCGCTTCCATTTCGACCTCGGCGTGGACGCCGACGACGATGCCCGCGCCGCGCGGCAGCTGGGCCGNGACACGCTNGCGGGNCTCGAATTCGTGCTNTCGGATCCGCCACCCGAAGCGCGGATCATCGAGGTTGGCGATTCGAACGTGGTGATCCGTTTCCTCGGCTGGGTNGACCAGCGCGATACCGATTGGTGGAAGGCGCAGAGCCAGGCGATCCCGGCAGTGAAGGGCGCCTTGGAAGATGCGGGCTTCGGCCTGCCGGAGCCGATCTACCGGCTGCGCTTCGATCCGCGCTCTGCCACGGTGCCCTTCGCGGCCGAAGCGGCCACCGCTACGGTCACCCCGAGCGCGGACGAACCGCCGCAGGCCAAGCGCGCGGTTCGCGATGTCGCGGCCAGCCCGGCCGACGAGGACGTGCGCCCGGCGGACGAGATCGCCGCNATGGTCGAGGAAGAGCGCAACCGGCCGGGAGAAGAGCAGAACAAGGACCTGCTCGATCACTCCCGCCCGGTCGAATAGGCGTTACTTCGCGGCGTTGCAGCGCTCGATGCTTTCGAGCACGATCTGGCGCGCCTCGGCGGCATCGCCCCAATTGCCGATCCGCACCCACTTCTCGCTTTCGAGATCCTTGTAGTGGGTGAAGAAATGCTCGATCTGCTGGAAGATGATGCTCGGCAGGTCCTTCGTTTCGGCGATATCCGAATAATAGGGGAAGGTCGTGTCGACGGGTACGCAGATCAGCTTCTCGTCGCCGCCATGCTCGTCTTCCAGATTGAGCACGCCGATCGGGCGGGCGCGCACAACGCAGCCGGGAATGAAGGGCGAGCGGGCGATGACCAGCGCGTCGAGCGGATCGCCGTCGGGGCTGAGCGTGTGCGGGACGAAGCCGTAATTCGCGGGATAGCGCATCGGCGTGTGCAGGATGCGGTCGACGAACAGCGCGCCGCTGGCCTTGTCGAATTCGTATTTCACCGGTTCGCCGCCGGTCGGCACCTCGATGATGACATTGAGGCTCTCGGGCGGATTGTCTCCGGTCGGGATGTTTTCGATGCGCATGGACTGTCTTCTTTGATTGGCGGGCGATTTCTCGCGCCGGAAAGGCTTGCGCGCGCCGATAGCGTCCCCGTCATATTGCGGCAACCGCCTTCCTCGCCTAAGCGCGCGCCATGGCAAAGACACCCCAGGCAATTCGCGGCACGCAAGACATCTTCGGCGCCGACGCCGAGGCATTCGCATTCGTCGTCAAGGCATTCGAGCGCGTGCGTAAACTCTATCGCTTCCGCCGCGTCGAAATGCCCGTGTTCGAAAAGACCGAAGTGTTCAGCCGCGCGATCGGCGAGACGACCGACGTGGTCAGCAAGGAAATGTATTCCTTCGACGATCGCGGCGGCGAAAGCCTGACGCTGCGCCCCGAATTCACCGCGGGGATCGCGCGCGCCTTCCTGTCGAACGGATGGCAGCAGCACGCGCCGGTCAAGCTGGCGACGCATGGCCCGCTGTTTCGTTACGAGCGCCCGCAGAAAGGGCGCTATCGCCAGTTCCACCAGATCGACGCGGAAATCATCGGCGCGGGTGAACCGCAGGCCGATGTCGAACTGCTCGCCATGGCCGACCAGCTGCTCAAGGAACTCGGCATCACCGGCGTGACGCTGCATCTCAACACGCTGGGCGATGGCGACAGCCGCGAAGCCTGGCGCGCCGCGCTGGTCGGGTATTTCCTTGGCGTGAAGGATGACTTGTCGGAGGATTCGCAGGAGCGGCTGGAGAAGAACCCGCTGCGCATTCTCGATAGCAAGGACCGCCGCGACCGCGCCTTCGTCGCCGATGCACCCAAGATCGACCAGTTCCTGTCGGGCGATGCGCGCGCCTTCTTCGACGCGGTCACCAGCGGGCTGGATGCGGCAGGGGTCAAGTGGCAGCGCGCCGAAAGCCTCGTCCGCGGCCTCGACTATTATCGCCACACCGCCTTCGAATTCATTCCCGACGAGGGCAGCGAGGCCGCGGGCAAGCTCGGCAGCCAGAGCACGATCCTGGGCGGCGGGCGCTATGACGGGCTGATGGAAAGCCTCGGCGGCGCGCCTACCCCGGCGGTCGGCTGGGCCGCGGGGATCGAGCGGCTGGCNATGCTGGTGGGNGACNGGGCCGAACCCAATGCGGACGCNATNGTNGTGGTCGANAACGACGGCGCGATGGNCGCCGCGATCGCTGCGCTCGGCACGCTCCGCCGCNGCGGCCTCACTGCCGAACTGTTCGCATCCGGCAGCCCGCGCAAGCGGTTCGACAAGGCGGTCAAGGCGGGGGCCGAAGGCGATCGTCGCCTTCGACCTACGCGACGGTGCGCCCGCACGGCGGATCAAGGCCGACGATGCCGCCACTGCGCGCCTCGAGGCGCTGCTCGGCCGCTCATGAGCATCCCCGCCGAACGCCTCGACCAGATCGCNCACCGCTTCGCCGAGCTCGAGGCGCGGATGGCGTCGGGCCAGCTGGAAGGGGACGCCTTCGTCCAGGCCAGCCGCGACTATGCCGAGCTCGAGCCGGTGGCGAAGGTCGCCGCCGAAGTGCGGGCGGCGCGCGAGGAGATNGCCAGCCTCGAGGAGATGCTCGCCGATCCGGAAATGAAGGCGATGGCCGAGGAGGAGCTGGCCGAGCTGCGCCAGCGCCTGCCCGNGGCCGAGCGCCAATTGGCCATCGCCATGCTTCCCCGGGACAGCGCCGATGCCAAGCCCGCCATGCTCGAAATCCGCGCCGGCACCGGCGGCGACGAGGCGGCGCTGTTCGCGGGCGATCTCTACCGCATGTACGAACGCTTCGCCGCCGAGCAGGGCTGGAAGGTCGAGCCGGTCAGCATGAGCGCGTCCGAGGTCGGCGGCTTCAAGGAAGTGGTCGCCAATGTCACCGGCAACGGGGTCTTCGCCAAGCTCAAATTCGAAAGCGGCGTCCACCGCGTGCAGCGCGTGCCCGAAACCGAAAGCGGCGGGCGGATCCATACCTCCGCCGCGACCGTGGCCGTGCTGCCCGAACCCGACGAGGTCGACGTGCAGATCGACGCGGGCGACCTCAAGATCGATACCTACCGCGCCAGCGGGGCGGGCGGGCAGCACGTCAACACCACCGACAGCGCAATCCGCATCACGCACTTGCCGACCAATACGGTGGTCACCTGCCAGGACGGCCGCAGTCAGCACAAGAACCGCGAGAAGGCGATGCAGGTGCTGCGCGCACGG